>Ga0105044_10002126_pt1 | contig 26933 bp, 27 predicted proteins | sample MAT01_FD_78092 | JGI IMG/M metagenome (GOLD analysis project Ga0105044, IMG submission 78092) | Freshwater microbial communities from Lake Fryxell liftoff mats and glacier meltwater in Antarctica - MAT-01 | ecosystem: Environmental > Aquatic > Freshwater > Ice > Liftoff microbial mat | place... | reverse complement strand
TGAGCATCGCGGCTGCCCGGTGGTCAAAAAGCCCTATTCAGACCTGACGATCGCGGCCGCTGCAGCCAGGGCGATGTCAGACTGATTGCAGAAGACTTGACGTAGAGGGAGGACCGGCGGTGCCGCGCCGAACACCGCTGCACCCAACGGAAAACCCCCGCCGCTGGCGCGACGAGGGCAAGACCGTTTTTGTTTCAGGTCGAATCGACCCGAATCCAAAAAATGGTCCAGACTCAATCTGGAGCGAAACCTGAGCCTTGATGGACTGCGTCCATCAAGACCGATTTCGCTCTAACCGTTCCGAAATGGCCGGGGTTCATGAACCCCCCGGCGACCGGGTCTTACTGGCCCGGGTTCGCCGTCGAAGGCGAGGTGTTCGGGGTGTTGGCCGTGGTCGCGCCGCCGTCGGCATTGCCGGCTTGCTGCTCGACCATGTCGGCTTTTTCGTTGAGCGCGGTTTCAGCGGCTTCTGTCGGAGCAGCAGCGGCTTGCTCTTCCATGGCGTCGGCTTGCACTTCGGCGGTCTTGTCGGCCGGGCTTTCGCAGGCGGCGACGCCGGTCAGGGCGAAGATGGCGGCGGAGGCGATGATCAGTTTACGCATGGGGATATCCTTCCAGAGTGGAAATCCGATAACTCTGCCGCGCGGGTTGGGTTCACGGTCCCGTGAGAAAAAAGTGTTGGAACGTCAATTTTCGACGGCGAAGGCCACGCGGGCGGCCCCCAGCAGGGCGGCGTGTTTGTGCAGGATCACCTTGGTCGGGATGGCGGCCATATAATCCTGGTACCGGCCCTTGCGTTCGAACCGTTCGCGAAACGGGCTGGCCTTGAGGAAGGGCAGGATGCGCGGGGCAATGCCGCCGGCGATATAGACACCGCCGCGCGCGCCGGTCGTCAGGGCGATGTCGCCGGCCACGGCCCCCAGAATGGCGCAGAAGCGCGCCAGGGTGGCACCGCAGGGGCTGTTGTAGTCGGCCAGGGCCTCGGCGGTGATCCGGGCCGGATCGTCGATATGACTTTCGCGACCGTCGATCTCGGCCAGGGCGCGGTGCATGTTCAGCAGGCCGGGGCCACAGATCAGCCGCTCGATCGAGACCTGGTCATAGCGACGGCGCAGGATGCGCAGGATCTCGTCCTCAACGGCGTCACCGGGCGCGAAACAGGCGTGACCGCCTTCGGACGGCATGGCGATCTCATGGCCGTGGATGTCGCGGACCAGGGCCGAAACGCCGAAACCGGTGCCGGGGCCGAGCACGGCGATGGCGGACTTAGGGTCGCCCTCGGCTGGACCGCCGAGTGAGGCCAGCATCTCGTCGGGCACAACGGGCGCGCCCCGGGCGAGAGCTTCGAAATCATTGATCAGACGGACCGGGCTGAGGCCGAGGGTCTGCAGTTCGGCCTCTGACACGCGCCATGGTGAGTTGGTCAGGTCAATCTCGCCGTCGGTGACCGGTCCGGCCACGGCGAGGACGCCGCCGGTGGGCTTGATCGCGCAACCGTCGATGAAGGCGCGTACGCCCTCGAGGAAGGTCGGCCAGGTCGCTGCCGGAAAGCTGTCGTGGTGTTCGAGCACCGGCCTGCCCTCGACCAGATGCGCCAGTGCGAAGCGGGCGTTGGTGCCGCCGACGTCGCCGACGAGCAGGGTCTTGCCCCAGGCGATGGTCATCGGGGGGTCTTTCTCTGGTCCCTACCGGTCGCCGCGCGTCCCCGCCTGCGCGGGGATGACGGGCTCGCTGCTTGAGGGGAAGTCACGCATCCACCGTGCGATCGACGAGATTGTTGTCCGGCCGGGTTCCGTTCTGGGCCGGTGCCCCGATCGGCGGGGCGAAACACACCGAGGCACCCTCTTCGGCGGTCGAGACCACATCGCGGAAGGCGGCGAACAGTTCACGGCCATAGCCCCAGCCTGAACCCTCGGCCTGAGCCGGGGACCGGGTGGCGGCGGGACGGGCGGCGAGGTCCGGGACGCCGACGGTCGTCAGAACCCCGGCGTCCGCGTCGAGGCGGATGATGTCGCCGTCGCGGACATGGGCCAGCAGGCCGCCGGCCAGGGCTTCCGGGCTGACGTGGATGGCGGCGGGGGTCTTGCCCGAGGCCCCCGACATGCGCCCGTCGGTAACGAAGGCGACCTTGAAGCCCTTGTCCTGAAGCACGCTGAGCGCCGGCGACAGGGTGTGCAGCTCGGGCATGCCGTTGGCCCGGGGACCCTGGAAGCGCAGGACCACGACGACGTCCCGATCCAGCTTGCCGTCCTGAAAGGCCTCGAGCGCGTCCTCCTGGGTTTCGAACACTGCGGCGGGGGCCTGAACGATGCGGTTCTCCGGCTTGACTGCCGAGACCTTGATCACCGCCCGGCCGAGGTCGCCCTGAATGAGACGCAGACCGCCCTCGGTGTCGAAGGGATCGGCGGCGGGGCGCAGAATGTCCGTGTCCAGACTTTCGGTAATGCCGTCCTTCCAGACCAGGTCTCCGTCGATCAGGGTCGGCTCCTGGAAATAGTGGTGGATGCCCTCGCCCATGATGGTGGTGACGTCGGAATGGATATGGCCCGCGCCGGCCAGCTCGCGGGCGATGAAGGCGACGCCACCGGCGGCCTGCATGGCGTTCACATCGGCCGAGCCGTTGGGATAGACGCGGGCCAGCAGCGGCGTCGCGGACGAGAGCTGATCCATGTCGGTCCAGTCGATCAGCACCCCCGCCGCGCGCGCCATGGCAACCAGATGGATGGCGTGGTTGGTTGAGCCGCCGGTAGCCAGCAGGGCCACGATCATGTTGACGATCGACTTCTCGGAAATGACGTCGGCCATCCGGCCCTGACCGGTACGGGCCAGTTCGACCGCGCGTTTGGCGGCGGCGGCCGTCAGGGCGTCGCGCAGTCCGGTTTCCGGGTGGACGAAGGCGGTCGAGGGCATGTGCAGGCCGCCCAGCTCCATCATCATCTGGTTGGAGTTGGCGGTGCCGTAGAAGGTGCAGGTGCCGGGCGAGTGATAGCTGGCGATCTCGCTCTCCAGCAGGGTCGCGCGATCGACCTTGTTCTGGGCGTAGAGGGCGCGGACACGGGCTTTCTCCGCGTTCGGAATGCCTGAGGGCATGGGACCCGCCGGGGCGAAGACGACCGGCAGATGGCCGAACGCCAGCGCCCCGATGAACAGGCCGGGCACGATCTTGTCGCAGACCCCCAGCGCCATGACCGCATCGAAGGCGTCATGGGTCAGGCCGACACCGGCCGACATGGCGATGACGTCGCGACTGAACAGCGACAGATCCATGCCGGGGCGGCCTTGCGTGACGCCGTCGCACATGGCGGGCGTGCCGCCGGCGACCTGGGCGGTGGCGTTGACCTCGCGCACGGCGTCGCGGATCACCTGGGGAAAGCGTTCGAACGGCTGATGCGCCGACAGCATGTCGTTGTAGGCGGTGACGATCCCGACATTGGGCTGGACGCCCGACATTGCGGTCAGCTTGTCCTTGACCGGGGCCCCGGCGAAAGCGTGGGCCCAGTTGGCGCAGGACAGTTTGGCGCGGCCGGCACCGCTGTCACGGCCGGCGTCCATGCGGCGGATGTAGTCCGAGCGCGTGGCCCTCGATCGCTCGACGATGCGGGCGGTGACTTCGGCAACGACCGGATTCAGTTGCGGCATCAGGCTCTCTCCGTCCACAGAACGTCCAGCGGGATATTGGCGACGATCAGGGCGGCGATGGGCTGGACGGTCGGATCGCCGGCCGCCTCGCGCTCGAACACGGCGCGTTTGGCGGAGCCGGTGATGGCCAGGACCACGCGCCGGGCGGTCATCAGCCAGGGCAGGTTGATCGACAGCCGCTCGAGGCTGGGAGCCGCGCCGTCGCGGCCATGGGGCACGCCATAGACCGCCGGCCTGAGCGTCGGCGTCAGCAGGGTCGTCAGGGTCGGGCTGCCGGGGAACATGGAGCAGATATGGCCATCCTCGCCCATGCCGAGAAGGACCGCATCGAGTCTGCCGCCCTCGGCCGCCAGCGCATGGGTCGCGACAGCGGCGGCGCGGTCGACGGTCACTTCGGAGTGGAAGAGGGGCACAAACCGGGCCGCTGCGGCGGGGCCGGTCAGCAGGGTCTGTCTCACAAGGGCAGCGTTGGAATCCGGCGAGGTCTCGGGCACGTAGCGCTCGTCGATCAAGGTGACGACGATGCGCGACCAGTCGAGGCCGGCATCGGCCATAAGGGCGTAGATCGGCGCGGGGGTGGAGCCCCCGGAGCCGGCGAAGATCGCCTTGCCCGTCTCGGAGAGCGCGGTGGCAAGGGTGTCGGTGAGGCGCGCGGCGCAGGCGGAGGCCCAATCCGCTCCATCGGTGAACGTCTCGATCGCCAGGTTCGAGGTCAACGGTCTTGCCTGCTGTTCCACTCGCGTCCGGTGCGGGCCAACAGCGTGTCGGCAGCGGCAGGGCCCCAGGTTCCCGCCACATAGGCTTGCGGCTTGAAATTCGCCCCGGCCCAGGCCTCGGAGACCTCGTCGACCCATTTCCAGGCCTGTTCGGCCTCGTCGCGACGCACGAACAGGGTCGAGTCGCCGGCCATGGCGTCGAGCAGAAGCCGTTCATAGGCGACCCGGCGGCGCGGCGGCTTGGCGTCCTTGCCGCCGACGCCCCAGGACAGGCTCATCTGGATCGGCTGCAGTCGCATCCGCTGGTCGAGGCCCGGGCGTTTGTTCATCACCGTCAGGGAGATGTCCTCCTCGGGCTGCAGTTCGATGATCATCCGGTTGGCCTGGACCTCGCCGCCCTGGCTGGGCGGAGAGTGGGCGTCGTTCTCGAAGATCGAATGCGGGATCGGCTTGAACTGGATGACGATCTCGGTGCGTTTCTCCGGCAGCCGTTTTCCGGTGCGCATGAAGAAGGGCACGCCGGCCCAGCGCCAGTTGTCGATATCGGCGCGGATGGCGACGAAGGTCTCGGTGTCCGAAGACTGTCCGCGTTCGGATTCATAGGAGACGACGGGTTTGCCCTCGACCTCGCCGGCCCGATACTGGCCGCGTACCGTGACGCGCTCGACATCTTCGGGCGTGACGACGCGCAGCGAGCGCAGCACCTTGACCTTCTCGTTGCGCACCGAGTCCGGGTCAAGATTGCTGGGCGGCTCCATGGCCACCAGGCAAAGCAGCTGCAGCATGTGGTTCTGGAGCATATCGCGCAATGCTCCGTACTCGTCGTAATAGGGCCAACGGTCGCCGACGCCGACGGTCTCGCCGACCGTGATCTGGACGTGATCGATGGTCAGATTGTTCCACAGCGGCTCGAAGATGGTGTTGCCGAAGCGCAGGGCGATCAGGTTCTGGACCGTCTCCTTGCCCAGGTAGTGGTCGATGCGGAAGATCTGTTCCTCGGTGAAGGCATGTCCAACGGCCTCGTCGATCTCGCGGAACGAGGCGAGATCGCGTCCGACCGGCTTCTCCAGCACGATCCGGGCTCCGGGTCCGGTGAGGCCGGCGGCCTTCAGCCCCCGGACGATGCCGCTGTAGAGTGATGGCGAGACGGCGAGGAAACAGGTCAGGGCCGTGATCTCGCCGACCATGGCCTTAAGCGGCTTCAGGCTCTCGGCGCTGGTGGCGTCGACCGCGACATAGTCTAGCCGGGCGGCGAGGCGGGCGAAGGCGTCGTCGTCCCAGTGTCCGTCGGCCCGCGATTGCACGCTCTCGCGGACCCGGGCGACATAGGCGTCGCGGGTCTCGTCCGTGCGCGCGGCGGCGATGATCTTGAGCCCCTCGGGCAGCCGCCGGTCATATTCGAGGAAATAGAGCGAGGGCAGCAGCATCCGCATCGCCAGATCGCCGCCGCCGCCGAAGAGCACCAGGGCCGCCATTCGCCATCCTTCCTTCAGGTCCCGGTCGGGCCTCGGGGTTGTCTGACTGCTTCCGAGCGTCGCGCCAAGACGTCCAGCACGTCCTGAAACACCATGTTACGCGCCCGAAGCAGGACCAGCAGATGATAGATCAAATCCGCTGCCTCCGATGCCAGTTCCTCGTCCGGACCCGCAGCGCCCGCGAGCGCGGTCTCCACGCCCTCCTCGCCGACCTTCTGCGCCGCGCGTTTCGGCCCTTCGGCCAGAAGGCGGGCGGTCCAGCTGACCGACGGATCGGCGGTGGCGCGCTCGGCGATGGTCGCCTCCAGCCGGGCGATGCGGCCGAGGCCGGGTGCGTCCTCCTCGCCGAAACAGCTGACGCGGTTCAGGTGGCAGGCGTTGCGGACCGGCCGGACCTTCAGCACCAGGGCGTCGGCGTCGCAGTCGGCCGCTATGGAGACGACGTACAGCCGGTCGCCTGAGGTCTCGCCCTTGCGCCACCGGCCCCCGCGCGAGCGCGAGAAGAAGGTGGCCTCGCCCGAGGCGATCGTTTCGTCGAGGGCGGCCCGGTCCATCCAGGCGAGGATCAGCACCTGGAGGGTGGCTGCGTCCTGGACGACGACCGGGATAAGGCCGGAGCCCTTGGCGAAGTCGAGAGTGTCGGGGTTGATCATCGTCAAGCTCATGGTCGCACCTCGACCCCGGCACCGGAGAGGAAGGCCTTCAGGTCGGGGATGGCCAGGGTGCCGGTGTGGAAGACGCTGGCGGCCAAGGCACCCGAGACGTTGGCACCGGTGAAGACGTCGAGGAAGTGCGAGGCCGCTCCGGCCCCGCCCGAGGCGACCAAAGGGATGGTCAGGCGCGAGCGGGCGGCGGCCAGCTGGGCGATGTCGTAGCCGCAGCGAACGCCGTCCTCGTCCATGCAGTTGAGCACGATCTCACCGGCACCGAGGCCTTGCGCCTCGACGATCCAGTCCATCGTCCGGCGCCCGGCGCCGCGGCTGGCGGTCGGGTCGCCGGTGTTCTGGTGAACCTGCCAGTCGTCGCCGGCCCGCTTCGAGTCCACGCCGACGACGACGCATTGCGAGCCGAAGCGGTCGGCCAGTTCGCCGATCAGCTCGGGGCGTTCGAGGGCGGGCGTGTTGATCGACACCTTGTCGGCGCCGTGGTCGAGGCAGCGGGCGGCCTGGTCCACCGAACGGATGCCCCCGGCGACGCTGAAGGGGATGTCCAGCAGCCGGGCGATCTCGCGGACCCAGCTGTAGTTGAGGGTGCGGCCCTCGGGGCTGGCGGTGATGTCGTAGAAGACCAGTTCGTCGGCCCCTTCGTCGCGGTAACGGGCGGCGAGGTCGGCGGCGTCGCCCATGTCCGTGTGCCCCTGAAAGCGGACGCCCTTGACCACCCGTCCGTCCTTGACGTCCAGGCAGGGGATGATGCGCCGGGCCGTCATGCAGCGATCGCGTCGGACACGGTGAAACAGCCTTCGTAGAGGGCCCGACCAACGATGGCACCGTCGCAGCCGATGGCGCGGGCGGCGGCGAGGTCGGCGAGGCTGGAGACACCGCCGGAGGCCTGGACCTTGAGGTCGGGGCGGCGGCGAACGATCTCGCCCAGAAGGTCGAGGTTGGGGCCGGTGAGGGCCCCGTCGCGCCCGACGTCGGTGACCAGCAGATGGCGGGCAAGATTGGGCGGATAGCGGTCGAGCGCGGTCCAGAGATCGACCTCGGCCGCCTCCGTCCAGCCTTTGAGCGCGGGGACCCAGCGGTTACCGTCGGCCTTGACGTCGATCGCCAGGGTGATCCGGTCGGGTCCGAAGCGGCGCAGCCAGTCGGCCACGGTCTCCGGCTGGGACACGGCCAGGGATCCGACCACGACCCGCGCCACGCCGGCGTCGATCAGGGCGGCGACATCGGCGACGGATCGCACCCCGCCGCCGGACTGGATGCGGATGTCGACGGCGCGGGCGAGGTCGCCGATCAAGGCGTGCTGGACCGCTCGGCCGGCCTCGGCTCCGTCGAGGTCGACGACATGGGCCCAGGTCGCGCCGGCGGCGGCGAAGGCGGCGAGGCGGGCGACAGGGTCGTCGTCATAGCGGGTGACCGCATCGAATCGACCGTGCATCAGCCGCACGCAGACGCCCTCCCGGAGGTCGATGGCGGGGTAGACGATCACGCGGGAAGCTCCAGAAAATTGCGCAGGATCCGGGCGCCGACGGCGGCGGAGCGTTCGGGATGGAACTGGCAGCCCCAGCGGTTGGCGTCGCGGACCACGGCCGGGACGGGGCCGCCGTAGTCGGCCCGGGCCAGGGTGGCCGGGCCGTCCGGGCAGACGTAGCTGTGCACGAAATAGGCCCAGGCTTTGGCCGCGACCCCTTCGAGCAGGGGATCGGAGCGGATGCTTCCCAGCAGGCTCCAACCCATGTGAGGGACGGGCAGGGCCGGCCCCGGATCGAGCCGGGCGACCCGGCCCGGGATCAGGCCGAGCAGGGCAACCTCCTCGCCCTCGTCGCTGGTTTCGAACAGAAGTTGCTGGCCCAGGCAGATGCCGAGCAGGGGGCGGGAGAAGGCGCGGATCGGCTCGACCAGGCCGAGGTCCGAAAGCCTTGCCATGGCGTAACCGGCCGCGCCGACGCCGGGCAGGATCAGCCGCTCGGCCTGGGCCACGGCGACCGGGTCGTCGGTCAGGCGCACGGTCGCGCCCAGCCGCTCCAGCGCGAACTGCACCGAGGCGGTGTTGCCTGCACCGTAGGCCAGGACGGTGACGTTGATGGAGCTCATGGTTCCTCCCCCATCGGGCGAGGGGGACCATCCGCAGGATGGTGGAGGGGGCAGACGACGGGAGTGGTGATTGGGGTAGGCCCCCTCCACCGCTTCGCGGTCCCGTCGTTCGGTCGGATTCTCCGATCGTTCCTCCACCCCCGATGGGGGAGGAATGCACAGACCATCACAGCACCCCCTTGGTGCTCGGCACGACGTCGCCCCCGACGCGGATGGCCTGACGCAGGGCGCGACCGAAGGCCTTGTAGACGGCTTCGGTCTTGTGGTGGTCGTCGTCGCCGGTGACAGAGACATGGATGGCCGCGCCGAGGTGTTCGGCCAACGAGCGGAAGACATGGGCCGTCAAATCAGTGCGGTAGTCGCCGATGAAGGGCGTCGAGAATGTCCCCTCGAACACTGGATAGGGGCGACCGGAAAGGTCGATGGACACGCTGGCCTTGGCCTCGTCCATCGGCAGGACGAAGCCATAGCGGGCGATGCCGCGACGCTCGCCGAGCGCCTGTTTCAAGGCCTGACCCAAGGCGATGGCCGAGTCCTCGATGGTGTGGTGCGGGTCGGTGTGCAGGTCGCCCTCGCAGGACAGGCGCAGGGAGAAGCCGCCATGGGCGGCGACCTGTTCGAGCATATGGTCGAAGAAGCCGACGCCGGTGTGGATGGTGACGGGACCGGTGGCGTCGAGGTCGACGGCGCAGACGATACGCGTCTCCTTCGTGTCGCGCATGGCCTGGCCGGTGCGATGCGCGCGGCCACCGGAGGGCGCGAGATCGAGCGCGACCAGCAGCCGGTCGTTGACTTCGGCCCTCGTCGAAACCGGCAGGCGGATGCGGTCGCCCGCGCGTTCGGCGGCCACCCCGAGCCGGGCGAGGGCGACCAGTACGGTGTCGGGGTCCGAGGGCCGCGCCATGATGATGGGGCCGAAGCCGGGCTCGACGGGCATCTCGCGGCCTAGCGCCTTGACCAGCCGTTCGCGCTCGCGGCGGACGGCGGACAGGCGTTCGCGGCTTTCCAGCATGCGCGACGGATCGAGCGCCTGCAGGGCCAGTCGAACGGACACTTCCGGCACGGCATAGGGTTCAAGCACGGTGGACAACCGGGCGAGGGTCGGAGCCTGGGCCAGCGCGGCGCCGACCCGCGCGCCGGCGAGACCATAGGCCAGCGACAGGCTGCGCAGGACGATCAGGTTGGCGTGGTCGGCGATGACGGTCGCGGCGGAGGCGGCGTCCGTGAACTCGGCCAGTCCCTCGTCGACGACCAGCAGGGCGGGCGCGACCCGCCGGGCCATGTCGGCGACGGCCTCCGGCGAGCCAAGGGCGCGCAGGATTACCGCCGCCGTCTCCGCTCCGGCGGCGGGCGGGGCGTAGAGGGTGGCGAGGGCGCGATAGGGTTCGGCGTCCGGAGCCTGGACCGCCTGTCCCTCGCGCGCCGCCAGCCGGAAGACGAGCTCAAGCCCATGCGTCAGACCGCGCACCGGCAGGACATGATCGCCCGGCACGCCATAGACCTCGGCCATGCGGGCGGCCAGGGCCCGCGGTTCGGCCGGATAGCGGTCCAGACCCTCGCCACCGGTGACCAGCGGCGCGAAGGGGGCGGGCAGATTGTTCATGCGCCGCTCCTGAGGTCGGCGGCGCGGGCGTGGGCCTCTAGGCCCTCCAGCCGGGCCAGTCGGGCGGCGATGGGGCCGAGCGCGGCGGCCCCGGCTTCGGTCACGACCTGCACCGACATCGAGGTCATGAAGCTGGCCGTGGTGACGCCGCCGAGGGTGCGGGCGGAACCGTCGGTGGGCAGGACGTGACTGGGACCGGCGGCATAGTCGCCGAGGGTCTCGGCGGCGAACGCCCCGACGAAGACGGCCCCGGCGGCGGTGATGTGGCTGACCAGTTGCTCCGCATCCACGGTCTGAAGGGCGAGGTGTTCGGGGGCATAGAGGTTGGCCACCTCGCAGGCCTCGGCCATGTCGCGGACGCGGATGGCGCGGCCCTCGGCGAGGGAGGCGCGCGCGATGTCGGCGCGTGGCAGGGTCCCGTGCTGGCGGTCGACCTCGGCGAGGATGGCATCGATATTGGCCCGGCTCTCGGAGACGAGGATGACCTGGGCGTCGGCGTCGTGCTCGGCCTGGCTGAGCAGGTCGGCGGCGGCGATCCCGGGGTCGGCGTCGCGGTCGGCGATGACCAGCAGTTCGGACGGGCCGGCCGGCATGTCGACGGCGGGGCCGCCGGGGCGGGCGCTGGCCTGTTTCTTGGCCTCGGCCACCCAGGCGTTACCCGGGCCGAACAGCTTGTCGCAAGGCTCGATGACGCCGTCTTCCAGCTCGGCGCCGAAGGTCAGGGCGGCGATGGCTTGGGCTCCACCGATCAGCCACAGGGCCTCCAGACCGGCCTCGGCGGCGGCGTAGATCATGGCCGGGTGCGGCTCGCCCGATTTCGACGGCGGGGTCATGGCGACGCAGCGACCGAGGCCGGCGACGGCGGCCGGGATGGCCAGCATCAACAGCGACGAGAACAGCGGGGCCGTGCCGCCGGGGACATAGAGGCCAGCCGAACCCAAGGGTCGCCAGACCAGGCGCGAGCGGACGCCGGGGATGATCTCGACCCAGTCGGAATCCACAGGCCGGGTCGCTTCATGGAAGATGCGGACGTTCTCGGCGGCCATGCGGATGGCGCGGGTGTCTGCGGGGGCCAGCCGGTCGCGGGCCGCAGCCACGACAGTGTCCGTCAGTTCGAGGCGGCGCGGCGCGGCCCCGTCCAGTTTGACGCTCCAGTCGGTGACTGCCGCGCCGCCGCGCGCCTGCACGTCCTCGAGAATCTCGCGCACCGTGTCGGTGACGCGGGCCTCGGTGCGCTGGCGAGGGCGGGCGAGGGCGGCGGCTCGGGCGGGGGCGTCCAGGGTGGTCCAGTCGAAGCGCCGCATCACATCATCTTCTCGATAGGCAGGACGAGGATCGCCGAGGCCCCGGCGGCCTTGAGCTTCTCCAGGGTTTCCCAGAACACGGCCTCCTGACAGACGGCGTGGACCGCCACCGCGTCGTCGCGCCCTGAAAGGGGCATGACGGTGGGCGCGCCGGCTCCCGGCAGGATGGCGGTGATCGCGTCGAGGGCCGAGCGCGGCGCGTTCAGCATGACGTATTTGGCACCTTGCGAGGACACCACGCCGGCCATGCGTTCGACGATGCTGTCCAGCAGATGTTGCAGGCCGGGCTCCGGCGCGACGGGCGACTTGATCAGCACCGCCTGGCTCTCCAGCACCGTCTCCTTGGCGACCAGACCGTTGGCGTCCAGCGTCGCCCCGGTGGAGACCAGGTCGCAGATGGCCGAGGCCAGTTTGAGCCGTGGAGCGACCTCGACGGCGCCGCGCATGGTGACGATCTCGGCCGACACGTCCTGTCCGTCCAGATAGCGGCGCAGGATCCTCGGATAGGAGGTGGCGATGCGCAGCCCATCAAGCGAACGCGGTCCGTCATAGGCCAGCGTCGGCGGCACGGCGATCTTGAGGGTGCAGCGGCCGAAGCCCAGCGGCATGACGACTTCGGCGACCGGGCCACCGTTGCGGACCTCTTCCAGCACGTTCTCGCCGACGATCCCGAGGTCGCAGACGCCGTCGGCCACGAAGGTCGGGATGTCGTCGTCGCGGACACGCAGCAGGTCGATCGGATAGTTCTCGACCCGGTAGAGCAGGTCGTTATTGCCCTTGATGACCCGCAGGCCCGCGTCGCGGACGAGGTCGAGGCTGCGGTCGGACAGACGGCCGGATTTCTGCACGGCGATACGCAGCCGGCCCTGGACGGTACTCATGGTGTGAACTCAGACTTTCGGTTTCAGGCGGTCGAGGACGAGCCGATAGCCCTGATGCGGCATCTCTTTCAGATACCGTGCGACCCGGACGACGGTGGTCGGACTGGCCCCCGCCTCGGCGGCAATTTCACGATAGGATTGCTGGTGCCCGTCCAGCATCCGCGCCACGGCCCAACGCTCGGCGAAGGCACGCAGTTCGGACGGTGTGCACAGGTCGGCGAGGAAGGCGTCGACCTCCTCGCGCGACTGCAGACAAAGCAGGGCGTCGTAGATCGCTATCCGGTCGTCGGCGGCCTTGTTCAGGGATTTGCGCAGGGAGGCATCAGTCATGCGCGTTCCACTATGCTGTAACAGTGGAACGGTCAAGCGGCGAATTCACTGCGCGCTCGACCCTCGTCCCTCGCGCCTCTATTTCCATCCCATGACCAAGGTTGTGATCATCGGCGCGGGCCATGCGGGCGGGACGGTGGCCGCGCTGCTGCGCCAGTATGGCCACGAGGGACCGATCATCCTCGCGGGCGAGGAGCCGGCAGCCCCCTATCAGCGGCCCCCGCTGTCCAAGGCGTGGCTGAAGGGGGAAGCGGATATCGAAGCGCTGCTGTTGCGGCCTGAAAGCTTTTACGCCGAACACGGCATCGAACTGCGCACCGGCGTGATCGCCACGGCGATCGACCCGGGGGGTCGGACCGTGACGTTCGCGGACGGCGTGAAGGAGCCGTATGATGCCCTGATCCTGGCCACGGGGTCGACGGCGCGAAAGCTGGAAATTCCGGGGGCCGACCGCCCGGACCTGCTGGAACTGCGGACCCTGGCGGATGCGGCGCGGCTGAAGGCGGCGCTGGGGCCGGGGCGGCGGCTGGCGGTGGTCGGCGGCGGCTATGTCGGGCTGGAGGCGGCGGCCTCGGCGCGGGCGCTGGGGGCGGAGGTCGTGGTCATCGAGCGGATGGAACGGGTGCTGGCCCGGGTCGCGTCGTCGACCCTGTCGGATTTCTTCACCGGCTATCACCGGGCCCAAGGTGTCGAGGTGATGACCTCGGCAGAGGTGACGGCGTTCGAGGACGCTGGCGTGCGGCTGGCCGACGGCCGGACGATCGAGGCGGATGCGGTGCTGGTCGGCGTCGGCGGGGTGGCGGTCGACGGCCTGGCCCGGGCGGCGGGTCTGGCGTGTGACAACGGGGTCGTCGTCGATGAGCACGCGCGGACCTCGGATCCGGCGATCTGGGCGATCGGCGACATGACCTTTCGGCCGATCCCGGTCCACGGCGGGCGGCGGCACCGGCTGGAGAGCGTACCCAATGCGCTGGAGCAGGCCAAACAGGCGGCGTCGGCCATCGTCGGCCGGACGCCACCGACACCGGAAGTCCCATGGTTCTGGTCCGACCAGTATGACCTCAAGCTTCAGATCGCCGGTCTGCCGGACGGGGCCGATCGGCAGGTGCTGCGGGGCGATCCGGCGACGGCGTCCTTCGCCGTCTTCCATCTGCTGGGCGACCGGATCGTCTGTGTCGAGGCGGTCAATGCGGCGGCGGAGTTCATGGCCGGGCGGCTGATGATCGGCAAGGCCACGCCGGTGGACGCCGCGGGTCTGGCCGATCCGGCGGTGTCGATGAAGGCTGTGGCCTCGGGCCAGAGCCGGATCGGCTGAGGAGGAACCGCTTCGGGATTCCGGTGATTCCGTGAATCAGGTTCCGGCAGGGTCGCCATCATCGAGGGGCGCTCGATCAGATAGCCTTGCGTCCGGTCGTACCCCAAGTGGCGCGAGGTCGTGACCCGCTGAACCGGTCTCTGGTTCGGCACCCTCGGACAGCATGGCGACGAAGGCGGGACTCACGATCTCGATCGGTCCGTCTCCGGTCTGGACCGTGAAGACGGCGGCCAGGCCCAGCGCCTCGGCCCAGGCCGGCCCTTCGACAGGGCCCATGACGGTCAGGGCCGTCGCCATGGCATCGGCGTAGAGGGCGGTATCGGCGAGGACCGTGACCGAGGCGACGCCGTTGTCGACCGGTCGACCGGTTCGACCGTCGAGGATGTGGCCATGGTTCCGGCCGTCGGCGTTAAAGCTGCGAGCCCGGACCGTCGAGGTCGAGAGCGCCAGATCGAACAGGGCGGCGACGGTGTGGGGTGCCGTGCCGCCCGCGACCGGCTTCAGCGCGACCCACCATGCATAGCCGTCCGGCTTGACGCCGGCTCCCCGATGATCGGCCCCGATCCGGACGAGGTGATGGGTCGCGCCTATGGCGGTGAGGCGCGCGGACACGCTGTCGACCGCGTGACCCATGGCGATACCGGACAGGTCGAGCCTGATACCGCCCAGCTGTTGGACCGCGCGGGCCTCGCGGTTGAGGCGCAACAGGCCCCAGCCGCTGACCGCGCGGGCCGCGATGATCTCGTCTTCGGACGGGACCGTATATGCGGTCCCGAAGCCATCGAGCGGACGCGGCCCCGATGGCCCGAACCCCCAAAGGTCGATCAGGGCCCCAAGCGTCGGATCGACCGCGCCATTGGTGTCGTCGGCCAGGTCCATGGCCCGGTTCAACAGGGTCCAGAACGGCTCCGACACCGCCCAGAAGCCGGGTGGGGCCGCGTTGAGCCGCGACAGCTCCGAGCGTGGATCCCAGGCGCTGAAAAGGGCCACGAACCGTGCCAGCTCTTCTTCGATGGCAGACTGGACGGTGGCCCGGTCCAGTCCGGGCGACGGGACCAGCCGAACCGACCAGGTCGCGCCCATGGCCTCGCCGCCGAAATCCTGGATGGTGGTGCCAGGCGGCGGTAGCGGCGTCTTGCCGTGGCCAGGGATCAGGAGCCGGTGGTCCGGCCTCACATCGCCGTCGCCACCGATGACCAGCGGGGGCGGCGTGGCGCGGGTCGATCCGGGGCGGCCGCCGGTCAAGGCCGTCCTGCGTCAGCGCCGGAGAAGCGCAGGCCGATGGCGACGGTTCGTGGCGGGCCGAATCCCGCGACGCCGGTCGCGGTTTCGGAGACCTCGACTTCGGTGTCGAACAGATTGTCGGCGGCGATCCACAGCGTAATCGAGGGACTGACCGTCCAGTCGGCGCGCAGACCGACGGTGGTCGCGGCGTCGAGCACCCGGCTGTTCAGGTCGTCGTCGAAGCGGCGGCTTTCCCAGCGCAGGTCGGCGGCGATCGCGAGCCGGTCGGTCGCGCGCCAGTCCAGCCCGGCGGTCGCGCTCCAGATCGGGGCCTGGGCCGGACGCAGGCCGGTAAGCTGCGGGGCGGACACGCCCCCGTCCAGACGAGCGTCGGTGCCAGACAGGGCCGCGCGCAGGGAGAGGTTGTCGGTCAGCTCGACCCGGCCGTCGAGCTCGACCCCGCGCGCCTCTATGGTTCCTGCGTTCATCCGTTGACGGAGCACACCGCCGGCGGGCACGAATCCGGCGCGCGGAAAGACGCCGGGACCGGCCCCGACCGTGACATTGACGATGGCCTCCTCGACCTCGGTCCAGAAGACGGTGGTCGCGATGGCGGCGCGGTCGCCGGTCCAGCTCCAGCCACCCTCCAGACCGACCAGGCGCTCGGGCTCGAGGGCGGCGTTGGCCTCGGTCAGGTCATTGCCGACCCGGAACGGGCGATGCAGCTCGTTCAGAGTGGCGGGGCGAAAGCTGTTGTAGGCGGCGGCTCGAACGGCCTGCCCTGAGCCGAGGTCGCGACGGATGCCGAGGCGGGCGCTGAACACCTCGCCGGACCGGTCGGGGTCGGTCTCGTTCAGCGTCGGCGTGCCGGTGGCCCGATCGCGTTCGAGGCGGCGGCCGTCGCGATTCTCCCACCGGTCCTGCCGCAGGCCGCCCGCGACCAGCCACGGACCGCCAGTCCAGCCGCCCTCGGCATAGGCGCCGGCCACCGATGTCTCGCCGCCGGCGAACCGGTCGCGGGTGAACGCCCCGCCGATAAAGCGAAAGCGTTCGCGGGTCTCGCCCTCGTTGAAGCGGGCATCGGCACCGAGTTCTCCCTCCAGTCGCCCGCCAAACAGCGGCCGGGCGGCGCGCAGGGCGGCGTTCAGGCCCCAGCCGGTCGCCGGTGTCTGGAACTGGTCATTGGCGGGGGTGGTAGAGGCGCGGTCGGCGGCGACGGCGACCGCAGTATTGGCCAGATCGCTCTCGCGCCGCCACGCCTGCACCCGCCAGCCAGCCCGGTCGGCGCGAGGCGTCAGGGCGGCCGTGGCCGACAGGCTGTTCCCGCTGGCGGTGGCGCGGGCACCGGCGAGGCCGGAGCCGCGATCCTCCTCGAAGGCGGCGGCGCGCAGGGAGACGGTCGCTTCGGCGACGGGGATGTCAGCGCGGATCGCAGCGCTGCGCACCTCAAGGTCCAGCGGGGTGTCCGCCGCGCCGGCGGTCTGGCCGCGCACCGGGACATGGCCCTCGCCGCGCTCGTACAGACCCGAGGCGACAAGCCGGACAGGACCCAGGGCGGTGGCACCGGAGGCCGACAGACGAGCGCCTCCGCGTTCGGCGACGGAGGCGTTGAGCACGGCACCGTCATCCCGCTCGCGCAGACTGATCACCCCGGTCAGGGCCCCGGCGCCGTAAGGCCCGGCACCGGAGCCGCGCACGATATCGAGACCGGAGAGGCTGTCCGTCGGGACCTGGGACCAGATCACCCAGCCGCCGAACGGATCGTTCAGCGGCACGCCGTCGAGGGTGACGAGGGTGCGCCCGGCCCCCGACGGAGCGATGGCCCGCAAGGAGATTCCCTGGGTGGTCGGATTGGCCGAAAGGCTGGAGTTGCGCCGGAACAGGGAGACGGCGGGCACGCTGGCCAGCGCCTCGTCCAGCCGCTGTTCGGCGCGGAGGTCGGCCTCGGTCAGGCGGACGACCGAAAAGGCCGCCTCGCCGGCGGCGGGCGGCAGGCGGGCTCCGGTGACGACGATGTCGGGAAGGGGAGGCGGCGGAGGAACTTGCATCGGCCCTATCCTAGGCCAGACATCATCCCCGGGTTCAAGCGGCCTGCGACACCGGGGCGTGGGCGGCGGCGTTGGTTAGCACCAGACGGATCGCATTGATCAGGGCTTCGGGCTGGATCGGCTTTTGCGAAACGCCATCCATTCCGGCGGCGAGGTATTCGGCCTCGTCTCTGGGATCGGCATTGGCGGTCAGGGCCAGGATGGGGATGCAGCCGACCCCGCCGGGCAGGGCGCGAATGGCGCGCGTGGCCTCGACGCCGTCCATCACCGGCATCTTGATGTCCATCAGCACCAGGTCGTAAGGCCCGGTCTGGACGCGCTGGACAGCCTCCAGACCGTTGTCGGCGGTGTCGTAGGTGCAGCCGAACAACTCCAGCACCTTGCCGGCGACGAACCGGTTGGTCGCATTGTCGTCGACCACGAGGACATGCAGGGTGGAGGGAGGCGTGGGTTTTGCCAGGCTCGCCGCCTCTGCCAGGATCTCGGGCCCCGCACCGGGCAGACACAGGGCGAAATGGAACCGGGCCCCGCCCTGCGGCGAGCAGTGGACGCCGATATCGCCGTCCATCCGCTCCACGATCTGACGGCAGATCGCCAGACCCAGGCCTGCCCCCGCGCCCTCGCGACCCGCACGACCCGTGTTGAACGGGTGGAAAACGGACTCTGCGACATCGTCGGCTATACCCGGACCGCTGTCGTCGACCAGGCCCGTGATGGCGACGGTGCCATCCTGCCGGCGGCTGGTGATGCGGACCGCGACTTCGCCGGCCGGCGTGAACTTGAGCGCATTGCCGATCAGATTGTTGAGCAGTTGCTTCAGCCGCATCTCGTCGCCCATGACCCAGTCGGGGCCGTCGGTGTCGTGCGCCACCGTCAGGTCCAAGGCCTTCTCCTCCGCCCGGCGGCTCCACAGGGCCAGCAGGTCGGCGGCCAAAATGTCCAGATTGATCGGCGCGATCTCCAGCGCCATCTGCCCCGCTTCGGCCCGGGACATGTCGAGCGCATCGGTCAGCAGCCGCAGCAGATTCTGGCCGGAGTCCAGGATGATGAGGACATAGGGCTTCAGCGCCGTCTGGGTCAGTTCGCGCTCCATCAGCGCCGCGACGCCCAGCACGCCGTTCAGCGGGGTGCGGATCTCGTGGCTCATCACCGCGAGGAATTCGGACTTGGCCCGGCTGGAGGCGCGAGCCTCGGCCTCGGCCCTCGCCAGATCGCGAGCCAGGGCACCCATCTCCTCGGCGCGTCGGCGATGGATGGCGGTGCCGGCCTGGAGCACATGCATCCCGGCGCCGACGCCGACATAGCGTCCGCCCGAGGTGACGACGAAACCATTCAGCAGGGCGCCCAGATTCGCGGCGTCCACGCTCTGGAACAGAATTTCGGCGTCGGACTCGGCATCGAGGATGCGCGGGGCCGCGTCCATGAATGTCGCCGCCGGTCGTTTGGCGTAGAGAGCGCGGCCGAACTCCGCTGCCATCCGCAACATGAACGTATTGCGCTCGATCAGTCCAACCGGTTGCCCCTCGGCGTCAACGACCGCGATCACCAGGGTGTCGGGTTCGAGCTGGAATCGGTCGAAGACGTCCGCGCCGGGCGTGTCCGGACCAACCGGTTCGGGGGCGCTCGCAAAGTCTCCGATCCTGGCCATAGGGTTCTCCCGCTCGCCTCCAGACGATGGGACCCCAACCTTTAACGGCGACTTTTTCGGGCGTGAATGTTTTGCGATTGTATTCCGAAACTTAATACGCAAACGGAAGGCATATGCGGTCGAGCAGCGCCGCCGCGAACACCGAAAGGGTATCGTCGCGGGCACCCATGACGACGATGCGGTCGCCGGGTCGGGCGAGGTCGATCAGGCGGTCACCGCAGGCCTCGCGTGTCTGAAGGGCCTCGGCGTGGCGGTTGGCGGCGCGGATGCCCGCGGCGATGTCCTCGCTGCCGACGCTGCGGTCGGTCGTGCCGCCGAAATAGACGGGCTCGGGCATCAGCAGGACGTCATCGGTGCGCATCAGCCCGGCGAAACCGTCGATGAACTCTTGCTGCATCAGGCGCAGAGGGCCGAAGCCGTGCGGCTGGAACAGGATCAGCAGCCGACCCTCGAAGGCATGCAGGGTCTTCAGCGTGGCGGCGATCTTGTCCGGGTTGTGGGCGAAGTCGTCGATGACGGTGACGCCGTTGGCGGTTCCGACCACCTCCATTCGGCGGCGGATGCCAGCGAAGCTCTCCAGTGCGGCGACGGCGTCCGCCAGCGGCACGCCGACGGCCCGGACCGCGCCCAGGGCGGCGAGCGCATTGGCGACATTGTGGGCCCCGGGGACGTTGAGGACGACCGGAAGCGGCCCGCCGCCCAACTCGGTCAGGGTGAAGCGTATGCCGGCCGGCAGTGGATCGAGGTCGTGGGCGTTCAGGGTCGCCGACTCCTCGCCCATCGCGAAGGTGACGACCCTGTTGGCCGGCAGGGACTGGGCCAGGGCCTGGGTCTCAGGATTGTCGAGGTTGAGCACGGCGGTCGTCGCGCGGCCGGTGAAGCCGCCGAACAGGTCGCGGAGCTCTTCCATCGACTTGTGGTCCAGCGAGATGTTGGAGACCACGGCGACGGTCGGATCGTAGCGGGCGATGGATCCGTCGGACTCGTCGACTTCGGACACGAACAGGTCGGGTCCGCCGATCAGGGCGCTGGCGAAGGGGTGGTCGGCGTCGGCGAAATTCTTCATCACCGCGCCGTTCATGACCGTCGGCGCCCGACCGGCCCGGTGCAGTATCCAGGCGATCATGCCGGTTATGGTCGACTTGCCGCTGGTGCCGGCGACTCCGATCGAGACAGGGGCGGCATTGAAAAGTTGCGACAGCAGTTCGGGGCGGGTGACGATGCGGGCCCCGACGCGATGGGCCGCGCCGATGTCGGGCACGGTCGCCTCGATGGCGCCGGTGGCCACGACAGTCTGGCTGAAGCGTGTGACGCCCGAACCGTCCTGCGGGTGCAGGGTGACGCCATGGGCTTCCAGCCAGGCGAATTTCTCCGGCGTCCGGCCTTGGTCGCGGGACCGGTCGGAGCCCTCGATGCGGTTCCCGCGCGCCTGGACAATCATCGCCAGCGGCAGCATTCCGGACCCGCCGATGCCGCAGAAAAAATAGTCGTCTTGATTCATGAGGGCGAAACCGGGGAATGTCCGGCGGCCTGACTAGCACGGGCCGCGCCGGAGGCCAGCCATCCCATGAAGATCGGCATCGTCAACGCCAGTTCACGCTTCAACCGGTCGCGCGCCGACGCCGTCGAGGCCTGGTTCGCGGCGAACATTCCGGACGGCTCGGTCAAGGTGGTGTTCCACCCCGCCTCGTTCGGCAAGCACGGCCATTTCGGCGGCGACGACGCCAGCCGGGCCGCGGCCTTCGTCGAATACGCCAATGATCCCCGGCTGGACGCGGTCTGGTTCGCGCGCGGCGGCTACGGCTCGTGCCGGATCGCCGAGGCGGTGCTTCCGCAACTGACCGCCGTGGCGCGCAAGAAGCGGTATCTGGGCTATTCGGACGCCGGCAGCATCCTCGCCCTGCTCTACAAGGCCGGTTTCCCACATCTCGCCCATGGGCCGATGGCGTCGGATTCGGTGCGCAACGAGGTCACGGCGTGGCGGGCGATCAACTGGTTGAGGTCGGGCGATCCGGCATCGTTCGAGCCTTCACTGGCGGAGGATACGCGCCCGGCCGTGGCCTTCAACCTGAGCATACTGGACGCCCTGGTCGGCACGGCGCTGGAGCCGGACCTGACCGGCCATGTGCTGATGCTGGAGGACGTGTCCGAGCCGCTGTACCGGATCGACCGGATGATGTTCCACCTGACCGGTCAGGCCTCGATCCGCAAGGTGGCGGGCATCCGGATGGGGCGGGTGTCGGACATAACCTACAATGAGCCCGACTTCGGCCTGACGCCGGAGGAGATCGCCCGATACTGGTGCGAACGCTCCGGCATCCCATACCTGGGGGCTGCCGACATCGGCCACGACCGCGACAACAAGGTGGTTCCCTTCGGCCACAGGTGAGCGGGTTCCGTTCGCGCGGACGGAGAAGCCGATCGACTCTTGCCTCGCCGCCGAGCCAGATACATGCCGATGGGGCTTAAGTGGTTGATAACCGTAAGTTCGCGGAACCTTCGGGGGGAGGCGACCGCGATGGCGGTCTGGTCGGTGTCGGGGGACGCCGTCCGGACCGCCGGCCATCGGCAACAGACCGAACCCGCGGCATCGACAGCGGCATGACCGGCGGGGGCTGACTCTCCGCGACATGGCGACGCTGGCATAGCGGCGTCGGGCGGGCCATCTTCCGGCGGCATGGACCGCCGCAGCCTCTTCTTTCGCGCCGCAGGCCTGGCCGCCGCCGTCGGCGGGGCCTGGTGGGCGCGTGACCATCTGCTCTGGCCCGCGCCGCGGTTGGCCTTCGGGCCGCACGGCGCGACACCTTGGCTGCCCTACGCCCGACAAGCGAACGTCCCGACGGTGCGCCTGACAGTGGCAGGACGGGAGGTCACAGCCCTGATCGACAGCGGGGCGCAGTATTCCGTGATCGACCGGGCCTTGCTGGTCGACCTTCCCGGTGCCGGCCGGTCGATGTTCGACATGCCCATGCTGGCCTATGGCGTCGGTGGCGGGGCTCAGTTGGGGCGGGGAACGCGGCTGGACGTGCGTCTGCCCGGGCTGGAGATCAAGGCGCTGCAGGCGGCCGTGCTCGACCTCGGTCCACTGGCGGCCGTAGACGGACTGGCTACGCCTCTGATCCTGGGACAGGACGTGCTTGAGCAACTCGTGCTGGCGCTCGATCCGGATCGGAAATTCGTCCGGCTGATCGCGCGTCCGGCCTTCGTCAGGCCGCCCGACCTCCATGACGCACCGGTCCGTCGCGCCAGCGGAGGACTTGTGACGGAGGTCAGGGTCGAGGGGGCGACGGTCGACGGCTTGATCGACACCGGTGCGGGGTCGTTCCTCGGCCTCAGCCGCGATGTCGCCGGGGTCGCCGGTCTGCTGGACGGTCGACCGCACGAGACCAGCGTGAGCCTGGTTCTCGGCGGAGCGCTGCGGTCGCAAATCTTCCAGGCCCGGACCGTGACCTTCGCCGGGCAACTGTCGCGTGGGGTCGCCGTGGGCGTGTTCGACCAGCCGCCGCTGCCCCAATTCCCGGGCGGACTGATCGGCATGGCGGCCTTCGACGGTCGCCGCGCGGCGCTGGACCTCGGCGCGGGGACGCTGCACGTCTCCCGTACGCTGGACCTGACAGTCGGTCAGAGCGCCGTGAAGGTGTCGCAGGCGGCCGGGTCGCCGGTCTCATAACCGCGCCGCAGCCATTCGACCCGCTGGGCCGAGGTGCCATGGGTGAAGCCGTCCGGCTGGACCCGCCCGCCCTGACGGCGTTGCAGGGTGTCGTCACCGATGGCCGAGGCGGTCTGCATGCCGGCCTCGAGATCGCCGGCATCGAGCGCCACTTCGCCATTCGAGACGGCTGCGGCGTTGGCGGCCCAGACGCCGGCGTAGCAGTCGGCCTGAAGTTCCAACGCAACCGAATAGCGGTTGGCCTCCGCAGGACCGGAGGCGCGCTGCTGGGCGGCCTGCACCTGTTGCGAGGTACCCATCAGGGTCTGGACGTGATGTCCGTATTCGTGGGCGATGACATAGGCGCGGGCGAAATCGGCGCTGGACGCGCCCAATTCGGTTTCGAGCTGCTGCCAGAAGGACAGGTCCAGATAGACGCGCCGGTCGGCCGGGCAATAGAACGGCCCCATGGCCGACTGGCCCATGCCGCAGCCTGTCTGTGTGCCCTGTTCGTAGAGGGTCACGGTCGGCGGCTGATAGCCCTGCAGTCGGGTCTTCCAGACGTCGTCGATATTGGTCCCGATCACGTCGACGAAGGCACCGGCCTGGTCGGTCGGGCTGCCGGCCTTGCCTTCGGAGACGCCTGCGCCGCCGAATTGGCTGGCGATCTGGGTGGTGGTTTCGGGGGGAATGCCGAAAACGAAATAACCGATAGCGGCCAAGACCACCGTCCCCAGCCCGCCGCCGATCAGGCCTCCGGCCCCCATGCCACGCCGGTCGTCGATATTGCCGCCGCGTCGTCCACCCTGCCAGCGCATGACCGATCTCCCTCCAGAGTGAGCCCAAGCTAGGCCGGAACGCGGTTGGGAGGGAAGGGATGCAGCCTGAGAGGCGAACTTATTCCGGTCGGCGGTCCAGCCAGGCATCGATCTGGCCGACGACCGTGGTGGTTTCGCGGCGACGTTCGGTGGCCGACAGGCGCGCGACGCGTTCTTCCTCGGGCGAGCGGAGCGGGCGCAGGGCCGGGGGCTGGACCGGTTCGGGCTGGCGGGCCGCCTCAAGCCGCAGGCGACTCAGGCGCGAGTCCAGCGCGATCTGGCGGGCGAAGGTGTCGCGCTGGTCGGCCTGGGCGCGCAGACGGTCCATCTCCTGGCGGTTCCGGTCGGCCTGATAGCGATGCTGGTCGGCCGCCGAGGCACCGGGACCCGGCTGCCCGATCTGGGCCTGGGCGGCGGGAGCAGCGGCGAGGGCGGTCAGGGCGAAGGCGAAGCGGAGGGCGGTCATCGCACTGAGATGGTGCCTGCGGACCCGTCCGCCAAGCGCGGCTGTTCACCGGCCGGGGTCAGGGTCCAGACGCGAGAGCGTTTGACCGCAGCGTCTTCCAGTTCTCGGGTCGTGGGAACCTGATATTCGGCCAGCAGGGCGAAACCCGACTTCGGAAAATAGGTCCGCAGCGGGTCGCCGACGAGGACGCGCGTGCCGCGATCGGCGGCCAGCGTCAGCCAGGCCAGGACCCGGTCGGCCATCGGCTTTTCGTAGAAGACGTCGCCGGCGCACAGCACATCGACCTCGGGCGGCGCGGCCCCCAGCAGGTCTTCGGCGACGAAGGACAGGGCGACATCGTTGGCGCGGGCGTTGACCGCGACCGCCGCGCCGCAGAAGGGGTCGATATCGGCGCACAGCACCGACGCCGCCCCGGCCTTCATCGCCGCGATGCCGACGAGGCCGGAGCCGGCGGCGAAGTCCAGCACCCGCTGGCCGGCGACCTCGGCCGGATGGTCCAGCAGCCACCGCGCCAGCCCCTGTCCGCCCGACCAGGCGAAGGCCCAGAACGGTGGCGGCAGGCCCATCTCGCCCAGTTCCTCCTCGGTCAGCCGCCAGATCGGCGTGACCTCATCGGCCAGCCACAGCGAAATCTCCGGCGCATGGGGCACAGGCTGCAGACGGGTATTGGCGAGGATGAAGGCGGCGGGGTCGGGGATACGGGTCAGGTCGTTGCCTGGGGGCGATAGTTATGCATCAAAAAGCGGTTCCAGCCGGCCTTGTTGCGGCTTTCCACGGCGAAGCGGAAACCGGGCCCTTCCCGGCGGGCCAGTAGACCATGCGCGCCAGTCCGGCCGGCATCTGCGCCCCGAAGGCGACGGCCCGCGGATCGACGTCCGAGCCGTCGGCTAGCCGCCCCACCGATCGCTTGCCGTCGTCGGTAAAGGAGAAGAAGCCCAGCACACCGTCGTCACCGGCACCGAACAGGGCGGTCTCGCGATAGTCGCCGCGCTCGCCCGTGTGCCGGACCGCTTCGAGCCGGACCCATCCCTTGCCGAAGGGCTCGAATGTCCGCGTACAGACCACGGTGTGGCCGGGCATGCCGGCCTCGGCCCGCCAGGCCCCCAGCAAGGGCTTGAGCGGACCCAGCAGGCCGCGGCCCGGCTTCCATCCGTTTGTCACCCTCCACTCCCTGCGCTGGCGTCCCTGAGGACCTGAAGATAGCCGCCCGCGACCTCCATGTCCCGGCCTTCCGGGCGTGCCCGGACGGCCCGGTGGAGGGCCGGCAGCTTCCAGCAGGGGACGTGCATGAACAGGTGATGCTCGGCGTGGAAATTGACCCAGTAGGGGGCGATGAAGGCGCGCTCCCACCATGAGGCTTTCGTCGTCCGTGCGGCGCGGAACGGGTCGGTCGCCGAACCCTCGACACAGGCGTGTTCGGCGATGTTCCTCAGGCGCGTGACCATCGGGAACCATGTCGCCATGGGCAGCAGCCAGAGCACGAACCAGGCCCACCAGACCCCGACGAGGGTCAGGACCAGCAGCAGGACGGCGTTGACCAGCAGGAAGGCGGCGATCGAACGCCCGGTGACGACGGCCTCATAGGCGTGGTCGTCGGTCACGGCCTGTGCGACGCGACCGCGCAATGCGGCCAGCGGCAGAAGCACCCGCTGTTTGAAGAAGGTCTGGCCGGTCAGGTCGCGGACGATCTTGCGGCGCAGCGAGGCGCGGGTGACGGGGAAGGGGGCCGACAGGACCAGATCGGGGTCCTCGGCCTGCTGGGCGTATTTGTGGTGGGACAGGTGGTAGGGGCGATAGGCGGTCAGCGAGGCACCGACCGGAACGGCGCAAAGCCAGTGGCCCAGGGTGTCGTTGAGGCGCTGGTTCGGGGACAGGCCGCCGTGCGCCGCCTCATGCATCAGGATGGCGAGTCCCAGCTGGCGCGTGCCGATCACGGCGATGCTGAGCGGGATCAGGACGGGCCAAAGGACGCCGGCGACGAGCGCCGCCGCGATCACGCTCCAGCAGTGGACGACCAGCAGCGGTCCCATCAAGGCCGAGCGCGTCTGGAAGGGTGCCCAGTCCCCGGGTTCGAACAGGTCGGTGGGTTTGACGCGCGGGGCGGCGGGCATGGCGCTGAGGATAGGGGTTGATACGGGCGGCGCAACCACGTGCAAAAAGTCGCGTTATCCTGACATAAGGTAATGTTGACATGACATTACGGCAGTGTAAGGTATGCATGACTTTTCGTCGGAACGCTTATCATGTTGAAATCCGCCCCATCCGCCACCGAGGCCGGAAAACGCTACGTCATCCGGACGATGGCCTTCATGTCCGGCTATGTGGCGATCAATGTCGCGGCGATCTTCGGAGCCTTTGACGACATCGCCTCGCCTGTCGCCGCCTGGGGACTGGCCCTGACCGTGTCGGCCCCGGTGATCGGGCAGATCTGGGCGACCTTGGCGCTGATGCGCGAGTCGGACGAGTTCGTCCGCGCCGTCATCGCCAAACAGTTCATTCTTTCCGCCGGTCTGGCCATGGCCATCGCCAGCGTCTGGGGTTTCGGCGAGAGCTATGCCGATGCGCCGCACATCCCGGCGTGGATGATCTATCCGCTGTTCTGGGCCTGTTTCGGCCTGGTCTCGCCCTTCGTCAGGAACAGCCGGTGAAGAACCGGCTGAAACTTTTGCGCGTCGAGCGGGGCTGGACCCAGGAGCAGCTGGGTCAGGCCCTCGGCGTCTCGCGTCAGGCGGTGAATGCGCTGGAGACGGAGAAGCACGACCCCTCACTGGACCTGGCCTATCGCATCGCCGTGCTGTTCGCGCGGCCGGTGGAAGAGATTTTCGAAAACCCCCACGGCTGACCGGGTCAGACGTCGTTCAAAGGAAGTCGCCATGCTGCACCTTCGTCGTTTCTTCGGGCGCTCGACCCTGAGAGCACTATGGCTGGCCTCTGCGTCAATTGCGGTCGCAGGGTGCATGATGCCAGCGACGCAGGCGGACATGAGGCTCGTCGCCGAGGCCCCGCAGGCCTTCGCCTCGGACCGTCTGTCGGTCGAGGTGATCGGGTCGGGACCGGATCT
>Ga0105044_10002125_pt1 | contig 26934 bp, 20 predicted proteins | sample MAT01_FD_78092 | JGI IMG/M metagenome (GOLD analysis project Ga0105044, IMG submission 78092) | Freshwater microbial communities from Lake Fryxell liftoff mats and glacier meltwater in Antarctica - MAT-01 | ecosystem: Environmental > Aquatic > Freshwater > Ice > Liftoff microbial mat | place... | reverse complement strand
GTTTCCCGATCTGTCACCACATCCACACTTTCATCTCGCCCGAGAAACGCCGAGCGCAGGAAAGGCAATGCTTCTAGCGCAGGAAAAGTTTCGAGTTGCGTCACCTACTTGTTGATGCCGGACTTTTTCTTCGCAGGCCTGGGGCGATCGTCCAAGATCGGCTTGAGAGGGTCAGTCGCTCGCATGGCTTTAGGCAGAGGGGCTTGGGGCCGACCAGGTTCGTTCAGTTTCTTAAACTGCCGGGCCTGAGTGCGGGTGAGCGGGTCGTCAAATCCGTCTTCATACTGGGTGTCGAGCGACAACGCTTGGTCGTATTGGGCAAGAGCTTGGATGTAGCTGAACCTCGCTTGAAGAACAAATGTCTGCGACTGCAGAAGAGAAGTCTGGGCATTAAGGACATCCAGCTGAGTGCCAGCACCCGCGTCGAGTCGTTCCTGAGCGAGCCTCAGAGCCTCGGCACCTTGAACGACGCTTGCCGTCTGGCTATCAATCGTCTCACTTGCAGTTTGCAGATTCGAGATGGCTTGCTGCACGTCTAGTATCACGGTGCGAACGGAATTATCGTAGTTTATGCGCGCTTGCTCGACTTGTGCCCGTGCTTGCTGCACGCGTCCAGCTGTCGCAAATCCATCCCAGACGGCCCACGAGCCCGTAGCACCAAAGAACCAGTCTTCGACCGTTTGGCTCAGGCTGGTCGAGGCTAAATTGTTGTTGATCTGGTAGCCTGCGGTGGCGCTGACGGATGGGAGGAAGCCCGCGAATTGCACATCCACGTTTGCCGCTTGTGAGATGATGCTTTGGCGCTGGGCTTTCAAGGCAGGATTTCTCGCCACACCGACACGAATGGATTGGTCGGCATCAATTTTGCGCTTTGTGTAGCTGAGAAAGCCGACAACATTGAAAGGCACCTCGTTGAGCGCACCCTCCGCGTAGTTCATGCCGAGGAGTCGGACAAGTTGGTAGAGCGCGATGCGGTAGTTGTTCTGAGCCTGAATGAGCGGCGGCTTGGCATTGGCGAGCGCGACTTCCGCTTGAAGAACATTGAAGCGCGGCACCGTGCCGGCTTCAAATCGGTTGTCTTGATCCTTGAGTTGCTGCGTGAGGAGTGCCACAGATTGATTTTGGGCGACGATGAGGGCACGGTTAAGCAGCACTTGGTAAAAATTAATCTTCACCTGAGCGATGATGTTATCAATTGTGGAGCGCAGCGAAAAATAGGCATTCGCCTCCGCTGCATTGGCTGCCCGAATACCCGATATGGTTGCCCCGCCGTCGTAGAGGAGTTGTGAGGCCGCAAATTGGATCGTCCACGTTTTGTTCTGTGGATCGGATCCTCCCGTTGAGAGGACAATTGGACTGCCGCCGGGATTCGGAATGGTGATGTCGCCCGCGGATCGTCCATTGCGGGCGAGTTCCATTCCCTGCTGATTGTAGGAGGTGTTGATGTTGAGTTGTGGAATCGCTTGAGCGCGCACCGTGAGCACTTGACCTTGTGCAAGGCGGATTTGTTGAGCTGAGGTGAGAATCGTTGGATTCGCTTGGAGAGCGAGGCGGATAGCACCCTCAAGTGTGAGGTTGGGATACTTCGGATTACGTTGTTTGGCGGCAAGTTCCTCAATGGCCTTCACAAAATCGGCCACAGCCGCCTTTTGTTTTTCCGCGAGAGCCGCGCTGTCTTTTAGGCGCTCTGTTTCAGGTGTGCTGCGAAGAGGCTCAGGCGCTTGCGGTGGCAAGGCAAGATTCAGGTCTTCTGAAAGAGTCTGCGCGTCTGGGAGAGGAACCGGCGTGGGAAGGGGAGGCAAGAGCGCTGGCAGCGTCCCATCCGGCAGTGGTGTCGGTAAGCCGCTGGGCGCCGGAAAATTTGTTAACGTCGGCAATGCTGGTGGCGGGCCAAGGGGAATTGGCGTGGGCAGAGCGGATGGCACTTGAGCGCTGGTAAGCCGCGTCAAAGCAAAGAAGATGAGAAGGGCTGCAGATTTCAGGAGTCTTGAGGACATAACATATCGTGTTGGATTTTTTCGTAGATCAGCAACCACCCTACTTGCTCGTCTGGCGTGAGCACGCCTGCAACTGTCGTGAGCCGTTCAATCATATGCTGGCGGATACGCCCGACGAGAGAAGAGCCCTTTGCCGTAATACGGATAAGCACGCGGCGGCGATCGGTGGCATCCTGCAGTCGCTTCACATATCCCAACTTCGCAAGCCTCTCGACAAGTCCCGTCGCGGCTGCCGTAGTATGCTTCATTGTTTCGGCAATTTCCGTCATAGACAAAGTCTGCGCTGCAGAAATGTGGCCGAGCAAAAAAAACTGCGGAAAGGATACGCGACCTTGAAGAAGCTCTCCTGAGAGGTGTTGCATGAAACACCTCTGCATCATCATGATGATATCTGCTAAGCGCTCGATATCTGATGGGGAAATTGCTAGCGATTTGTGTGACATTTAGTTAATGCCATTGACTATTTACCTCCACGGGCCATACGTCAACGCTGGACTTGCGGAGCTCGCCGATTCGATTGAGCTGGCTTGCGTGGCTTGGCGGGCTTGTTTACTTTTACGGGCTCAACCTTGACAACCGGCTCTGTCTGCGGAGTGGGATTGGGAGCGGCAGGAGCAACCGGGGAAGGCGGAAGCGGATTTGCTGGAGCGGAAGTGGGCTTGGGAAGATAGATTTTGTCCCCGGCAGAGGGGTCGCCAGTCAATATATCGGCGATGAGAAACGGAGGGTTTTTGAGCGCAGTCATACGTAGCGTGGCGGTCTCGGTATTCTTTCCAATGGCAATATACGTCTCGCCTGGAATGGCACTCGCCGAACTTCCGGATTCGACCAAAACAAATCGTTCCGCAGAATTGACCATCCGAATCTCGCCCGCCCACGGGGGAGTTACCGCAGCTGGGGGTTTTGCTTTTTTCGGAAAAATGTTCGCAATGCCATCAATCCAAGAATACAAAAAAAGCTTCTTAGGGGCTGTTTGTGCTCTCGCCGTTGCCGCTTCCGGGGCGGGAGGGGAAGCCTGCTTTGTGGCACATGCGGAGAAGTGAAAGAGAACAAAGGTCGCCGCCAATGAGCGTAGCAGAAGGAAAGGTATTTTTGTCATCTGGCCGGAAAGTAACAGAGCGACAAAATAAGCCAAGCAAGACACCTATGCTGAGATCTTTTAGGAACACAAAAAAGCCGACGATGGTGTGTCGTCGGCTTTTTGTTGTGAATGTTCGTTGATCTACTTTTTCTTGGTCTCGCCTGGACGATATTCGTCTTCGGCAAACTGGAAGGCTTGATCGAGGCCAACCATGTCTTCGCCGGGACGTAAAGTGTCGAAGGCTTCGGCTTCCTTGCGGAGAGCTTCCTCGCCGTAGTTCGCGGCTTTGATGGAGAGCCCGATGCGGCGTTCTGCTTTGTCCACCTTGATGACGCGGGCTTCGACTTCTTGGCCAACCTTCAAAACGTCTTTCACTTTTTCGACGCGATCTTCGCTGATTTGCGAGATGTGGACTAAGCCGTCAATTTCATCCTGCAATTGGATGAAGGCACCGAAGTTCGTCAGCTTGCTGACAGTTCCCTTCACGAGGTCACCGATGCGGAAGCGTGTATCAATCTCTTTCCATGGATCGTTATCGAGCTGTTTGAGCCCGAGACTGATTCGTTGGTTTGCCTTATCAATGTCAATGACGACAGCTTCCAGTTCATCACCCTTTTTGAGCATTTCGCTCGGGTGGTTGATTTTACGAGTCCAGGACAAGTCCGACACGTGAACCATGCCGTCAATTCCTTCTTCAAGTTCTACAAAGGCACCATAGGCCGTCATGTTACGAACCTTGCCTTTCACCTGCTTGCCGATCATGTAGCGCAGCTCGATTTCGTCCCATGGATTTGGTTCCAGCTGACGCACTCCGAGAGAGATTTTCTGCTCGTCTTTGTTGACGCCAAGCACGATGGCCTCAATTTCTTGGCCGAGCGTGAGCACGTCGGAAGGGCGAGCGATGCGCTTCGTCCATGAAAGCTCGGAGACGTGGATGAGTCCTTCGACGCCTTCCTCGATCTGAACAAAGGCACCATAGGGCATAAGATTTGTGATCTTGCCGCCGACGCGTTGTCCGACGGGGAAGCGCTCTTCGATGCGGTCCCAAGGATTGGACTGCATTTGCTTGAGGCCTAGCGAAACGCGTTCCTTTTCTTTATTGATGTCTAGAACGCGAACATTGAGTTGCTGACCGACTTTGAGAATTTCGCCCGGATGGTTCAACCGAGCCCACGACATATCTGTCACGTGCAAGAGGCCGTCAATGCCGTCGAGATCCACGAAGGCCCCGAAGTCGGTGATGTTTTTCACGGTTCCGAGAATCTCGTCGCCGACGTTCACGCCGGATAAGAAAGCTTGGCGTTTTTCGGAGCGCTCGGCTTCGATGATTTCGCGACGGCTGAGGACCACATTCTTGCGATCCTCGTTTACTTTCACGATTTTAAAGTCGTAAGTGTTTCCAACAAATTGTTGCAGGTCTTTGGGAGGAATGATGTCAATTTGTGAGGAAGGCAGGAAAGCTTCAACACCGACGTTCACGGTCAGCCCGCCTTTTACGACCGAGCGAACCTTGCCTTTAATGAGGCCGTCACCTTTAAAGACGCCTACGATCTTTTCCCAGTTTTGGCGCTGAGCGGCTTTTTCTTTGGAGAGTACGACCATGCCCTCATCATTTTCGAGGCGTTCGAGGAGGACTTCGATTTCGTCGCCAATTTCCACATCGTCCGGGTCATCAAACTCCGCCGCGGGGATGACTCCCTCGCTTTTGTATCCGATATCCACAAGGAATTCCCGGTTTCTGATTTCGAGGATATGTCCCTTGACGATACTTCCCTCGCGATAGTTTTTGATCGAGCTGGCGATCAAATCTTGCAATGCTGCCATAATGTTAAGTGTTTCTGTGGTGGTTAATCGCCTCTGAAGCAAACAAATGCTCAGATCGTATCAATTCTTCGATACAGGCGGGGTTGAAGAGAATAGGGACCACCACCCCGCAAGCAATCTTTTTTTCCGAGGAACTTCGACCCCTCGCTGCAGGTGCGTAGCAGACTTCGGGTGCTTTCGTTGCGACGAGCTTACCTCCGCTGCACGGGAATCAATCTAGCCCAAAATCAGGAACGGATAGGATTTCAGAAATGCGCTTGCGCGCGATGTCCACATATTCGGATCGAGATTCTATTCCTACCCAATTGCGGCCTAGGGTTTGCGCGGATGCGGCAGTTGTTCCGCTGCCAAGGAATGGGTCGAGGACATAGTCACCTTTCTTGGTGCTGGCTAAGATCAAGTGATTGATGAGTGCGATTGGCTTCTGCGATGGATGGCCAATTTTCTCCTTGGATGACCCTTTTAGCGAAGGGACCCGAAGGATATTTGTCATGTATTTTCCCTTCCGCAGGTGTCTTTCTCTGGACTCTTTGTCCGTATATCTTTTATCCCGGAGGTAGGATTGAATTTTGGCTTCTTCATAGGGAATTCGAATTGCATCTTTGTTAAAATGCGGTTTCGAGTCTGCCGCATGTCGCAAGACGAGCACCATCTCGTATTGTGGCGTGAAGGAGTCACGCCTCTCATTGTAGCCTACAGCTCTGTCCCAAATAATCATGTCGTGGAATTGCATTTCCTTGGCCAACATCGAACAGGTGTGCAGCCACACATGCTCCCGTTTGCCGAGCTGCCCGAAGATATACATAAGCCCGTCTTGTTTTAGCACCCCCTTACATTTTCGAACCCAGTCCTGAGTCCACTCTAAGTAGGCATCCGGCGAGGGCCATGCATTGTCCCATTGCTGCTCTAGCAGCACTTGGTAGTAGGGAGGATCAGCGATGATCGCCTGGTATTTATTCGCTGGCAGGCTGGGTAAAATTTCGAGAGCGTCGCCGCAGCGAATCTCACCATTCCCGATTGAAATCGTCGTGTCGTCAGGAGCCCGATTCATTGTTTCATCGTTTTGAAATTAGACTTCCTACAAGCGAGCGACTCACACCAAGGGCGGCAAACCCGGTCGTTGAAATATTTCTCATGCGCGACGATTTAGCTCTCAGAAGATGCGCGAGTAAAGCTTGGCTCTCGAATTTGGATTCGACTTTTCGCCTCTTAGATGGTGTCTCATAGCCGTGGCGATGTTAAAAGAGATGGCTCTGGAAAGGCTCATTGAGGCGAAGAAAGATCGTCGCCTTGCCCATGCCTACTTGCTGGAAGGCGGTGCTGGAGTCGGCAAAACATGGCTCGCACAGCAACTCTCAGCACTCGTGCTCGGTGCAACACCCCAAAGCGTTGTCGAACACCCCGACTACCACGCCGTAGCACCTGAGTCCAAGTCACGCCGTATCGTGATTGATCAAATGCGGGAACTCGAAGGGATCCTGCACCTAAAGCCGATGCTGGGAGCGACAAAAGTCGCCGTGATTCATGATGCCGACCGGCTTCAACCCCAAGCGGCGAACTCGTTTCTAAAGACCCTCGAAGAACCTCCTCCAGGGTGCCATCTGTTCCTGACGACTTCGCTCCCGGATGCCGTGATGGAAACAATCCTCTCTCGCTGCATTTCCGTTCCTCTGCGCGCTTCCGCCACCCCGCCTCCTAGCGAGGGTGCGGAGGCCGTCGCGGCGGCTCTCATCGCCGCCTTGCTCCAGCCGGGAGGACCAGACCTTGCCGCGGCCATTCGCTTCGCGCGGATTTTCCAAAAATCTACCTCCGCCGTGCGAACGCGTGTTGCGGCGGCACTCGAGGCCGAACTCAAGCTGGAGGTCAAGCGCTACCGCGATACGACGGACGCCAAGTGGGGCACTGAACGCGATGATCAGATCAAGGCCCAAGCCGAAGCGGCTGTGATCCGCGAGCGCTCTGAACTCTTGCAGGCTACAGCGGAAGTCCTTGCCGGCGCGCTTCGGTGTCACCACCTTTCGACCGAAGCCAAGCTGGATTCCTACCGCCGGATTGCCGAGGTCAATCCGCCCCATGTTCTTCTTCGACGCCTCGATGCGCTCGAGCGCACACGTGGCCTCCTCGCACGGGGGGTGCAGGAAGGTCTTGCCTTGGAGAGTGGGTTTCTGGACATGATTGCTCTTCCATGAAACGCCTCGTCATTAAGCTCGGAACTGGAGTCCTGTCCCGCGCGGGCGGACGTTCCCTGGATGCATCGCAATTTCGCCGTATTGCCAGCGAGGTCGCCGACTTGCAATCCCAGGGTTTCGCCTGTGTTCTTGTCTCCAGCGCAGCCATTGCTGCCGGCGTGCGCGTGCTAGGCCTCGATAAACGGCCCGATGATCTCCCAGGAAAACAGGCCTGTGCCGCAGCTGGTCAGCCGGAACTCATGCGCCTATACGCGGCGTCCCTGCGTGGCCACCACCTCAATGTCGCCCAGCTTTTACTCACCCATGGAGACATTGATAGCCGCCTCCGTCGGGAGAATGCACGCGTAACACTAGATCGCTTGCTCGAAGCAAAAACGGTAATCCCGATCATCAATGAAAACGATTCCGTCGCCGTGGAAGAATTACGATTTGGTGACAATGACCGTCTTTCCGCCGAAGTCGCGATCTTGGCTGGGGCTGTGCGGCTGTTGATTCTCACATCCGTGGATGGTCTGCAAAATTCCGATGGTGACCGCGTGCCGATCGTGCGCAATTTGAAAGAAGTAGCCGGGTTTGTGCGCGCCGATAAAGGAATCGAATCCGTCGGTGGCATGAAAACAAAGTTGGATGCCGTGCGGCTTGCCCTAGCCGCTCGTATCCCTGTGCATATCCTCGACGGACGAAAACCTCGCCAAATGGCCTCCGCTCTTGTGGGGGAGGATGTCGGAACGCATTTTCCGCTTCCCCGAACAACCTCTCTAAAGGGGATGAAAAGCGAACCTCCTCTGGGGCGAGCCTAGCAGGTGGGTGATACTACAGCCTGCCTGATGCAAGAAAAGGAACCCATCGCGATTGTTGGAATCGGCTGCCGATTTCCAGGAGGAGCGCATGGCACCGAGGCCTTTTGGGAAAATCTGATTTCGGGAGTGGATGCGATCTCTGAGATTCCCCGCGATCGCTGGGACATTGCGACCTATTATGATGCAGAGGCCAAGATGCCGGGCCTTACGAACTCCCGTTGGGGTGGCTTGCTTGGGACCATGGATCAATTCGATCCGGCATTCTTCGGAATTTCCCCCCGCGAAGCGGCTTTGATGGATCCCCAGCAACGTCTCCTCTTAGAAACGGCTTGGGAAGCGGTGGAAGATGCCGGGTCGCTATTTGATTCCCAAGCAGGTTCAGAGACAGGTGTCTTCATTGGCATCTCAACCTTTGATTATGCACACATTCAGACAAGTCCTGCGGACAAAACTGCGTGCGATGCCCATTCCACGACCGGGAGTGTCCTTAGCATTGCTGCCAACCGCATTTCCTATGCGCTGAATTTTCGCGGGCCGAGCTTCGTCATTGATACCGCTTGCTCGTCGTCTCTCGTCGCTGTTCACCTTGCGTGCCAGAGTCTAAGAAATGGGGAATGCCGCACGGCGCTGGCGGGTGGGGTTAATGCGATCGTGTTGCCGGATACCTTTATTGGGTTTTCCCAGATGTCAATGCTCTCGCCCGATGGGCGCTGTAGGGCCTTCGACGCGCGAGGAAATGGCTTTGTGCGCGGCGAGGGTGTCGGCGTGATTGTGCTTAAGCCCCTTTCCGATGCCGCGGCAGATGGTGATCGAATCTATGCCGTGATTCGTGGCAGCGCGGTCAATCAGGACGGACGCACTTCGAGCCTCACCATACCCTCGCTTGCTGCGCAGGAGAGGCTCATTCTTGCGGCCTGTGCGGATGCTGATGTGCGTCCCCGTGACCTCGAATACATCGAAGCGCACGGCACAGGCACCGCAGTGGGCGATCCCATCGAGACGGGTGCAATCGGTGCCGTCCTGAGTCGCGATGCAGAAAGACAGCCGTGTGTGATTGGGTCAGTCAAAACAAACATCGGGCACCTCGAAGCTGCGTCCGGCATTGCGGGGATCATCAAGACGGCACTCGTCCTATACCATGGCAAAATTCCACCGAATCTGCATTTCGAGCAACCAAATCCCGACATCGCTTTTGAGGAATGGAAAATTCGCGTGCCCGTCGTCGTGGAAAATCTCACTAGACGCGATGCTCTCGCGGGCATCAATTCCTTCGGCTTCGGCGGCACGAATGCCCATGTGATCCTGCAAGGCAGCGGCACCCACGCAACGGTCGAGGAAGTGTCACCCACCAAAGCCGAACTCTTCCTGCTTTCCGCGCGCAATGCTACGGGCCTCCGCGATCTTGTCTCTACATATAGCGCGTGGCTGGCCACGACACCCACGCGGCTTGGTGATATTTGCCACACACTCGCCACACGCAGGTACCATGCCGCACACCGCCTCGCCATTGCTGCGGCGACCAAGGCGGAAGTCGTAGAGAAGCTCTCTGCTTTTCTTGCTGGAGAAACGCGTCCAGGCCTCTCCACTGGTCTGGCGGAACCACGCACGGATGTCGCCTTTGTCTTCACGGGACAAGGACCGCAATGGTGGGCCATGGGGCGCGAACTCCTTGCGCACAACGTGATTTTTCGTGAGAGGATTCTCGAGTGCGACCGCCTCTTTTCTGAATGGGGAAATTGGTCGCTTGTTGAGGAGCTCTCCCGCGACGAAGCGACCACGCGAATGGAAGAACCCTCCATTGCGCAGCCGGCGATTTTCGCATTGCAGGTGGCACTCGCGGCATGGTGGAAGGCGCAGGGAATTGCGCCCCGCGCAGTGATCGGCCATAGCGTTGGGGAAGCCGCCGCTGCCTGCATTTCCGGCGCTCTGGATTTGCCCTCAGCTGCTCGAGTCATCTTTGAGCGTGGCCGCTGCATGCAGATGGCGCCGCCGACGGGGAAAATGCTCGCCGTGGCGGCTGCCCACGAGTCTGCTGCCGCATGGCTAGCCGGCTTCGAACGGCGTGTGGAGGTCGGCGCCATCAATGCGCCGCGTTCCATTGTTTTCTCAGGCGAAGCGGCTGCGCTCGAGTCGGTCGCACAGAAGCTTGCTGCGGCGAATATCTGGCATCGCTTTCTCCGCGTGAATTATGCGTTCCACAGCAAGCAGATGGACCCTACAAAATCAGCCCTTCGAAAGGCCCTGAGCAAGATTACTTCGCACGTTCCAACGATTCCGATGGTTTCGACTGTGGTTGGAAACGTTTCTCCCAAGCAAAAATACGATGCTGACTATTGGTGGCAAAATGTGCGCCAGCCCGTGCAGTTTGGGGCAGGTATCAAGGTTCTTGTCGAAAGCGGAATTACCACATTTTTGGAAATAGGCCCTCACCCCGCACTCTCAGGCTCCATTTTAGAATGCCTGAAAGAAAGCGGCACGCGGGGATTTGTTGGCCATTCGCTCCGGCGAGGTGATCCCGAAGAAGTGTCGCTGCTTGGTTCTCTTGGCGCGCTGCACGTGCAAGGAATTCCCATCCAATGGCGTGGCCACGGGCAGGTCGTGAACTTGCCGCTTTACCCATGGCACCATGAACGCTTTTGGCACGAGAGCCCGGAATCGCAGCACCACCGCCTCAAAGCGCCAGACCATCCCCTGCTGGGCCGCGCGCTCCACACGGCGGAGCCTGTCTGGAGGCAGAAGATACTTCCGGAGCTTCTGCCGTATTTGCAGGATCATCTTCTGAGTGGCCGCGCTGTTTTTCCCGCCGCGGGCTACGTCGAGATGGCGCTGGCACTGGCGCGGCAGACTCATGGGAATGTGGCAATCGTTCTCGAGGATATCGAATTTCAGCGCGCGCTGTTTCTGCCCGATGCAGAGACCTCGCTCCACAGCGAAGCCCGCCTCGAAGGGGGATGTTTCCATATCCATGCCAAGATGGGATCGGATTCAACATGGACGTCCCATGTCTTAGGCAAGATCCGTATTCTTCATCCCGTGCCAGAAGATAAACGCGAATCGCTGGAGGAAATCAAAGCGCGCTGCACGGAACAAAAAAGTGGAGCAGATTCCTACGCGGAGTTTCATAAAAGCGGCTTCCATTTTGGGCCATCATTCCAAGGAATCTTGCGCACATGGCGACGCGATGGTGAGGCAATGGGAGAGATCTCCGCGCCAAGTGGATTAAAGCTGCGCGGCTACCACTTTCATCCAGCGATGCTGGATTCGTGTTTCCAAGTTGTGCTCAGCTCGCTCACGCCCGATCAAGTATCGCGGGGTCTTTACCTTCCCGTCGCGATTGCTCGTATGCGCTGTTTGTCAGAAAGTTATGGTGCGCTATTCAGCCATGTCCGCCTGGTGGAGGTGAACAAGAAATTCCTGCTTGCGGACATTTGTCTCTTAGATGAAGAGGGACGTGTGTTGGCACAGATTGAGGGATTTCGCTGTGCGGCGATTGAACAAGGGGTTGCCTCCAAGTTGCCGTTTGCAGACAAGTTTTATGAGGTTGATTGGAAGGCAGCGGATCCACGCGGGGAACCCACCAACGAAGAGTCCTTGATCGTGGGTGCCGGTGGGCAAGCGCTCCACAACCTCGAACTCGCGCTAGACGCCTCTCCGCAAATCAGGCATGTCATCTATGTTCCAGCATCCCACGCCCCGCCCGACGCGGCAGCGGCCTTGCTCCTGTGTGAAGAACTCTTGGGAATCGCCCGTGCCCTGATCGTGCGCGGGTTGCGTCTTACGATTGTCACGCAGAATGCCCAACCTGTCGGCGCGAACTGCGTGTCGCCTGCCCACGGTGCCTTACTCGGCTTTATTCGTGTCTTGATCAATGAACATCCCTCGTTGGGATGCCGCGCCGTGGATGTGGATACTCTCAGCAACCCTTGCCTGTCGGCGGAAACCTCGGTCGGCGGCGACGAAGAAGTCGCGCTGCGGGGGACACAACGCTTCGTCCCACGCATCGCCCGCTGCTCGCCAAAGTTGCGCTGCCTAAGTGGGATTGAGAATCCGTATCGGCTGGAAATCATTAGGCCCGGGGCCTTCGACCAAATCGCATTTGTTCAGCACTCGCGCCGCATGCCGCTCGAAGATGAAGTCGAGGTCGAAGTGCTCGCAGCGGGACTCAATTTTCGCGATGTGATGAAAGTTCTCGGTATTTACCCGATCGAGACCACCACAGATCATCTCATCGGCGACGAATGCGCCGGCCGCGTTGTGCGAGTAGGAAGTCGTGTCACGCACGTAGCCGCCGGAGACGAGGTGATTGCCATGGCACCCGGCTGTTTTGCAGCCTTCATCACGATAGGTTCGGCCTTGGTCATGCGTAAGCCGCAAGCCCTTTCCTACGAGGAAGCCGCCACGATTCCTGTCACATTTCTCACGGCGCACTACGCCCTGCACCACCTGGCTCGCATCGCGCGGGGCGAGCGTGTCCTCATTCACGCGGCTGCGGGCGGGGTCGGCCTGGCAGCTCTCCAGCTCGCGCTCGTGGCCGGCTGCGAAGTCTTTGCCACGGCCGGCAACGACGCCAAGCGCGACCTCGTGCGAAGTCTCGGAGCGACGCGTGTGATGGATTCGCGGTCGCTCGATTTTGCGGATGAAATTCTTGAAGCGACCGAGGGTTACGGCGTGGATGTCGTTCTCAACTCACTCTCCGGTGAGGCGATTCCTAAGAGCCTTTCCGTGCTCGCGCCGTATGGGAGATTTTTAGAAATCGGCAAGCGCGACATCTATCAAAATAGTCGTCTGGGCCTGCGTCCCTTCCGCCGTAATATTTCGTTTTTCGCGATAGACCTGGGTCAGATCTCGCGCGATCGCCCTCTGCTCATCGCAGAAATGGCCAGCGGCCTCGTGCGCCAATTTGAGGCCGGTGCACTCAAACCTCTGCCTCGCACGATCTATCCGATCGCAAAGGCTTCAAATGCCTTCCGGGAAATGGCACAGGGCCGACATGTGGGAAAAATTGTTTTTCAACTTGATGCAGAAAAGGTCCGAGTGGAACCACAATGGGACGAACGCCTGTCGCTTCGCGCCGATGCCACGTATCTTATCACAGGAGGCGTGCGTGGGTTTGGTCTAGAAATTGCGCGGTGGATGATCGCGCGTGGAGCAAAAAATCTCGTGCTACTCGGTGCAAGTCAGACCTCGGCGGATCGTGCGAGAGCGGATTTTGAACAGGAGGTGGGAGTGAAGGTGGTGACGGCTGCGGTAGATGTGTCGGATGCCGTGGCCCTCGGTGCGTTCCTTACGATGATGGCAGCCACACATCCGCCCATTTGCGGAGTGGTTCACGCGGCCATGACCATGGACGATTGTCTCGTTCAGGACCTCACGCCGGCTCGGCTCGCGCACGTGATGAATCCGAAGGGTGGGGGAGCATGGAATCTGCATTTGCTGACCGGGCCCCTCACGCTCGACTTTTTTGTGATGATGTCGTCATTGTCATCACTAGTCGGCAATCCCGGACAAGCAAACTACGCTGCCGCGAATGCCTTTCTCGACGCGCTTGCCCACCATCGCCGTGCTGCTGGATTGCCGGCCCTTGCCATTCATTGGGGTCAACTCGGCGAGGTCGGCTACGCGGCGCGGCATGCCGCAGTGAGCAGCCACCTCGCGCGCTATGGCGTGGATGCAATAAGCAAGCACGATGCCCTCGCCATGCTGGAACGCCTGATCCGTAGCGAGAACACGCAAGTCGCCGCCATGCACGTTGACTGGAAGCGCTGGGCCGAGGCGAATCCCCGCGCACAAAATTCTCCCCGGTATGAACACGTCATTACCTCCGATGACGCGGCTATCCAGAGCAATGAAATTTCCGATGCGCTGAGCAAGGCCACGGGCGCAGAGCGCGTGAGGCTCCTTGAAGAATTTATTTGTGCCACAGCTGCCCGCGTTCTTGGCACGAAGACGTCCGTAATCCAACTCAACAAACCCCTCGCTGATTACGGCCTCGATTCGCTCATGGGCATCGAGCTTGTCAACCGGATTGAGGAAGGTCTCAAGGTTCGCTTCCCGGTGGAAAAACTCATGGGAAGTCCAACCGTCGAGAAGCTTGCGCAGGCCCTAGCAAAATCGCAGCAGTAGCTATGTCGTTGCGCGTTCTGCATTGGTGTGGCTACCAAATCTATGGTGTTGGCACATGGATCGCTCGAATGGTGCCAATGACGCCACTCTTTCTCACTGGCCAATGCCTTGGTGCGGTGGCCTATGGGATAATGAGAAAACGCCGATGCATCGCGGTGAGGAATATCGTGCGCTCGCTTGGCGTAGCCGAGCCGGAAGCACAGCGACTGGCGCGCAGACATTTCGTTTCTCTAGGAGCAAATCTCCTCGCGATGTTGAAAATACCTACCATGAGTGATGCGCAAATCTGGCGGCGCGTGACCTTGACTGTTGCGCCGGAAGTGCCTCGCGAGACAGACGGAAAGGGTTGGATCGCTGCATTCAGCCACATGAGCAATTGGGAACTTCTCGGCCGCTTGCCGGGAATTGTTCCTCAATATCGCTTTGGCGCCATCACTCAAAAACTGGCGAATGACGCTGTGAATCGCGACTTCAACGCAAGTCGTGCGAAACGTGGGGTCACGCTCTTTGATCGGAAAGAAGATTTCTGGAAAGCTGTGGCGTTCTTGGAATCCGGCGGCGTGCTGGGTGTTCTCACCGACCAATATGCGGGGAGTAGCGGCACATGGATGCCCTTCTTCGGACGACTTACTTCGACCTCGACGCTGGCTGGTGCTCTGGCTCACCGCGTGGGCGTGGACATTGTTCCCATCGTCGTCACCACCACCGGTCGCGCACGGTGGCAGGTCTCTGTCGGCCACCCACTCCAGCGCACGATATCTCCAGAACTCGCCACCGCCGCGATCAATGACGAACTTGAGCGGGCAATCAGCGCCTCACCTGCCGATTGGCTTTGGTCGCACGATCGCTGGAAGACGCCGAAATTTGGATTTCTCCTCGCAGCTTCCAAGCGGCGGATTTTTTTTCCTCCCGCAAGCGATCGTGGGCGCATGGTGCCTTATCGCATTTTAGTGAGATCGGTAGATGATCCCGCAGAGGCCGAACTGACGCTTCCCGCCGTGCGCGCCATCAAGGCAGGCCGCCCCGACGCGCACGTCACGATTCTTTGCGGTGAGTGGTTGCTCCCGTTCTGGAAGGCCGTGGTCGAGGTGGATGACATCATCAGCTTCAATCCCCTTGAAAAACCGTCCGGCATTGCTCAGAAAATACTATCCAAGGGCATCTTTGACGTTGGTATCCTTCTTCCGCCTTGTTCCCGTGCTGACAAGGAAATGCGACTGGCTGGCGTGCCCCGAAGGTTGGGTTCGCCCGGACGCGTTGGAGGCAATGATTGGGGCAATGCACCGGGACTGAAAGATCCGGAACTGGTCGGTGCAGAACGCTACCGCCGCATCGCTGCTACCGCTGGCGCAGCGATCTAGAGCCTTGAAGCAGGTGTCTAGGCAAGCGTAAGCGCGGAGCTTTTTGTGATGGCACGCAAGTCGTCGAGCGCATCGTTGGCAGACTCTGGTCGGTCGGCTGGATTCTTCTCGAAGAGGTGCATGACCCATTCCGAAATGGCCGGTGGGAGGTCGGGCCGAGCCTGTTGGAGTGAGATAAACGTGTGGGTAAGGTGAGCATTCACGACAGCTTCCACCGATTCGCCATCAAAGGGATATGTGCCCGTAAGCACAAAATAAAGCACGCAGCCGAGCGCGTAGAGATCGGTGCGATGGTCGGTAGGATCCTCATCAAATTGCTCGGGTGCCATCGTATAAATGCTGCCAAGGAGTTCACGCTCTTGGTCGTCGGGTGTTCGCATCTGAGTCACTTCCGCAAGCCGAGCAAGCCCAAAATCAAGAACCTTGACCTTCCAACCTCCGCTCTTGGATGAGGAGACCATGATGTTGCTGGGCTTGATGTCCATGTGGAGAAGATCAATGTCATGGGCCGCTGCTATGCCCCGGAGGCTTTGAGTGGCGACGGTCAGAAAATCTGCCAGCTCGAGGGGCGCGTGGTCGCCGATTTCTTGTAGCGTGCGGCCATTCACATATTCCATCACGACCAAAACATCGCTATGAAAATCGAAGATATCGAAAACAGCGACGACGTTCGGATGCAGGAGCGAGGCAAGCACGCGGGCCTCCCGAATCGCAGCAGCGGCGGTCTCCGCAGTGGTCTCAGGATTCTGATAGAGGCGCTTAATCGCGACACGACGGTCGAGCTGAGTATCCGTGGCGAGGAGGACTTCACCGAGACCCCCACGCCCGAGCAATCCACAGAGCTCGTAGCGGCGACCGGAATCAAGAAAGACAGACATACAAATGAATCAAAGCCAGTAAGCTGCTCCTCAATGGACTTTGACAGGAGGACTAAAGATCCCTTCCTCAACATCAAGGTGAACGTGCAGGGAGAGTTTATCTTCGGATTCGAGTGCCGCCATCGTGCCTCCAAGACCTTTGGCTGGGGGCGTCTTACGCTGAGTTGAGAGGTCTTTGAGTGGAGCGGCTTTCACTTTGTCGGAATCGAGCCAGAGCTGATGGGTGTTCAGGTAAATCGTACGGAATTTGGTCGTCATTCGCTGCTTAAAGTGGCAGTGCTCGCTGCGATCGAGCGAAAGAATCATAGCCGCCGCATCGTTGCCTTTTAGGTCGCCCAACGAGGCATCCACGATCCGACCATCTTCAACCACAAGGTGCGCGCTGCCTTTTTCTGTCTCCATGGCAAGAACGCCACTTTCACTGCGGGCACACAGAAATTGAATAAATCGTGCAGGTGCTAGGCCTTTAAATGCGCCTTTTGGGCAGAATCCTTTACTATCACTCAGAGCACTCACCAGCTGATACATGGCAAAGGTTTCCTCCGTGCTTCGGGGTTTGGAAAAACAAAGGTGAGCGCCGGCTTCCATCAGCTCGGATTCCATTTTTTGATTCAAAGCCGCAGAAACAAGGATTCGACGCACGGATGGATATTCGAGGGTCAGTTTCCGCAAAAACGCCAAGTGATCACTGGTGGCTTCCACGCAATCCAAGATCATTACCTCACAGGTGCCCTTCTCAAGCTGTTCCCAAGCCATCGAAGGCTGGGGAACGATGACCATGCTCTTGCGATCACCAGCATTCTCTCGCGCAATGTTTGCGAATTGGCGAGCGAGGAGGCGTAGATAAAAAAGGAAATCTCCAACGAGAAGCCATGTTCGGGGCTCCGTCGTTGGCGTTACAGCCAGTCCCATTTGCGCGCCTTCAACCACAGGGATTGGGTGCTTTCTTTATGTTTTCACAAAGCCAATTTCTGATCATGAGAGATTAACCGTATCAGTCATCGCAAGAAATGAAAAGCCCGAGTTGTGCAAAACTTTCGCACGCTTGCCGAGGTCACTCTGCGAGCCCTAGGCTTGCCCGTAGGTGGCAGTGGCGCCGTGTTTACGAAAAAAATGTTTCTCGCGTAGTGGGGTCGGAAGAGGCTGGGCTTTTGAATTGAGGGTGAGGGTTTGGTGCGCGAGCTGGGCGCAGATTTCTAAGGCTTGGGCAGTTTCTACCGCCTTGGCGGCAGAGGTTCCCCAGGTAAAGGGGCCGTGGTTGCGGACGAGCACGGCGGGGACTTCTAGGTGATGGATAACGCTAAATTGCTCCACGATGACGTTGCCGGTTTCCCATTCGTAATCCGAGGCGATTTCCTCTGCGGTCAAAGCCCGTGTAATGGGCACAGATCCCCGAAAATAATCGGCATGTGTCGTTCCGAAGGCTGGAATCTCGCGTCCTGCTTGGGCGAAAGAAACGGCATAGCGCGAGTGCGTGTGGACGACGGATCGAATGCCGGAGAAGGAGGCGAGGAGCTTGCGGTGAGTGGGCATGTCGGAAGAGGGTCGCAATGTTCCAGCGACGACTTGGCCCTCCAGATCCACGACGACCATGCAATCGGGCGTGAGTTTTTCGTATGGCACGCCGCTGGGCTTGATCGCAAAGACGCCCTCAGCCACATCGAGGACACTGACGTTTCCGAACGTGAGATCAACGAGGCCGGTAGATGGCAATGCGAGGTTGGCCATGCAGCATTCTTCGCGGATTTGGCTATAACGACTCATAGAGCGAAGCCTCCCGCGAGGTGGAAATACACTTCATTAGCGCGAAGTTCTTTCCGAAAAGCAGACAGCTTTGTTTCATCCCCAATTTCCAAAAATTCGATACCCGCCATCGTAGCAAAATCTTCGAGGTGCTCGGAAGTGACGGTGTAGCTGAACCCCGTGTGGTGTGCTCCGCCGGCGGTGATCCATGCCGCACACGCGGTTTTAAAATCTGGACGGCATTTCCAAACGGCGCGAGCGACGGGCAAATGCGGCAAGGGTTCTGGCGGCAGAATGGCATCCACATGGTTCACAAGAAGTCGGAAGCGATTTCCCATGTCCACCAACGTGGCATTCAGTGCGGCACCGGCTGGAGCATCGAAGACGAGTCGAACCGGATCTTCTTTGCCACCGATGCCAAGTGGATGCACCTCGCAGGTGGGCTTGGCGGCGGCGATGGAGGGACAGACTTCGAGCATGTGGGAGCCAAGGACAAGGTGGTTTCCGGCTTCGAGGTGATAGGTATAATCTTCCATGAACGAGGTCCGACCACCGAGGTCGGCAGCCATGACCTTCATCGCCCGTAGCAGTGCAGCCGTCTTCCAATCGCCTTCAGCTCCGAACCCGTAACCGTCAGCCATGAGTCGCTGCACGGCGAGGCCCGGGAGTTGCTTGAGGCCGTGCAAGTCTTCAAATGTCGTGGTAAATCCCGAGAATTGGCCGGCTTCGAGAAAGCGACGAAGGGCGAGTTCTATGCGTCCGGCCTCACGCAAGGAAGCGTGTTGCGAGCTACCCTTGACGAGGGTTTTCGCCAGAGAATAGGTGTCAGCATATTCGCTGCACAGTGCATCTACGTCACCTTCCTCGACGGTTCGCAGAACATCTACGAGGTCTCCTACCCCGTGCCCATTAACGGAAAATCCGAAGCGCATCTCCGCAGAGACCTTGTCGCCCTCGGTCACTGCGACTTGGCGCATGTTATCACCGAAGCGCACAAATCGTGCCCCCTGCCAATCATGCCATGCCCGAGCTGCGCGTGCCCAAGCTGCCATGCGGGCATGAACTTCCGGATCTTGCCAATGTCCCACCACGACCTTGCGAGCCAGACGCATGCGGGTATGCAGAAAACCAGCCTCCCGATCTCCGTGAGCTGATTGGTTGAGGTTCATGAAATCCATATCAATTGTGCTCCACGGCAGCTCCCGATTGAACTGGGTGTGGAGGTGAAGAAACGGTTTCTTAAGGGCACTGAGCCCTCCGATCCACATCTTCGAGGGCGAGAAGGTATGCATCCAGAGGACAAGGCCGGCGCATTGCGGATCGCTATTGGCTTCCAAAAGAAGAGTGCGTATGGCATCTGGCGTGGTGAGGATTGGCTTGAAAACAAGCGGTAGCGGGAGGACGCCACTAAGACCCGCGACGATGGCCTGAGAATTCGCCGCCACGCGGTGGAGTGTCTCAGGGCCGTAGAGATGCTGGCTGCCGGTGACGAACCAGATTTCTGGATTAGGAGTATTTTTCATAGCGAGGCTGATGCTTTGATGGTGAGCAGGTCTTTCATAATGGGGGAGAGGTCAGAAGCTTTGTTGACACCGCCGAAGGCATCGTGAAGAGAGCGATAAATCCGGTAGATTTTTTCGTAGGTTTTTCGGTTGATGGCGATGGGTTTGTATTCCTTGGGTTTGATGTGGGTCATCGCAGATTGAGCGGCGCGAAAACTTTTGTGTTCCCCGGCGAGGACGGCGGCGGAAATCGCGGCCCCCAGCGCGCACGCTTGGGAAGAACCGGCCACTTGCATGGTGCGACCTGTGACGTCCGCGTAAATTTGCATGAGCATGGGGCTCTTGTCTGCGATTCCGCCAGCGCAGACGATGCGCTTCACTGGCACGCCGTATTCTTCGATGCGCTCAATGATGGCTCTTGCGCCAAAAGCAGTGGCCTCGATATGGGCACGATAAATTTCTGCTTGAGTCGTGTGAAGCGTGCAGCCGACGAGTAAGCCAGTGAGCAGGGGATCAACCAGAATTGTGCGGTTGCCATTGTGCCAATCGAGAGCCAACAAGCCGGAAGCACCTGGCTTCGCGCTGCTGGCCTCACGCTCCAGCGCGGCGTAGAGAGTCGCATCTCCGTTGCAGATTGTTTCGACCCACCACTTGAAAATATCACCTACGGCAGATTGGCCCGCCTCGACGCCATGAAATCCAGGGAGAATCGCCCCATGGACAATGCCGCAAATGCCCGGAATGTCGGCGACTTTTTTTGTGCCGAGCACGACAGCACAATCGCACGTCGAGGTGCCAATGACCTTGACCAACGTGCCTTCTTTAATCCCGCTGCCAATGGCACCGTAGTGGACATCCATCTCTCCAATCGCAATGGGAATACCCGCTAAAAGCCCGAGCCTAGCTGCCCACGCTTCGCTCAGTGCACCAGCCGGAATCGTCGCATCGTGAGCTTTGTCGTAGAGCCTCTTTCGAAGCGCGGCGAGTTTTGGGTGGAGCAGAGTTAAAAATTCCTCATCCGGCAACCCGCCCCACTCGTCGCAGTAGAGTGCCTTGTGTCCGGCTGCGCAGATCCCTCGCCGGATGGCACTCGGATCTTCGATCCCTGCCAGCACGGATGGAACCCAATCGCACAACTCGACCCAAGAGTGAGCCGCATCAAAGACGTCGGGCGCCGTATTGAGGCAGTGCCAAATTTTGCTCCAGAACCATTCCGACGAATAAGTATTGCCGCACTTTGCGATGTAATTTGGGCGGTGCCTTGCGGCGAGTTCTGTGATGCGAGCCGCTTCGCGCCAGGATGTATGGTCCTTCCAGAGCCAGCACTGTGCGGCCAGATTGGTCCGCCATTTTGGGAGCATGCCTAGAGCCCGATTTTTTAAATCTACGGGAATGGGACTTGAGCCCGTGGTATCCACGCCGATGCCTACGATCGCCCCGGGATCGAAGTCCCTTTTTCTCGAAGCAATAATCAAGGCCTCGCGCACACATGCTTCCAAGCCTGCGAGGTAGTCGCCCGGATTTTGCCGTGCCACAAGGTGGTCGCGCTTATCCAGCAACACGCCCTGTTTCCCACTCGGGTAGAGGAATGTTGTTGAGGCAAATTCCGCGCCATCCGCGCATCGGACAATTAAAGCGCGCACAGAATTCGTTCCGTAGTCAATTCCAAGGGAGAAGCTCATAAGGCCTCCCATATTGCCGGATATGGAGAAACCGACAATTCCGTAGTGAGCTTTTTTTTCTACCCGGGAAGAGCTAATACGCCTGCACGCGCCCGTCTGCGTAGAGAGTATTCTGACGACCAGAATGCACGCTATCGGTATCCATTACGATTCGCACACGCGAGGCACTGCGTAGAGCGATAGCCCCTCGGCGCGTGAAGACCTTTGGTGCAAGAAAGTTTTCGCCGTCCACCCAAGGTCGCCATTCATAGCTCGTGGCTTCTTTGGCGAAGTAATTATTTTTTGCCACATCTGAGGGACATCGAAACGTGCGCTCGGTAAGGCCGTAGGGTGAGAAGGCCTCCATCATCGTCTGTGCTACTTGGCCATCGGGAAGCTCCTCCGGTGTCGTGTAAACAGGGCGCTCGGGGTTGTTGATAAACGGAAAGCTACCGTTGTGATCTTGCGTGTAGAGCGAAACAGCCACTCCAATCTGCCGGAGATTCCCCGCGCAGACTGTGCTTCGCGAACGCTCAATAAAACGCTCAAGAGTTGGGGACAAGAGAGCTGCGAGCGTAATGAGAATCGTGATGCTCGCGAGGAGCTCGATGAGCGTGAAGCCTCGTTGCTTTGGCTGGTAAGCTCTCATTGGCGTGAAGCGGCTCGCTTGCGTTCCACGTATTGTTTGTAGCGATCGGCACGTTGCTCGGGTGTCCGGCGCGCGTCGCGGGAGGCTTCCCGGGCGTTCATGCGGTCCAGCATTTCCGGACTATTGAAATACTCGCTCATTTTTTCTCGACGCTGTTCCTCGGGGAGCGCACGCAGGCCTTGCCAAAAGGCGCGAGAGGACTCGGCCTCCGCTTTTGCGGCCGCTTGGGCCTCGGGAGGAAGCTGCGCGATTGCGGCCTCGATCCTCTGGGTGGTCCACCCTTCGTTCATGCCAGCAAAGGAACGGCGGCCTTCACCACGCTCGGCTCGACCCTCGATATTGTCGCGGCGTTCGGCTAGCAGCAGAAATCCTGAAGCGACGTGGCCCCTTGCCGCTTGCGCAATTTTTGTCAGCGCAAGGGTCGCTGGAAAAGTGCCGCTTGGAACCGTGATCGAAGGATTCCATGCCGATGGTGACGCCGCAAGAACGCCGGACTTCTGCGCGATTTGGCTTAAGGTAGCTTGCAAGGTTGGCTCTGGTTCAAGGGCGACGGGCATGCGCCGAGGATCAATCGTTACAGCACCTGCAGGGAGGGCAAAACTCGAATACCATGCCAGCGAGAAGCTAGAGTCTGTCGGATCGTTCGCTATAGCCACGAGGGCAGCGGTAGCTTCTCGCTCGGTTGGCGCAACCACATAAGCCGCCCGCAATTCCGCGTTTACCCTCACTGCCAGCGTTTCCAGTGCATCCAACAACGTCACTCGCTGCATTTGCAAAGTCACCAACGTGTCGGAACTCACGTTTGTGCGGATTGTCACATGTCCCTGCCTCTGCAGCTCGGCCACCACACGACCAAGAGGTGCATTCACAAAATTTACAGAAATGAGGCCATCCGCCCAGAGGCGAAAGCCCGCAAGCGTAAGAAGGAGAAACACAGCGATGCCGACGAACAGGCGGAGACGATTTTTGGCAGACATGATGTACAGAGAAACACCACAGTATCCGGAAAGTCGCGTAATTCACCCACGATTGACACTCGCTGCAAGCGGGGTAATTATTTAACGCGAAATGTCTGGCATCAAAATTGACCCATCCCTGCACCAAGCCAAGAAGCCTGATTGGATCAAGGTGCGCTTGCCGACCAACCCGGTATTTTTTTCGACGAAGGAACTTATCTCCGACCTGAAGTTAAATACGGTGTGCGAGAGTGCCCAGTGTCCGAATCGGTGGGAATGCTGGAGTGGTGGCACGGCGACGTTCATGATTGCTGGCGAGCGGTGCACGAGGGCTTGTGGATTTTGTGCTGTGGATACCGCGAAGCCATTTCCGCTGGAAGCTGACGAGCCGCAGCGTGTGGCAGAGGGCGTGCAGCGGCTGAAATTGAAACACGTCGTCATCACTGCCGTCGCCCGTGATGATCTTGCGGACGGGGGAGCTGACCATTTCGGTCGCGTGATCGAAGCAATTCGCGCGATGGATCCCAAGATCGCCATTGAAGTCCTCGTGCCGGATTTCAATGGGAAGGATACAAGTTTGCGGCGTGTGATTTCCGCGCAGCCAGACATCTTTAATCACAATCTAGAAACTGTCGAACGCCTCACCCCACTCGTTCGATCGCGCGCGAAATATTCCCTCTCGCTGGAATTTCTCTCCCGCGTGAAACAAATTGATCCGGCGATGAGAACAAAGAGCGGCATCATGCTTGGCTTGGGGGAGACGGAGAACGAACTCTTCCAATCTATGGATGACCTCCGCGAAGCTGGCGTCGAGATTTTGACACTCGGCCAGTATCTGCGTCCAACACCGAACCACTTGCCTGTCGTGGAATACGTCCATCCCGATACCTTCACGCTCTACGGCGAGATTGCGCGCAAGAAGGGCTTCACTTTTGTGGCTAGTGGTCCACTCGTGCGGAGCTCCTACCACGCGGCCGATTTCAATCCCGTGCCCCCGCGTTGATCTGGCGCATTGTGGCGGTGGGCCGTCCGGCGCTGCCTTTCGCTGCTGCGGGCATCGCCGATTACGTCTCACGGATCGGACATTTCGCCCGTGTCGAATTGGAATTCATCAAGGCTGGGCCGCAGGCGCATGCGATGATGATTTCACGGTCGGCAAAAACCTACCGTGTTTTTCTTGATGAACGAGGCCACCAATTCACGAGCCGCAGTTTTTCTACAGCCATTCAAACGTTGGAAAACCGCTCCGTTTCGACCTGTAGCCTGCTTGTGGGTGGAGCGGATGGATGGCTCCCCGAGGAACGGGCCAAGGCGGATCTCGTGTGGGCTCTGGGAAAAATAACCCTCCAGCACGAACTGGCCCTGCTCGTCGCGCTCGAGCAAATCTACCGTGCTGCGACGATTAAGGCTGGCACGCCGTATCATCGAGACTGAGGGGCTAGCTGCTACCGGTGAACCATTGCCAGACGTAGTCCAAGCCTGCTTTGCCAATGAGGGCTATGGCGATAACGTACGCTGCACCAATAAAGGTGAGCACGTGGCCCATGAAGATCACGATGCCATCGCGCTCAATAAGCCCTAGGCATAGAAGAATGATCGCAAAGCCTGGAATCGTATTTGTCAAAGGAAACGGCGGGGGTATTGGAAGGCTCAAAATAATCGCCGCCGCCAGCATAGCGAAGCCCGCAAAAAAAACTCCCGCACGACTCTCCGCGAGCACGGGCCATCGGGGGCGCATGACTTTTTCCAAGCGCAAATGGAGGCGAATGCCGAAAGTCAGCATGATGCGTAGCGCGGCGTAGGGGATGTTCCGGTTCAGCACGAAAGCAGGCAACCATGGGTGCTCTCTCAAGGCGATGCGCACGGCACAGATCGCGATGGCGAGACCGAAGGGAATAGAAAGAAATGGCACCGACACGGGCGAAAGGAATGGCAGACACAAAATAATCGGAACCATCTGAAGACCCCGCCCATGCGTAAAAGAAACGATATCTCCGACGCGCATGGGACCCCCTTGAGCCGCTTGCAGTAATGCTTGTAAGTCTTCTGAGACACGACGTGGGGGAAGATTTGATTCGGGTTGTGGCATTGACAGAACACTCGTCATAGCCCGTCATGGGGGCTGGCGCAATTTTCTTCGCCTTGCCTAGCGAGCAGAAACACTAAAAAACATACTGATGACAGACGAACTTACGCAAGCCGTTGAGAGCGGCAAATTCACAGCGAAGACCGCCGAGGTCCTCGCCCTCCTCACTCCGGGTGCCTATTGCACTCACAAAAGCTGGGGCTTCGGAAGGGTGGCTGAGTGGAACCTCATCGCTGGACAAGTCTTTATTGATTTCGGCCCCAAGAAGGCACATCCCATGCAAGCGGAGTATGCAGCGGAAACTCTCACGCCGATTCCGGCAAATCACATCCTCGCACGCAAAGCAACGGATGCCGCTGCCGTCAAGGAGCAAGCCATGACGGATCCCTTGGCCTTTGTGCGTCAAGTCCTCAGCGACCTAGGAGGACGAGCGACGAGCGACCAGATCGGAGCTGTTCTCCAACCCGAAATCTTCGATGTTGCTGGATTTCGTAAATGGTGGGAATCCACGAAGAAGAAGCTCAAGACCGACGGACACTTCCAGATCCCCACCAAGAAGACCGATCCATTCGTTCTCCTCGATACGGCCGTGAACAGTGGCCTAGGGCTCATAGAGGTCTTTCGCAACGCTCGGCACAGCAAAGACCAGCTCATCGCCCTCGACCTCATCATCAAATCCCTCGCCGATCTATCTGCCGAGGTGCAGGAACTCCAAGTCCTTACCTCGCAAATCGAGGAGACAGCACAGAAGGGACGCAAGCTGCAACCCGCTGCTGCTGCCGAAATGTTGATCGCGCGAGACGAAATTCTTTCTCGATATCCTGCCGTGAAGGCGACTGAAGGGGCCCTCTCGGTGGCCGATATTTTGATCGGCGAAGAAACGCGCCTCAGCGCCTTATTCGTCGCCCTTCCCGCCGCGAAGCACCGCCGCGCCTTAGAGGCCTTCCCGGCGGCCTTCGGCGATCGCTGGACAGACAAATCGCTGCGGCTTTCGCTCAATGGCAGTTCGCGCTTGGCCATCGAAGTTTACCGTCTCTTTGAAAAAAACGGTCGCGTTGACGACTTTCGTGCGGCATTGGCTCGCTGGATTAGTGAGCGATCTGTCTCGACCGAGATGCTCATCTGGCTCAGCCGGGAACGCGGTGCGGCATTTCCCGAATTGTTTAATCCCGACCTCCTCGGCTGTGTCTTTAGTGCCCTTGAGCTGGACATGCTTAACGAAAAGCGTGGATCGCGTCTGCGCGACCTCCTCATGGATGATCGCACGCTCTTGGGAGAATTTCTCACGACAGCCGACCGCGACACCGTGCGGGATACGATGCGAAAGCTTCTTCTCACGCCCGTCTTCGACGACCTCACGAAGCGTTCTCTCATGGCCCGCATCGTGAAGCTCTATCCCGACACTCAGAGCATGATCACGGGCAACACGCCGGAGGAAAAATCTGAAGCACTTACCGTTTCTTGGTCGAGCCTTGAAAAGCGGAAGTCGGAATTTGAACACCTCATAACAAAGGAAATTCCTGACAACACCCGCGACATCGCCATTGCGAAAGAAGAAGGCGACTTGCGTGAGAATTTTGGATTTAAGGCCGCCAAGGAAAACCAACGTGTGCTCATGCGACGCCGCGTGGAAGGCGAACGTGACCTCGAGCTTGCTCGCGGCACGAACTTTGAAAACACCGACACGTCGCAGGTTTCTATTGGGAGCACGGTGGTGATCTCATCGCCCGATGGCACAGAGGAAACTTACAGCATCCTTGGCGCATGGGACAGCGCACCAGAGTATGGTATCGTTTCCTATAAAGCAGCGATCGGGCATGGACTTCTCGGCCACAAGGTCGGGGAGACAGTTGATCTCTCGACGGAAGAAGGCACGCGGAAAGTCACCATCAAGAGCATTACGGCCTTTACCGATATCGCGCTCCTTGCGGAGAAGGTGCACATTTTCCGTCCCGTGGGAGGCTAGGCCTCTCCACGCCGTGCGGGTGATCCATGTCGCTGCCGATCTACGAGCTTGATGAAGAAATCGTCGGCGTGCTTCGCCGAGAAAATCGCCTCATCCTTCAAGCTCCGACCGGTTCAGG
>Ga0105044_10002123_pt1 | contig 26939 bp, 21 predicted proteins | sample MAT01_FD_78092 | JGI IMG/M metagenome (GOLD analysis project Ga0105044, IMG submission 78092) | Freshwater microbial communities from Lake Fryxell liftoff mats and glacier meltwater in Antarctica - MAT-01 | ecosystem: Environmental > Aquatic > Freshwater > Ice > Liftoff microbial mat | place... | reverse complement strand
TTAACTCCACCTTTCGCGTTGGCCCTTTGGGAACTTCCCCGCCGTTGGCCGTGCCGAGTTGTAGGTTTCCGGCGAAAGCGACTTTCGCCTTAACCGTGACTGGGCCGGCCTTTTCGAGCTTCACTTCCTTGCCCGCCACTTGATTTCCGACCGTGAATTCGAGTGCGTGAGCATAGCCGTCGCTCACGTAAGAACGACCCTTGGCGAGCCCTTCGCAGAACGTCGAGTAATCGATCTTGTCGATTTTGCCCATCTGCACGTACACGCGTCCCTGGCCCACTCGGCTGCCGGTGATGCATGGAAAATCGGTTTCGCCGCTGGCCTTCAACGGAAAGCCACAGTTCATGATGTGATACCAGCAGTTCCATTCCGGGACGCGTTGGGTGTCCATCGCGCTGATGAAGTCACACACGCCCATGGCGGATGACACGCAGATCTCTTGGGCACCGATGCCGTTCATTTCGGGGATGATCAGGTTTGGCAGATCATTGGCGACCCTGTGATGACTTCGGGTGAGTTCGACGAGCGTTACCCTGCCATCGGCGTCCGCGTCAATGGCCTCGAATGCTTGCGGCAATAGCCCCTTGGCCGACTCTTCCTTGCTCACGTTGCCGTCCTTGTTCGCGTCGAGTGCCGCCAACATACGCTTCGAAGCGGATTCGAGCACCGGTGGATTCAGCACCAGGCCGTTCGCGGAATGAGCATAGCCGGTGTAGCCGCCTTGCAACTTAGTCCACTTCATCACGGGCGTGGTCCAGGTGGGCCAGCCTTTGGTTTTCGTGCCTTCCGAACCGGGATAGGTTTGATCGCGAAGATTTAACAGGCACACATGTCCGAGGGCTTGTGAACCGAAGCCGGAGATTTCCAAATCGTATTTCAGAACGGTGAATGGTTCAGTCAGTTTGTGAGGAGCGGGTTCGAAGAAGTTGCGTTGGAACTCGAAACAGGGGCCCCAGGTGAGGCAGCAGCCGACGTTCAAAGCCTCGCCTTTGACGTGCAGAAACATGTCTTCGGGATAGACCCCTTCGGTCGGGCTGGTGTAGTGAGCACAGCCTGCACCGTGAATGTGGTGGTCGCCGCTGTACCAGCCGAACTTCGCGGGGTCGATCCAGCGTTCGAGTTTCACGTCGATCTTCGTTCCTGCTTCTTTCACCAGAACCTTTGTTGTCTTCATCATGTACTCTGGGCCACGTCCATACTGGAGAGTGAACTCACCCGGCGGAAGCAAAACGGTCCCGCCATCGGCCCGGTAGACTTGATCTTGGAAGAAGAAATCCGGAGCGACCCGCTTGGCCCGCGGTGGATAAACATGCCCGGCCGCGTCTGTGAAGGTGAATCGTCCGACTGTAGGCTTGCCGGTTTCGTCTACCACACCGATCTTCACGGGCACGGCAGGTCGCACATCGAACAAAATGGGAACTTCGCCGCGGAAGCCGAGATCTTGCGTTCCTTGCCCCACATCGAAGCCGATGGTCGCCTCGCGCTTGCCAGCCTCGGTTGAATAGATCAACAGAATCGCATACTCGACTTTCAGCCCGCTGAGGTTTTTGGTCAGTGGTGCCTTTGCGTGCATCTCAAGATCGAGGAAGCGGGAACGATAGTCCTTCTTGACCTCCTTGTTGTTCGCGATCCAACCGGCCTGGGCGCTCGACACATTGAGCACTTTCTTCACGGTGCTGTCGTTGACCACTTTAACGAGAATCGGCATCCAACCTGCTTGCTGGATGGTTGTCGAACCCGGGCCAGTGGCCACCTTCACCCGAGCTTCCGGATTGATAGTAACTTGCAGTAGAACGCGTGGGTCGAGTAACTGCTGGACCTTCTTCGCATCGCGGTCGGCAATGGCCGCGTCGAGTTGCTTGGCCAGATCTGCAGGCAACGGAGAGCCGAGCGTTTCGAGTGCCTTGGCAATCCGGTCGGCATTCTGGCCGAGCGGCTGGCCTTCGACATCCGAGACAACGGGCAACGGATCGGCCGAGGTGCCGATCGCAACGAACACGATCGTCGCAATGGCGGAGAGAAAGAGGCGCATGAGGCAGACTCCAAGCTGTGGCGAGAGGGGCAAGATACCATGACGAAGCGATTTGAGAAACGAAATTTTCAGAATCGCATGAGGCGATAAGAAATCCCCAGTCCTCGTTGTCCTACTCCCCGTTTGCGGGGTATCCTGATAGAGTTCCTCTCTCGCATGTTCTCGGGGCTCGCATGGCCGCACCGACTGCCGCCTATCTCGTCGCCAAGCGCGACGATGGGTTTGGCGACGTTCATCCACTTCAAAAGGGAGTAACCTACGGCGTAGGCCGCTCCCCCAAGAATCGCATTGCTCTACCGGACGATCTCTGTTCGCGCGATCATGCCGAAGTGACTTACGCGGAGAACTCCTGGTACGTTCGCGACCTCGATAGTCTGAACGGCTCCAAGGTAAACGGAAAGCCTGTTCGTGGCGATAAGGCCATTGAGAGTGGGGACGAAGTTCAGTTCGGCCGCTCAAAGTTCCTCTTTCTCTACGATCTTGCCGAGTTGCCTGGCGTTCAAGAATCGCCTCTGCGAGGATTGGAGGAAGCGGTCAAAATCACTCGGCAGACGGGGAAAACAAAGTTTCTGCCTCCGCGACAAGATAACGGCGAGACCGTCGCGATCACGGACACTACCAGGGGCTCGCCCGAAAGTCACGTCGCCTCGCTCTATCGGCTGGCACTCGACATGGGCTCGGCGAAAGATTTGGAAGAATTGGCCGAGGCCGTTCTGGCCGGGTTGTTCGCTGGAATGCCGGCCGAGCACGGGGCCGTGCAGCATGTCAAGGTTGGCCGCGAACTCGAAGTGCTGGCACATCGCAGCCGGGATGGCAAATCGAGGACGTATCACAAATCATCTCAACTGGTCTCCGATGCCGTGCTCGACAGCCGCGAGGCAGTTCTCGCGGACAATGTTCTGAACGACCCGGCCTATAACACGCGCGACAGCATCCGCGACTTGCGAGCAGGTAGCCTCATCTGTGTTCCGGTCGTGGAGGACGAGCATGTAATCGGCCTCATTCACCTGTATACATCGGCGCAGAACCGTTTTTCAGAAGATGATCTCGACTATGCCCTGGCCGTTGGACGACAGATGGCCGGGGCGTGGGTTCAACTTCGCCGGCAAGATGAACTGACCAACACGAACAAGGAATTGAAAGCACTTCTGGCGCTCGAAAGCGACCTGATCGGTTCCAGCGAATCACTCAAGCAAATCGAAGGGCAGATCACGCGTGTAGCGAGCACTTCGGCCACCGTCCTGATTCGCGGCGAGAGCGGCACCGGCAAAGAGCTGGTTGCTCGGGCACTGCACAAGACGAGTCAGCGGAAGGAAGGGCCATTCATCACGCTCAATTGTGCGGCCATCACGGAAAGTCTGCTCGAAAGCGAGTTGTTCGGCCACGAGCGAGGAGCCTACACCGGTGCGACCGAGAAGATGATCGGCAAGTTCGAGGCGGCCAACCGTGGCACGATCTTTCTCGATGAAATTGGCGAGATGCCATTGAGTACACAGTCGAAGTTTTTGCGAGTGCTCGAAGGCCATCCATTCGAGCGTTTGGGCGGAAACAATCAGATCAAGGTGGATGTGCGGGTAGTCGCGGCAACGAACCGACCTCTTGAGCAAGCCGTTAGAGACGGAACCTTTCGGAAGGACTTATTCTACCGCCTGCAAGTCGTGGAAATCCGCGTGCCGCCATTGCGGGAGCGCATCGACGATGTGCCCTCGCTGGCCGAGCACTTTCTAAAAAAATTCACACGGGAGACGGGCAGGCGAATCAAGGGGTTTACTCCCGAAGCGGTCATCAAGCTGAAAAGTTACAACTGGCCGGGCAATGTTCGCGAACTGCGCAACGCCATCGAACGGGCGGTGGCATTGCACGATAAGCCATTACTAGATTCAGTTGATTTGTGGCTCTCGCCGCTCGATCAGAGCAGTTCGGGAACACACGTCGCTTACACGTTTCGACCGATGACCTTGGAAGAAATGGAAAAGCGGCACATCAAGGAAACTCTCAAGCACACCGAGTGGAACAAGAGTAAGGCGGCCGAGATTTTGCAGATCGAACGCTCAACCCTCGATCGCAAAATCAAGATGTTCGGCTTGCGGAAAGACTGATTATCCACGTCCCACGAGCGGCATCTTCGTCGCCATCACCGTTACGAACAGGGCGTTGGCATCAAGCGGCAGGCTTGCCATGTACACAATCGTGCGGGCGACGTTCTCGACGTCCATGGTTGGCTCGATCGCGATGGTGCCATTGGCTTGAATAATTCCGGCCTTCATCTTCGAAGCCATCTCGGTATCCGCGTTGCCAATGTCGATTTGCCCGCAGGCAATGTCGTATTTTCTGCCATCCAGGGAAGTCGATTTCGTCAGCCCCGTGATCGCATGTTTGGTGGCTGTGTAGGGTGCGGAATTCGGGCGGGGCGTGTGAGCCGAGATTGACCCGTTATTGATGATCCGCCCACCGCGTGGCGATTGGGCCTTCATCGTGCGGAATGCTTCCTGGGTGCAATAAAACGGACCGCTGAGATTGACATCGACAACCCGTTTCCAGTCTTCGATCGTGAGATCTTCGAGATGAACGGGTGGAGCACCCGAGCCGGCGTTATTGAAGAGAAGATCGAGTCGGCCAAACGTCGCCCGCGTTTTTTCGAAGAGTGCCGCGACCGAGACAGGATCGGTCACGTCAGTAGGCACCGCGAGCAATCGGCTCGAATCGGCAGTTATCAGGGCGATCGTTTCGTTGAGAGCTTCGACCCGCCGTCCGGCAAGGACGACTGAATAGCCCTCGCGATGCAGAGCGAGTGCAGACGCTCGACCAATGCCCGAACCGGCACCAGTGACGATTGCGACTTTTGCTTGAGTGCTCATGCGAATTTGGCTCCCCGACTAAGATGAAGAAGGTTCACTCGATCATTCAACTGGGAAGAACGCCATGAGCAATACGAAACCGACACGATCCAAATCCGGCCACGATTTAACAGCACTGTCTCCTGCGGAAATCGAAAATCTCGCTCAGTCGCTTTCGGCTGAGGAACGGCGAGTCATCCTGAAGCACGGCACGGAACCCGCGTTCTGTGGTGGCCTGCTGAATAATAAGAAGGATGGCCACTATTCCTGTCGCTTGTGCGCACTTCCCTTGTTTCGCTCGAATGCCAAGTTCGAATCGGGGACCGGTTGGCCGAGCTTTTACGAACCCTTCGATGAGGACCACATCACATCAATCCGAGACGAGAGTTACGGGATGGTCCGCGTGGAAATTCGCTGTGCCCGTTGTGACGGCCATCTCGGGCACGTTTTCGAGGACGGACCTCGACCAACGGGACTGCGTTATTGCTTGAACTCGGCGTCTCTGCAATTTGTGGAAGAAGGGCATTGAGCCGCGTTTTCAAAAATCGGTGTGCGGTCAGCTGTCGCCACATTCCCCAATCGACTTGTTTCTGGGGTGGGCCTCGTGGCCACCCCAAGGTGTTTGCTTTGCAAAAGGACTTCACACTGCTCTGCGGAAGACCTGAATTGGATTGAGTTTGCTAGGTTGGAGACCGCAATCGTCAAGTCCGTTCGCCGTTGTCGCAAACTTCATCTCGAAGCTGAATCGTCAAAATCCGCACAATCCGTTTATGCAGCACCTGAACTCGTGCTACATCTTAGTAAGCGGCCAACCGGCCTCTCGTTCCTTGCAAGCACTCTCCCGCCATCCCCCTGGCGAATGTGCACCCCGCAACCGCCTAGACTCCGCACGCCACAATGCAACCAGACCATTCCTCGACCGAGCGTCGAGCCGCTGAGATTATTCAATCCTGGCTCGATGGCAAACCGCCGGACGCCGCGGGTGCCATCGCCGAGAATCCGGATTTTTCGGCAGACAAGGGAATCGTTCTGGATCTCGCGTTCTCCGAATTTTTGATTCGAGAGCATCGCGGCGCACGGCCAGACCCCGAAGAGTTCTGCTCGCGATTCCCGCAATATCATGCCTCGCTTGGGAGACTGCTGGCCCAACAATCGGTCGGCGATCGTCCTCGCGCACTCGATGCCGCGTTGCCCGAAGGCCTGGCCGAACGGACCATCAATATTCCCGTCACACCCGTTCGAGCGACCGACCCTGGCCCACACGCCCGCGCCGGCTCGACACAGCGACCGGGCGATTCCCCACCGGGCACCGGCTCGTCCTCCAGCCGGTCGACAGGCCAACGTGGCTGGCCTGAACCAGGCGAACGCGTCGGCGATTTCGACCTCCTGCGTCAATTGGGCAAGGGGGCTTTCGGACGGGTATTTCTGGCGATGGAAGAGCCCACTACGCGACACGTTGTCGTCAAGCTCACACGACAGAAGTGCGACGAGGCCAAGGTGCTTGGCCGCCTTGGGCACCGGAACGTCGTCTCCGTATTGTCCGCGCCACACGATAACACGAGCGGATTGTACCTGATCGTCATGCCGTACCACGGCAGTTCGACTCTTGAAGATTTGTTGGAACTGGCTTACCCGCTGCGACGGGGGGGGAAGGATCGACCTCGAAGTGCCGAGATCATCGTCTCGGCCGCACGTCGAAACTTGCACGCCGGAGACCCAGTCCCCACCGACCTGAAGCCCGATCCTTTCTTGAGGCGAGCAGGGTTCACCGATGGAATCGTATGGCTCGGTGTGCGCATCGCGGACGCCTTGGCTGCCGTCCATGAAAGCGGCTTCGTCCATCACGACTTGAAACCTTCAAATGTCCTACTCGGACTCGATGGGCAGCCGCGGGTTCTCGATTTCAATCTGGCTTCAGACGTTCGCAATGCGAAATCCCGGCTCGGCGGCACCTTGCCCTACATGCCTCCCGAGCATTTGCAGGCCGTCCGAGAGCCCAATGCGACCGGGACGATGGACGCGCGCGGCGACGTGTACTCGTTCGGGGTGATTCTTTATGAACTCCTGTCCGGGGCACATCCCTTTGGAAGATACCCCCGGTCGCGATCGGTGCGAACCGTAGCTGACGAAATGCTCACTCGGCAAAAGCTCGGCGTTCGCCCATTGCGAGAGCGGAACCCGGAAGTTCCGCACCGTCTGGCCCGCTTGATCGAGCGTTGTTTGTCCTTCGAGCAGAATGATCGGCCACAGACTGCGGCTGCCGTCGCGCTGGAAATGCGGCAATGCTACTCGGCCCGCAAACGAACCATGCAGTTCCTGGCCAGCCGCCCCGGACGAGTGGCCGTTACCTCTGCTGCGATCGGGGTAGTGAGCGCAGCGACCTGGCTGGCCTCCGCACAGGCCCGGCCCGCTCTCTTTGCCGATCATCGGACCATCGGCCTGACAGCCATGGCGGATGGCCGATATGCCGATGCCGTGCCCGATCTGACTGCGGCCACCCGGAACGCGCCGAACGATGCGGAGCTATGGTTGGCGCTGGGCCGCTCGAAACTGGCACAACGAGAATGGCTTTCCGCAAAGCCCGACCTGGAAAAGGCCGTCGAGTTGCGGCCCGATCATGGTCCCACCCAAGCAACACTGGCCTATTGCTTGGCCAAGATGGGCCAGTTCGACCGTGCCCAAGATGCCTTGAATCGTGCCGAAGCCATGCGATATGCCCCAGCCGGACTGTTTGCTTTACGTGGGTATTGCCATGTTTCCCGACGCGAGGACCAACTTGCGGAGGCGGCGATTAAACGAGCGTTGGAGTTGAATCCCGCAAGCCGTGCCGCACTGGTGAACCGAGCCCACCTGTCGCTGGCACAAGCAATGGGCAACTCGCGGGTCCCTTCTTTGGAGGGCGTCAGCGATGTGGAACGAGCACTAACAGCCGGGCCTCACGATGCAAACGTTGCGTTGTGGGCCGCCCGCTTCTACGCCTGGATGGCTCATAAGCCGTCGCATGTCAACGGAGATTGGTATCCGGATATGGCCGGTGCGAAGAATCGCTGTCGTGTCCTGCTCCGCGAGGCGGTCGAAGGCGGCATTCCTGAGTCGTCGTGGAAACAAGATTCGACGTTCCGATTCGTTCTCGGCGATCCAGCCGAGTTCGCCAAGGACTGGGTAACACCAGCCAAGGAAGCGGACGCGTCCGGCAACTGGCGCACGGGCGACCCGCTGGTTGAGTTTTTGGGGTAGTCCGCAATTTATTGCCGGATGAGCGAAGGCCGCGGGAAAGTCCCACGGCCTACTTTGATGTGCTTTGTTCAGCCTCATGCCGAGTTAGAAATCCTTCTCACAAGTTTGCGAGGCTCCCAATCTCATTCCGAACTGGGATTCTCGTCGAGTAGCTTTCTCAATCGCGCTCGATCTTCCTCGCCGAGGCCACGCAGGCGCTCTTCGGGCGAATAGCGATTTAGTATTTCCTCCGCAGTGTACCCCTTGAGTATTTCCTCAGCAGTGTACCGCTTTAGTATTTCCTCCCTCGAAATTCCCCGCAAGCGTCTTTCCAGTGGTAGGGCATCTAAAAAGGCTGCTTCCATTTCCTCGATTGTTTGGTTCATGTACTCGGTCATGTGATTTACCTCGAATTGGGGCAGCTCCCGCCGGAACTGCACGATCTGCTGCATCACAAAGTACAGCATATCCGAATGCTCTTCTTTGAGCAAATCCGCCCACTCGCCTGGATGCTTTATGAACTGCCGGCTAAACAGGGTCAACATCGGCTCTCGCAGGCCGGCAACCTGATCAGTCTCCATTACATAAGCCCGGAAAACTCCTCTGTCGATCCGATGAATTCCAGGTTCTTCCTCGACGATCACGTAATCACTTTGCCGCAGCTCCTCGTGAAATGCTTCCGTGAGTCGTGGGGCTAACAGCATCAAAGTCAGATCCGCTCGGCGGTGCCCCTCCTCCGATTGAGCAATGAACAAATGCGAGCAGCCCAACAACTTGTTCCAGTCTCCGCGAACAAGGGTATCCGAAGAACTTTTGAACTCAATCAGGGTATAGGCATTCAATCGACGACATATGGCCGAGATGTCTCGAAGTGCCTCGTCCGGAAGTGCGATCCCCAAACGGCGAATGAGCAAAATATCCAGCCGTAAGGGCATGTGGCCGAGATTGACTTCAGGTTGAACTTCGCAGGAACCGCGAAGTCGCCATTCGAGCAGACGGACCAAAAGCGGATGCCACCACATCCGCCGTTTGCCGGGCACACTCGAAGTGTCAGGTGTCTTAGGCCTTTCCATAATTGAAGTCTAACGGGAGACGCCCCGTGATGGAAGCGGACTGGCCGGAAACGGCGGGAACTGTTCGAGATGGGAACGAAAAGGCCTCGGGCAATCCGCCCGAGGCCTTTGTCTTTCACTTCCAATCAGGCACGCCCTACCCAATGATTCCGCCAATCACATTCCCCTTCACCAGCTCGCGGGGCTGGTTCAGGTGGTTGAACACGATCGTCTCGGGTGGGATGCCGACGCTGTGATACACGGTCGCCAACAGGTCGGTTGGGTGGACCGGGTTTTCCAGCGGGGCACTGCCGGTCTTGTCGCTCTTGCCGTGGACGTATCCACGCTTGACGCCCGCACCAGCCATGACGGCGGTGTAACAGTATGGCCAGTGGTCGCGCCCGTCGTCTTGGTTTTCGTTGCCGCTAGTGCTGACTCCGCGCTGTGGGCTGCGGCCGAACTCGCCGACAGCAATTACAAGCGTTTCCTTCAATAATCCGCGATCATCAAGGTCGGCAATCAACGCACTGAGACCGGAATCAAGCATCGGGGCCGACTGGTTTTTCATGCGAGTGGACAGACCGGCATGAACGTCCCACGAGTGATTGTCCGAGTTGGCAACCTTTGGCCAGTTCACTTCGACAACGCGAGTGCCGGCCTCGATCAATCGGCGAGCGAGCAGCAGGCTTTGGCCAAACGTGTTCTTTCCATAGCGTTCGCGGATCGCCGCCGTCTCTTGCGTCAGGTTGAAGGCGTCGCGAGTCTTACCGCTGAGCACCAGTCCCAGAGCCTTGCCGTAGTTGGCCTTCAACTCAAACTTGCTGGTGGCCTTTTCCAGTTCAGGCATGCCTTCGGAAATCGTGTCGCGCAGGCTGGCACGACGATTCAGGCGAATCTCGTTCACGTCGGATCGAAGTTGCAAATCTTCCGTCTTGATGCGGGACATTTTTTCCATGTCCATGTCATCGCCCGGCGGATAGAGCGTGTACGGGTCGAATGATTTGCCCAGAAATCCGGCCGTGCCACCCTTGCCAACTACGTTCGATTCTTGAAGTGGGCGGGGCATCATCACAAATGGAAGCACCGGTTCAGTCGGCGGCTTGAGACGAACGATATTGCAACCGAAGTTCGGGAAATCCTTCGGCGTAGGCGGTTCGAGTTGGCCGGAAGCGGAAACCTTGTCAGTGGTGTAACCCGTCAGCATCTGATAAATCGCGGCCGTGTGGTTGAACAGGCCAACCGGAGTGTAGCTCATCGCCCGAATCATCGTAAGCTTGTCGGTCACGCCGCCCAATTTAGGCAGCAACTCGCTGAACTTGAGACCGGTCGTCCGGGTCTCGATGGCTTTGAACACACTCTTGTTCTTTTCAGGAACGCCATCCTTGGGATCCCAAAGATCCAAATGGCTCGGTCCACCTTGCAGGTAGACGAGGATAACGTTCTTCGCTTTACCGAAGCCAGGCCCGCCTTGATCCGGCTTCACGGCCGTCTCACCGGCACCTGCGGAACCGCGAAGCATATCTGCAAGCGAAAGGCCAAAGACGGCTGAACCACCCACACGCATAAAGTCGCGGCGAGTCGTGCCATCGCATGTATCTTTGCCAGCAAAACCGGGAATGACGATCATAGCAGTGGACCCTCGGAAGTTGTAAGAGGGAAGGCAGGCGGGTAAACCAACATTAGTAAGGATAGCTGAGACAGTTCGATGGAGCAACAGGATTCTCGAAGCAACAACTTGTCAAAGGATTCCAGAACCATTCATCATAACCCCTTGATAAACACATTCTTGAATTCAACCAACGTGTTGTAGCTCTGGAAGCCGATGTGCCCTTTGCCGCGGGAAAGGCCAGGGTGCTTGGCCCCTTTCTTTTCCTTCGACTCTTCCAGGTCCGCATCGACGAGCGTCATACCATTCAATTCGATCGTTACCTTCGAGCCGTTGCAGACGATCTTCATCGTGTTCCACTCGCCGATTGGCTTGTTGTTTTGCTTGGAGGCAGGCACCACGTCGTAGATGGAACCGGTGTGCTGATAGTCGGCCAGCTTGCCCGGCCAACCTTCGTCGTCAATCAGCTGAATTTCCATGCCGTCGTAAGCGGGATCGCCTTTCATCGGGCTCCGCAAAGCCACGCCGCTGTTCGCACCCTTGGACATCTTGTACTCGAAGCGCAACTCAAAGTCGCCGTATTCCTTCCCGGTCATGAGATACCCGCCTCCGCCTTTCTCGACGGCAATCGCCCCTTTTTGAACTTTCCACACGTCCTGGTTGCCGGTGGACTTCCAACCGGTCAGGTCGGTGCCATTGAAGATGGCCGTGAATCCTTCAGGCGGTTTCACGTCTTCGGAATGGACTGGAAAACCGATGATCGCGAAGGCGATCGTACTTGCAACGAGCGGAATGGTTCGCATGAATTACCCCAGCGGATGGCCGAAAAAAACGAACCCCCTTAAAAGAGGGGGTTCGGGAGATGGAGATTTCGGATTACTTCACTTCGCGAGGCGCGATCGCAAGCACTTCGACTGTGCCAGCCGCCGACGCTTCGCTAAAGCCACAGCAAGGGCTTTCGATCGAGAGGCTGAGCCGGGAGGGTTGCTGGCAGCAGGACGGCACCTCGGCAGATTGCTCAACTGGCGAACAAGACGTGCCCGGAGAGTCAACCAGTCCCAACGGACAGCATCCAGTGGAATGGTTGTAGTAGGCGAAGCCGCCCACGCTCATGACGATTACCGCAAACATGCCAATCAGAACTTTCGAGAACATGAATAAATCCTCCCGGAAGGAATAAGAAAGAGTCATGGGTCATTGTCGCATCTATTTGACCTGTGTCAACATCTTGTCGGAGATCGTTCGTGAAATTGATTGACCTCTCGCAGCCGATGCACGATGGCAGCCCGAACTGCCCGGTGCATCCGCCCGTGAAATCCGAGATTCTCCGCGATCATCCCACACACGGCTGGCGCGTCGAACTACTGACGCTTTCGAATCACACCGGCTCGCATGTGGACGCTCCGTTGCACAAAATTGCCGGCGGAGCAAGCCTGGACGAGATGCCGCTTGAGGGTTTTGTTGGCCCGGCACGCATCGTCGATTTTCGGGGGATCGCTCCGGATTCGCCGATCACGGCCGAGATGCTCGAGGCGAAATTGCCGAACGATATTGCCGATCTGATTGTGTTGCTGGCCACGGGCTGGGGCGACAAGCGTGCCAAGACGCAAGAATGGCTTTACGAGTCGCCGTATCTTGCGCCTGATGGAGCGGAGTGGCTGGTGTCGAAGAAGATCCGGGCCGTTGGCATCGACCATTATTCGATTGGCGGAATGAAGGACCCCATCAATCCGCGAACGCATACGGTGTTGCTGGAGGCCGGCGTGTGGATCGTGGAGGAACTGCGCTTTCCGCCGGAGGCATTTTTGGTTCCCGCTCCGTTCATGTTCATGTCGTTGCCTATCAATTTGAAGGGACACACGGGGGCGTTTTGTCGACCGGTGATTGTGCTGGGGTAAAATTCGTTCGAGCCGTTGGCTCGAACGCTAAACGGGGTTTGGGATGAATGTTTGTCGATTGCTGCCGACCGCAAGCGCGTCCGGACCCATGAACATGGCGCTCGATGAATCGCTCTTGCGCTCGGCTCTCGAAGGGGGCGTCGCGTCGTTGCGGTTCTACACTTGGACCGAACCGACGCTGAGCCTCGGCTATTTCCAGCATTTCGCGGATCGAAAGCCCCTGGACGTGGCCTGGGTACGTCGGCCAACAGGCGGCGACGCGATCATGCATCATCATGAAATCACTTACTCGCTGGCATTGCCGAGTGGAGCACCCTGGCACACGTCCGAAAGTTGGATCTGCCGGATGCATCATGCGGTCGCCACCGCGTTGCAATCATTCGGCATCGCGGCGATGACCGTCGTTTGCGGTGAAGAACAGCGACTCGGGCCGATGCTGTGCTTTCAACATCAGACGCCTGGCGATTTGCTGATCGCCGGGCACAAGGTGGCTGGCAGCGCCCAACGACGGCCGCACGGGGCCATGCTTCAGCACGGGAGCATTTTGCTGATACAAAGCGAACATGCGCCTGAGTTGCCGGGGATTGCCGAGCTTTCAGGCGTACACGTCCCCCGAGTCGCGTTGGAGAAGGCCATCCTACACTCGCTGGCGAAGGACACGGGCTGGTCCGTTGAGCCGTCCGAATGGACGCAGGCGGAACGCGAAGTTGCCGAGCAAATCGAACGGGAAAAGTATTCATCCCCCTCGTGGAATGAGAAGCGGTAACATATCCCGACCTCCTCGTTTTCGAGACTTCACAATGTTGCGCACGTTCTGCCTCGCCCTGATCTCGCCGTGCATTCTCCTTGCCGAACCAACCAAGCGAAAACCGGTCGTGCTCACGGACGAGGCAAAGGCCATCCATCGGGAGGCCCTTCTGGTCGATGGGCACAACGATCTCCCCTGGCAGTATCGCGAAAAGAACGATCTCTCGTTTTACTCCATCGACATTCGCCGGCCGCAGAAGAACCTGCACACCGATATCCCGCGATTGAGAGAGGGAGGGGTCGGCGCGCAATTCTGGGCCGCGTTTGTGCCCGCCTCCACTCGAAAAGACAGTTCCAGCATCAAGATGACTCTCGAACAGATCGACGTCATTCATCGCTTCGTGAAGGCATATCCCCAGGATTTTGAATTTGCTCTGTCAGTCGAGGATATTCTGCGAATTCGTAAGGCCGGCAAGATCGCTTCGCTGATCGGCATTGAGGGGGGCCACAGTATCGACAACTCGCTCGGCGTGTTGCGGACCTACTACGACCTGGGCGTGCGTTACATGACTCTTACACATTCGGAAACGCTCGACTGGGCCGATTCCGCGACCGACAAGCCGAAGAGCAAAGGGCTCTCTCCGTTCGGCGAGGAGGTGGTTCGCGAAATGAATCGGCTCGGCATGTTGGTCGATCTTTCACACGTCTCGGCTGACACCATGCGGCACGCCTTGCGCATCACGCGAGCCCCCGTGGTCTTCTCGCATTCCTCGGCCTTCGCGTTGGCCGATCATCCACGCAACGTGCCAGACGATGTGCTGAAACTGCTGCCGAAGAACGGCGGCGTGGTCATGGTCAATTTCTACAGCGGGTTCATCGTGCCAGAAGCGGCCAGATTGCGAAAGAAGATGTTCGAGGCAGTCCGCGAACTGAAGAAGAAGTACCCGGATGACAAGGAGTTTCAGGTCGCTCTCGACGCCTATCGCAAAGACAACCCGATTCCGCGTGGCAACATTCACGATGTCGTCGATCACATCGAGCACATCATCAAAGTGGCCGGGATCGACCACGTCGGTATCGGGTCAGACTTCGATGGCATCGACTCAACTCCGGTTCAGCTGGAAGATGTTTCCAAGTACCCGCTGATCACCCAGGAACTGCTGAATCGTGGCTACAAGAAGGACCAGATCTTGAAGGTGCTGGGTGGAAACATCATGCGTGTCTTCCGCGCAGCAGAAGCGGCGAAAGGGAAATAACAAGGCGAGCGGTGCCGCGTAAGCGGCCCGATGATGACGGGCAAGCGGTTGATGAACACTCAACAAATCTCATAGTGCCAATTTCGGCACTTCGCAACTCAATTTCCACCACCTGAATATTCGCTACGACTCGCAAAATTGTTGCGACCCATGCACAATCGCGCCCGCATGACCGTTATACCCCATCCCTCCGCTCCGATTCATTTGACAGGCACATACGGCGAATTAGCGTTCACGTTAGAGGCGCTACAACCAGCACCTCAGGTTGGTCCGTCACGACCGACACACGCCACACGATCGACACCTTGGATCGGAACGACACATGGTTCGCGAAGTCCGCCTCCGCATCGAGGCATTAGAAGCACGTGAAGTCCCGGCCCTTATCGGCTTCGACCAACTTGCCATCGACCCCGCGACTTACGATGACGGTCACATTCTGGTGAAGTGGAACGACGGACTGTCCCACGCGACGCGATTCACGCAGGCGGCGGAGAATCTCGGCAACGGCCTCTTTCGCCTGATGCTCAAGCCGAACTACATGGTTCACGATGTCGTGACCGCTCTCGAAAAGAACGCCAGCATCGCGATTGTGCAGCCGGACTACAGCATCACGATCGCACGAGTTGCGAACGACCCATCCGCGGGTTCGCTCTGGGCCCTGAACAATGACGGGCAGAATAGTGGCACGGTCGATGCAGACATTGACGCTCCAGAGGCCTGGAACACCAGCACGGGCACCCGTCGCACGATCGTGGCCGTGATCGATACGGGCGTCGATTACACACATCCCGATCTGAAGGCAAACATCTGGCGAAACGTTCGAGAGATTGCCGGCAACGGCATCGACGACGACGGCAACGGTTTCAAGGACGACATTTTCGGCTATGATTTCGCCAACAACGATTCCAACCCCAAGGACGACAACGGACACGGCACACATGTGGCCGGGATCATCGGGGCTGTGGGTAACAACGGCATCGGCGGGTCCGGAGTGAACTGGAACACGCAGATCATGGCCTTGAAGTTCCTTGACGCGAATGCCAGCGGCTTCCTGAGCAACGCGGTTCGGGCGATCAACTACGCGGTGAAGAATGGTGCCCATGTCATCAACGCCAGCTTTGGCGGCGGCGGTTTCGATGCGGCGATGTCCACGGCCATCAGCAATGCCAAGGCCAGGGGGGTCATCGTCGTCGCGGCGGCTGGCAACAGTGCTTCGAACAACGACGCGAGTCCCATTTATCCCGCCAGCTATTCGGGAGACAACCTGATCGCGGTTGCGGCCACGGATCGCAACGACAAGCTGGCGAGCTTTTCGAATTACGGCAAGACCTCGGTCGATATTGCTGCCCCTGGAAAAGGAATTTACAGCACACTCCTCAACGGGAAATACGGCTACTACAGCGGCACGTCGATGGCCGCCCCGCACGTGGCAGGTGCCATTTCGCTCGTCTGGGATGCTCATCCAACCTGGACCTACCGGCAAGTTCTGAATGCCGTCCTCGCCACGGCTGACGCAGTACCGGGCATCGCGGGCAAAGTCGCCACCGGCCGTCTGAATGTTGGCGATGCCATCAACTACAACTCGGTGCCGGCTCCAACGAAGGACACAGCCGGGGCCACTGCTCTGAGCATTGTTTTCAGCGGAACGGGTTCGAGCATCGACCGTGCCCGCGTGACATTCTCCGAATCGATGGCTGCAAATACCTTCAGCTCGGAAGACATCATCTTGACCGGCCCCGACGGCAAGAAGATCGCAATTTCCAGAGTTACAGTGGTCAACGGTACGGGTAGCACGCAATTCGACATCACGTTCGCGACGCAATCTAAGGTCGGAAGCTACCTCATGTCTGTCGGCCCGCTGGTCCGTGACCTTGCAGGCAACGCGATGGATCAGAATGCCAATGCCAAGAATGGTGAGGCGAGCGACAAGTTCACGACGCACGGAATTGTTGCGACCACGCCGACGTTCTCGTCGACCGACGGCGGCAAGGCTATCCCGGCTTCCGGAACCGTCGTTTCCACGATCGCGATCAACCAGAACATCACGATTGCCGACTTGAACGTGCGCGTGAATCTCTCTCACACCCGAACCGCCGACTTGCGGCTGACGCTTGTCGCTCCGGATGGAACTCGTGTCACGCTATTCAATCGTCGCGGCGGGGAAGGGGACGATCTGACCAACACGATCTTCGACGACGAAGCAACCAGCAGCATCTACCGGGGCACGGCACCCTTCGCGGGTAGCTTCAAGCCGGAATATGTGCTCAAGGCTCTCGATGGCAAGAATGCCAGGGGATCCTGGCAGTTAGTGGTGGAGGACACGGCGGCGCTCAACCAAGGCACATTGAACTCCTGGTCGATCACGATCGTGGCCGCCGGAGCGGGATCGGCTTCGAGTACATCCGCCCAATCGATGCCCTCGACAAGAATTAATCTGCTTTCGGCACCACCGGTGAACAAGCATGGCCAGGTATTTCTTGGGCTGGCGTCTTACTTCGTGAGGCTGTGATTTGAATTGCCGTCGGTTTCGGCCTCGGTGTGAATAGTGACTGGCTTCACGGGTATTTCTCACGCAGCTCCACGAGGACATCCTCTACCGGTCGCCCGATCGCCATGCCTCCTCGAATCTCGGCCACCCGTCGTTCGATCTCAAGGTTCACTTCTTGTTCAGCGTCCTCTTCGGCTGGCCCATCGAGGGTCGTGACGAGGAAATAAGCGAGATCCGCTCTTTCGCGAGAGGACAATTCTCCGGCTTGCGTTTTTAATGACTCCGCAGCTACAGTCATGATTGCTCTCCGTTTTGATGCCCCAACCATCTTACCAAACAAGACCCCAACATTTTACGTGACACTTCCGCCCCAAGCGTTACACTGTCTACTCGCTCCTCCTACCCCAGAAACTCACCATGCGAATCTCTCTCCTCTTCGCCTTCGTGCTTGCCATGTTCACGACCCCTGCTCTCTCTGCCGCAGACCACACCTACTGGGTCTTCCTGGGCACGGGCGGCAACAAGACCAAAGGCATCTACCGCGTCGAATTCGATTCGGCGACCGGCAAGCTTGGCAAAGTCGAACTCGCGGCCGAGGCCGTGAACCCGGGCTTCCTGGCCATTCATCCCAAGAACACGCATCTGTTCGCGGTCGGAGGAATCACCAACGCCGAGGGCAAAAAGGTCGACGGTGTCATGAGCTTCACGCTCGATGCCAAGACGGGCGAGTTGAAGCCGATCAATCAGCAGCCTTCAGTCGGTGCCGGGCCTTGCCACATCAATTGCGATCGCGAGGGCAAGCATGTGCTCGTCGCCAATTACGGCGGCGGGAGCACGACCGTCCTTCCGTTCGACAAGAATGGCAAGCTAAGCGAGGCAAGTTGCTTCGTCCAGCACAAGGGCTCAAGCATCGACAAGGGTCGGCAAAGTGGACCGCACGCACACTCCGTTAACCTGGACGCGGCCGGCAAGTTCGCCATGGTTGCCGACCTCGGCCTCGATAAAGTGCTCGTCTACAAGTATGATTCCGCGACTGGAAAAATTGAGCCGAACGAACCCCCAGCTGTTGACACACCTCCCGGCGGCGGTCCACGGCACTTCGCGTTTCATCCCAGCGGCAAGTTCGCCTACGTCTGCAACGAGATGGCCTCCAGCGTCACCGCGATGACCTACGATTCGTCCAAGGGCGAATTCAAGACGCTGAACACGGTGACCACTTTGCCCAAGGAGCACAAAGGCAATTCGACAGCCGAAACCGTGGTGCATCCGAACGGCAAGTTCGTGTACGTCTCGAACCGTGGCCACAACAGCATCGCGATTTTCGCGATCGACGAGAAGTCCGGCGAAGTCAAAGCACTGGGGCACCAGGGAGAAGGAGTCAACGTTCCCCGCAACTTCAATATCGACCCGACGGGTAAATGGATGATCGTCGGCAACCAGCAGGGCAACAGCATTGTTGTTTTTGAAGTCGACGACAAGACTGGCCAACTGAAGACCACCGACCAGAAGGCCGAAGTGCCCGCCCCGATTTGTGTACGCTTCGTTCCCAAAGGCTGAAAAGAGTATCCACAGATTACGCAGATTTCACAGATTTGAAATTCATACTTTATCTGTGAAATCTGCGTAATCTGTGGATGAAAGTGTATTTGATATTTCTCACAGGAGACTCTCCATGTCCGAGAACTACTTGTTCAATCGCCGAACTTTCATGCAAGCCGCTGCCGCGACTGGTGCCGGGCTTGTCTTGGGAACGTCGGCTCAAGCGGCCACGACCTTTGGGGAAGGCAAGATGTCCTTCACCCTCGACGAGAACTGGGGGAAGCTACCAGCCGGCATGAATTATGGCCTGGGCTGTGCCGTCGTCGTGGATTCGAAGGATCGCATTTATGTCACCTCGCGAACAACCGACGCCTGCGTTGTTGTTTTCGATCGCGACGGAAAGATCCTGGAAACCTGGACCAAGGAAGTAAAGGACAAGTTCGGCTACACCCCGAACCAATACAAAGCGACGGCACACGGGTTGTACTGGAGCAAGGAGGGCGATCACGAGTATCTCTATTGGACCGAGAACGTGGCCCCGGAAGGAAAGGGCAAGATTGGCGCTCGCGTTTATAAGACGGACCTGACGGGCAAGATTCTTCATCAGATTGGCAATGTGACGGAGGAAGGCCCACATTCGCAGAAATTCGACTTCAAGAACCCGACCGATGTGGCCGTCGGACCGAATGGGGACATCTACGTTGTCGATGGCTACGGCAGCCAGCTCGTGCATCGCTTCGACAAGCACTTCAAGCTCATCAAGACGATGGGCGGTCCAGGTAAAGAGCATGGCAAATTCAATACTTGCCACGGCATCTGGGTGAGCACGCTGAAGTCGGATCCGGAAATTTACATCGCGGATCGTGCGAACGCTCGGCTGGAAGTCTTCTCGATGGAACTGGAATACAAGCGGACGGTGCCGGACATGCGCAATCCGTGTTGCCTGTATCAGCACGATGGGCATCTCTACATCCCCGATCTGGCCGCACGCGTCACGGTCATTGATGCTCACGACAAGGTCGTCGCTCAGTTGGGCGATGGGCTCGAAGCTCGCAACAAGAAGGAAGACATTGTTGCCAAGCACCCGGACAAGTTTGCGTTTCCGCACGCGTTGACGCTGGATTCCAAGGGCGATCTGTATGTCGTCGAATGGGTGCCCAATGGCCGAGCCCGCAAGTTGAAGAAGAACGCTTAGCAGGAGTTTCAAGTTTCGAGCTTCAAGTTTACCGCAGCACAAGACTTGAACCTCGAAACCTGCAGCTCGCGATTTGAAACACATATTTCCTCCTACCTCCATCACACATGTCCCGCATCGTACTTTTTTTCTCTCTCTTATGTTCGCCAATCCTTGCCGCCGAGGGCGATTGGCCCATGTGGCGTGGCCCGCGTGGCGACGGAACCGTGACCGAGACAGGCTTTCCGACGCGATGGACGGCCACGGAAAATGTGCGCTGGAAGACCGCGCTCCCAGGTCGTGGGCACTCGTCGCCGATCATCTGGGGCGATCGAGTGTTTGTAACCGCCGCGCTTGAAACGGGTGATCCGAAATCCACGGAGCCGATGGATCGCTTGCTCATCTGCATCGACCGCAAGCAAGGCAAGATTCTCTGGGAAAAGTCCGTCCTGAAGTCGCCGCTTGAGAACCTGCACAAACTCAACAGTCGAGCGAGTTCAACCCCCGCAACCGATGGCGAGCGCGTTTATGTGACGTTTCTCAACAACCCGAAGGTAGTGGTGGCCGCGTTCGATTTCGATGGCAAGGAACTCTGGAAAAAATCACCGGGCGAGTTTCAGTCGACACACGGATTCTGCAGCCCGCCGATTCTGTACAAGGACCTTGTGATCGTGAACTGCGATCAGGATGCGTTTAATAAATCGAAACCCGCCTACATCGTTGCCTTCGATCGCAAAACCGGCGATGAAAAATGGCGAATCGACCGCACTCACCGGATTCGCTCGTATTGCCCGCCGCTCGTTGTTGAGGCGGCCGGTAAGATGCAAATGGTGCTCACGGGTGCCGAGACCGTCGCAAGTTACGATCCGGACACGGGCAAGTCGATATGGGAAATCAAGGGCCCGACCGAGCAGTTCGTCGCCAGCATGATTTATACCAGGGGCCTATTTCACCTGACGGCCGGGTTTCCCACTTATCACGTCATGGGCATCAAGCCCGACGGCATGGGAAACGTAACCGACTCGCACGTGGCCTGGCACATCAAGAATGGCGGAACCAAAGCGGGAGCGGGCTATGTGCCAAGCCCAGTTCCTCATGGCGACAACATCTTTCTCGTTCACGACGAGGGTCATGCGACCTGCCGCGACGCCGTGACCGGCAAATTACACTGGAATGAACGGTTGGGTACTCATCACAGTGCCTCGCCCGTTGCCGCCGATGGACGGATCTACTTCGTCGATGACAGTGGCAATACCTTCGTGGTGAAAGCGGGCAAGAAGTACGAATTGCTCGACAAGAACCCAATCGGCGAATCGGTTTACGCGTCTCCGGCATTCTCGAAGGGCGAAATTTTCATCCGCGGCTCGAAGCACTTGTTCTGCATTGGGTCGTCCTCCAAGTAGACATGTATTGGCGAGCCGAGCCGCGTAAGGTGCCGGGTATTGATGCATCGCCCGGCACCTTACGGTGCTCGGCTCGCCTCAATCGTGACCTCATACTTGGGCAACCGTGCGTCTTCGCGATCTCATCTCGGCAGGTCTGTTCTCGCTACGCCGGCAGAAATTGCGCACGGTGTTGACAACACTCGGTGTCACCATCGGTATTGCCACGCTGGTCTCCAGCGTGTCGATTGGTCTCGGCGTGCGCCGCATTATTGAGGACGACTTCAAGAAAGAACGGCGACTCCGAGAAATCGTGGTCCATCCGGGTCACGATCGCGCCGAGGCCGACGAGCTTACGGGTGTTCCGGAGTCGGCACTGCGCGTTGATGAATCGATGTCGGCCGCCCGCCGGGAACGCGTTCGTCGCAAGCTGGCTCGCGAATGGCGCAATCAGAATGCACGACCGGCACCGAAGCCATTAACTCCGGAACAACTGAGCGAGTTTGCTCGCTGGGAGCACGTCGTCGGAGTTGAACCGGAACTTTCCGAAAATGCTCGCCTCGTCTTTCGCGGTCAAATTCGCCAGGGAAACTGCGTCGGCTTCGAGGCCGATCCGGAGCGGTTACGCGGCGTTCTTGAATTCGGCCGGCCTCCTGAGGAGGGAGCGAATGAAGCCGTCGTTCACGAGTTCTTGCTCTATCAACTTGGCATTCGCTCCGATGGGGACGTTCGTGCCTGCCTCGGCCAAACCATGCGGCTGGAATTTCAGGGCAGCGAACGGAAACGTCCGGAGTTGCTGCTGGCGCTGTTCGATGCCGACCCCACACGATTAACGGAAGCCGAACTGCAAGCCATGGCTCGAGCGCGCGAGTTGCTTCCCGAGGCCATCGAGAAACTGAACCTGCCGCCGAATGAGAAAGATACTTTGATGCGAGCCCTGGGCCGCAAACGAAAAAAAGATCCCGAAGCAAAGATTCATCCGACCGTGATGGTGGAGATGACGATCGTTGGCGTCTTCCGTGACGCCGACAAGAAACGCGATGGCGATCTGTTCGACTTGCTTGCGGAGAACCTCCACGGCGATGTCGCCATCCCCGGCGGAAAAGCCCAGGAGCTGTTCTCCGCCTTGCCCGCTCGCGGTGAGCGGGGGTACTCACGAGCCACGATCACCGTTGACGCCGACGAACATTTGAAGCCTGTGTTCGAACGCCTGAAGAAGGAGGGCTACCAAGGTTACTCGGTCGGCTTGTACTTGCAACTGGCTCGTCGCAACGTGCTCCTGATCGGTTTCACGATGGATTTTGTCGCCCTCCTCGCGCTCTCGGTCGCGTGTCTCGGAATCATGAACACTATGTTCACAGCCGTGCTGGAGCGCACCCGCGAGATCGGCGTTATGAAGGCCGTCGGTGCCAAGGATCGACATATTTTGACGATGTTCTTGATCGAAGGAGGAATGATTGGCCTCATCGGTGGTTGGCTGGGTGTACTCGTCGGCTGGGTCGTGTCATTCCCAGGTGACAGCTTCGCGCTCACTCTAATCCGCGATCAGGACGCCAGCATTCCGGCGCCCGAGACCGTGTTTCGATACCCCCTCTGGCTCGTGCTCGGCGCACCGCTGTTCGCCATGCTCGTGACGACACTCGCGGGGATTTTTCCGGCACGTCGAGCCGCCCGGGTCGAGCCCGTCGTCGCCCTGCGATCCGAATGACTCCCGCGAGGTCAACCGAGCACTTAGCGTCACTGCCCATTTTCTCAGCACAACCGGCAAAATGTGTTCTAGGCTTAAATGAGGAATATCCCGCAAAATCCCTTCGCCCGGACCCGTGCATTTCCAGCCATGCGCGCACAATTGTCCCTGCTCGACGGGGATGCAAAACCCAACACCGTCGAACTTGCCCCGGAACGGCCCATCTCCATTGGCCGCAGTCGAGACAACACGGTCGTGCTGGCCGAGGAAGAACAGGCCTCGCGGCTTCACGCTCGCCTCTATTACGAGGGGGGCCGTTGGCTCTTGCGCGATTTCGGGCTCAACGGCACCCGCGTTGATAACGCCCGCGTCAATCAGGTCACTGAACTCGCGGATGGAAACGAGATCCGAATCGGAGCTGTTCGATTCCGCTTTCAGTTGTCGGATGCCAGCCGTCATTCCGGCAGTTATTCCCCCACGATGATCGACCGATCGGCCGCCTCGGAAACCGTTGCCGTCCAACTTCCCGGCCCGCGTTGGACGAATGACGAGTTGTTGGCCTTGAACCAATTCATGACTGCTGCCATTGATGCCCGCAACCCGATCGAGTTGGCTCGAGCGTTGATTCAATCGCTCTATTATCAGGCAGGTGCGGCCTTCGCTGGGTATTTCTCACTCGATCCGACCAACCCGGTCGCCAAGTTCGTCTGGCCAGTCGAGGCCAAGATCGACGATTCGCTGGCTCGACAACTCACTCGTCGGATGCAACGTGATCATCGCGTGATTTGGCTTGCGGAAGATACAGCGGCCACGGTCGCCAACCCCTCCGGCAAATTTCACACGACACATGCCGATGCTTTGGCCCTTCCGCTCAAGTCCGGCTCCAAGGTGATGGGTGCGATCCATCTCTACAAAGCATCCGGCTATTTTTCGGATCGCGACCGAAAGTACGCGGAAACAGTCGTTAGCTTCGCCGCGCCGTTATTTCGGAGGATGCGCAAGCAACGCTCACTTGAAGCAGAACTCACTCGTCTCAAGTCGGCCGTGCCGGATGGCGAAGAAATATTGGGCGATAGCCCCACGATGGTCGCACTGCGTGCCGAACTGGCTCGTGTCGCCTCCTCCACGCGTCCCATCTTGTTTCATGGCGAGCCTGGTGTTGGCAAAGGATTGGCCGCCCGCGACGTGCATCGGCGGGGCCCACGTTCGGAAGGTCCGTTTGTGACCGTGCGATGTACCAATATGCCCAGCAGTCTGCTTGAAGCTGAACTCTTTGGCTATCGCAAGGGGGCTTTTTCCGGGGCTGACCGAGAGTATCCGGGCCAAGTCGCGCTGGCCGACGACGGCACCCTCTTCTTCGACGAAATCGCGGACTTGCCGGCCGACTGTCAAGCAAAATTGGTGAACCTTATGGAGTCGCGCAGCTACCGAGCACTCGGAGCGACCCACGATTCACCCGCCGATGTTCGATTGATGTTTGCCACGGCGAAGGACATGTCGGCGGAAGTCAAGGCTGGGCGATTCCGAGGCGACCTATTCACAGCCATTAAAGCTTGCGAAGTGACGGTCCCGGCCTTGCGTGAACACCCCGAAGACATCCCGCACCTCGCACAATTCTTCCTCGACCGACTGGCTGGCGAATGCCGGCACGAGTGGTTTCTCACGCCCGGCGCAATCCACGTCCTGCGCGAAAAAAACTGGCCGGGAAATGTCCGTCAACTTCGCAGCGTGCTCGCCCACACGGCAGCCAGCGCGGAAACCGATCAGATCTCGGAAGTGGATCTTCGCAGACAATTTCACGACGGGTGAGGATTGAAGGGTAGGTCGTGCGACAGGATAAGGGAAGGCCCCGTCGCGGTTTCAAGAACGCCTGCAAAAACCGCAGAAGGCTCAAAGACTTTTGAACTCAAAGGATTACGGGCGAGCGACGTGGCTAATTCTTGTGGCGAGTCAGGTAGTAGATCGTGAGATTCTTGGTTGGCTCAATTTTCTTTGGTGCTTCTGTATTGGGATCAACGAATGCGATCTTCAGATTGTCGCCTTCGAGTTCATAAAGGCAAAGCCATTCCGTCAACTGAGGGCCATTCAGCCACTTCATGCGAGCGGGAGTTGTAGACGCATCGAGAGTATACTTGGCACCATTTTCCGTGGAGCCATTCGTAATGCCGCAACTGCCATCCTTGCTAAACCGGAACGTGGTACCCTGACCATCATCCGGTTGGCCGCCGTGAAGCGAGAGGGATTCTAGCTTCCAGTGGCCGAGGATCCGAGTGCTGTCTCTCTCCCTCTTCAGGTCTTTTAATGCCGGTGCAGATACACTGATGCTCGCCGAAAGCGTAAGCATGAGGAGCATTATTGTGATCCGCTGCATGTTTCATCCTCCCGTGTTCGAATCATCGATCTTGTTTGATCTTGAGAGATGCAAGCTGGTTAAATGTCGCCAAATCTTTCACGTACGACCCGCATAGTTTTGAGCGAGTCGGTCAAGAGTAAAGCTCTCGAATCGGCGTCCCCTCCGGAACCAGCAGCACTGGCCGATCCTGACGATCGCGAATTTCCATGTCGGCCGGAATGCCGAGGCCGTGGTAGATGGTTGCAATGATGTCGCTCGCAGTGACTGGAGAAGTCTTGGGATACGCCCCTCGGCGATCACTGGCCCCATGAACGAAACCGCCCTTGATCCCGCCGCCGGCCATCATGACCGTGTAGCAAAATTCCCAGTGATCTCGGCCCGCTCCGCCATTGATCTTCGGCGTGCGGCCAATCTCACCCATCACGACAACGAGAGTTCGCTCCAGCAGACTTCGGTCTGAAAGATCGTCCAGGAGACAGGAGATCGATGCGTCGAAAGGTGGCAGCAATTGGTTCTTGAGCTTGGCAAAGTTGCCGCCATGCGTGTCCCAGGTCGCGTTGGCATCCGGTGCCCATGAGATGCAAGTGAGGCGTGTCCCGGCCTCTACAAGCCGGCGGGCCAGCAACATGCTCTGACCGTAAACGTTCCGGCCGTAGGCATCGCGCACTCGATCCGATTCCTGATCGAGCTGGAATGCTCGCTGGGCTGCCGATGAAGTCAGAAGATCGCAGGCCCGTGCTTGCAGATTTCCCATCTCCTGGCTCAGGCTCCCGTGAGTCGCTCCCACCTGATTGAGTCCCGAGAGCAAGTCCTTGCGATCGTGGAAACGATTGGCCGTCATCCCGAATCCGGGAGTCAGTGCGGGGAGATTAAAACTGTCGGGCCGGGGACCACCTTGCAGAACCAGGAAGGGGTCGTTGGTTTTTCCCAGCCACCCGCCCAGGAAGCCGGGTTGCGGTGGACCGCCAGCACCCTCGGCCGTCAGGTAAGGCAGCATGACATAGGGCATGACGTTCGACTTTGGCGGACGGAAGGAACCGACGACCGAGCCAACCGCCGGATGATCCGTCGCCTTGGCCCCCATGATGCCCGCTCGGATGTTGCTCCGAATTCCCGTGAGGGCGGTGTAAACGGCAGGAGCATGCGCAACCTGATCGTGGTAGACAGACTGGACGAGAGCGCACTTCGACATCCGGCGAGAAAGGCGGGGCAGATGCTCGCAGACTTGAATTCCCGGCACCGTGGTCGCGATCGGTTGAAACTCGCTTCGCATTTCCTGCGGCAGATCCGGTTTCATGTCCCACATGTCCAGGTGGCTAGGTCCGCCGTTCAAGAACACGAGAATACACGAGTCCGCTCGTGGTGCCAGCCCAACCTCGGACAAACGATCCGTTGCGCGCAACACTTGCGGCAAGGACAAATTCAGGGCACCGATGGTGCCGATCTGAAGCATGTTTCGCCGCGTGAGTCCCACTGGGCCCGGACAAGTGGCAGTCGATCGCATGGGATTTCGTTCTCTCGGCAATGTCAGGGAAATATGGGCCGAGGATGGAATGAACTGATTGTGGAAGGACAAATATCTTTTTACCAGGAGATGCAGTGCCGTACAACATCCAGCGCGTCAGCTTCAAGGAAACTTCGCCCATCAGTGGGTAGTGTCACAGTCTGGTTG
>Ga0105044_10002120_pt1 | contig 26945 bp, 24 predicted proteins | sample MAT01_FD_78092 | JGI IMG/M metagenome (GOLD analysis project Ga0105044, IMG submission 78092) | Freshwater microbial communities from Lake Fryxell liftoff mats and glacier meltwater in Antarctica - MAT-01 | ecosystem: Environmental > Aquatic > Freshwater > Ice > Liftoff microbial mat | place... | reverse complement strand
TTTATCAAATCAGTCTTTGATAGAATGATAATCTCTCTTTTATCAGTCAAATCCTTGCTAAAGGATTCTAGCTCCTGGCGTATTGCTCTATAGGCCTCTACTACGTCTTCTTGTTCAGACGAGACAAGATGTACAATTAAAGAAGTACGCTCAATATGACGTAGAAATTTAATACCAAGACCTCGTCCAGCAGAGGCTCCTTCAATGATTCCCGGGATATCTGCAAGAAGGTACCCATAAAAGTCTCCGAGGTGCGGGTCAAGGGTCGTAAAGGCATATTCTGCAACTTTTGAACGTGCAGCAGTCAGCGCATTTAGAAGAGAGGATTTTCCCGCATTTGGATAGCCGACAAGCCCTGCGTCTGCTATGAGCTTCAGGTTTAGAATTATATCACCGGATTCGCCTGTCTTGCCTGGCGTTGCCTGCTCCGGATTTTGATTTGTCGCAGCCTTAAAGTGTGGATTTCCAAATCCGCCCGGCCCGCCTTTAAAGATTACTTTCTTCTCCCCCTCAATTAGCATTTCAAAAGTTTCCTTTGTCGTTCCATTTTTGACCAATGTTCCAACAGGTACGCGAAGTATTACTGATTTTCCGCCAGCTCCATGTTTGTTATTATTGTCTCCAGGGAATCCATTTTCAGCGCGGAACTTTTTTGACTGTTGATATGCTGCGAGAGCACCCAAATCACGTACTGCCTCTAAAATAACATCTCCCCCACGACCACCATCACCCCCTGCAGGACCACCTTTGTCTTTTCCTTTAAGGTGAAGCCACCTTACGACTCCATCTCCGCCACGGCCTGCGGTGCCGTGTAAAGTAATTTCATCAATGAATGCCATATGAATAAAGTATAGCACACTTTTTCTTTTAGTACATATGCGAATACTCTTACGCAAAATATAGGTTCCTGACTTTAAAAATATTTAAACTAACCGCCTCGAAATATTCGCTCTATGCTCTTTCCTGTCACTATTGCTTATGCAACCTTTTCCATAATCCATCCCTCAGAAAGTAATGGTTCCGCTTTTTTATACTTAAGGGTTTGTGTTTTTTCTCCAAGTCGTATTGTCACCATTTCGTTTCTTCCAATCTGTGGCCCGCTTTTTACGCTAGGTTCATTATTTCGCTCTTCGCTAACGCCTCCTCCTGCTAACACAAGATTTGATCTCACTTTCGCCTCTTGTGCGCGCATTCGCACTTCGTCTGAGTGGGCAACGTGAGGAATTGCCTCAAGTATTTTTCCATCAATATTTCGTAGCATATCTTGGTAGCGCGCAAGTCCCTCACGTCTGTACTCTATAAGCGGGTCTCTTTGCCCATAAGCTCTAAGTGATACGCTCTTTCGCAAGTATTCCATCGTCTCAATATGCTCAAGCCAAAAAGAATCGGTGACTTGTAGATAGAGTTTCCTAATGAGTGCTGTCCATACGTCTGCGCCCATTTCATTTTTGCGCATATTGTATATCTCTTCCAAGTCAGTGTTTCCGCTCATGAGGCCCTGAATACTTTGCTCAAGCACTTCCGTTGTGCCGACGAGAGCCACGCGTCTCCTACTATATACTGCCAATCGTTGCGTGTTCAGAACGTCGTCGTAGGCAAGAACCTGTTTTCTGGAATCAAAGTTATACCCTTCAATTTTCTTTTGCGCCGTTTCAAGTGACTTGCTAATCATTCCACTTGCTATTGGCTCATCTTCAGGAATTTTAAATGTTCCCATCACTCGCTTCAACATATCCGAGGCGAAAACGCGCATGAGTCTATCTTCAAGCGACACATAAAATCTTGTTTCTCCAGGATCTCCTTGGCGACCAGATCTTCCACGAAGCTGGTTATCAATTCTTCGGGCCTCATGTCGTTCGGTACCCAAAACAGCAAGTCCTCCAGCTTCGCGAACCTGATCGCGTTCTTTAGGGTCAACAGGTGCTCCTCCGAGCTTAATATCGACTCCGCGACCAGCAAGGTTTGTGGCTACCGTTACTCGTCCGAATCGTCCTGCCTGCGCTATTATTTCTCCTTCCCGCTCATGATTTTTTGCATTGAGTACTTCGTACGGTACACCAGCTTGCTTTAGGTACTCGCTAACCACTTCATTATCTTCGATAGAAACAGTACCAATAAGCACCGGCTGTCCCCGCTCATGAAGCATTTTTACCTCACGTGTCAGCGCCTTGTACTTTCCGATATTGGTTTGGAAAATGTAGTCGTCCCTATCTATACGGGCAATATCTCTATTAGTTGGAACTACAACGACTTCTAATTTGTAGACTGTATAAAATTCCTCTTCAGAAGAAAGTCCTGTACCTGTCATGCCAGCGAGGTTTCCGTACATACGGAAGTAATTTTGGAAAGTAACACTTGCATAGGTTCGCGTCTCCTTTTGGATAGCAACTCCTTCTTTTGCTTCTACGGCTTGATGAAGTCCTTCGGACCACCGTCGCCCCGGCTGAAGTCTTCCTGTAAACTCGTCAACAATAACAATCTCCCCATCTTTGAGCACGTACTCTTTATCTTTTTTGAATAGCGCCTTTGCTTTAACAGCAGTTTCAAGAGCGTGAGCCATTTTGACTCCACCTTCGGTGTAAAGATTTTCAATGCCGAGCGCCTGTTCCGCCTTATTTATTCCCTCCTCAGTAATTTGAATAGCTCTTTGTTTCTCATCAACCGTGTAGTCTATGCCTGCAATAAATGTTCCTACTAGTTTTGCAAAACGCTCATAAAGCTGTTCAGTATCAGTTGTTGGTCCTGAGATAATTAGAGGTGTACGCGCCTCGTCAATGAGAATTGAATCAATCTCGTCGATAATTGCAAAGTGGTGGCCTCTTTGAGAGAGTTGATTTGACTCAAATGCCGTATTATCTCTAAGGTAGTCAAAGCCCAGCTCATTGTTAGTAGCGTAGGTAATGCTTGCGTTATATGCTTCCTGCTTCGTCGCCGGTCGTAGGAATTCGTAAAAAACACGGAAAGATCCAGTTTCATCGCGTGCCTCATCGCTTTCACTTTGCACGTGCTCAGCGTCGTATAGGTAAGATCCACTAGATGTTATAACTCCAACCGAAAGTCCTAAGTATAAAAATATTTGACCCATCCACACAGCATCACGTCTTGCTAGATAATCGTTAACCGTGACTAGATGAACTCCCTTACCATTAAGTGCCCAAAGCGTAGCGGGAAGTGTTGCGACTAACGTTTTTCCTTCTCCCGTTCGCATTTCCGCAATTTTTCCCTTTGAGAGAGCAACGCCTCCCAAGAGCTGTACATCGTAGTGACGTTCTCCAAGTGTTCTTCTCCCAGCTTCTCGTACGAGTGCAAAAACCTCTGCTACATCAACATCTTCAGTTGGACTTCCGTCTGTCTTATTTTTTACCGTTTGCAAACGTTCCTGGAGATCTTCTTTAGACAGTGCCTCTAATTCTTCGGCTTTACTATTTGCAATCCGTAGAACGCCAGCAGAAGCCTTCAGGAAGCTTGTAGACTGATTTTGAGAGAATATCCGCCCTAGAAAATTTACCATATTCGCTCATTATACCTTTTATCAGTAAGTCCGCCAAAAGTGGTATTCACTGGCTGTTCAATGAACATAGACTTTCCTGTGTAGCTCTGGGTACGTATACATGTATTCAATTTGTCTTACTATATACTATAGAAGCATGAGCTCCCCTCCGTTTGGACTTACTTTCGTTGAATATAAAATACTTAAGAAACTCACGACACCAATAAAGATCCAAGACTATTTGGACTCTCTTCCCATAAACTTTGAAAAGAAAGGAGAAACGTACATGTCCCCTCGGAGGGTTCTTCGTGAGCAAAAAGCACACTGTTTTGAAGGAGCGCTCCTCGCAGCGCTCTGCCTTATGTTGCAAGGAGAAGATCCTCTTATTCTTGATTTAAAGACAAACGATGATGACGTTGATCACGTTATCGCACTTTACAAAAGAAACGGCTACTTTGGCGCGATTAGCAAAACCAATCACGCAAGTGTTCGTTTTAGAGATCCTGTTTATAAAAGTGTTCGTGAAATTGCACTTTCATACTTCCATGAGTATTTTCTGGACACTACTGGCGAGAAGACCTTACAGAGTTACTCAAGAGCCATACACCTAAAACAGTTTGGGTTTACTTGGATTACTACAGAAGAAGACCTGTACCCCATGGCAGAACGTATCGACGCACTTGCTCATAAAGAAATCGTTCCAAAAGTAAATGCAAAATATATTCGAAAGGCAGACAGCATGGAGCGCCGTGCTGGCAGGATAACAGAGTGGAAATTCCGTGATGGAGGAACGTAGTCTGGCATGTAAACGAAAAATCACCCGCAGGCGGGTGATTTTTCTTGCATCTAGTTAAACTATTTGCGCTTCTTTGCAGTCTTCTTAGTAGCCTTCTTTTTTGCTACTTTCTTCACTGTCTTTTTGACTGCCTTTTTTACTGTTTTTTTAACTGCTTTCTTTACAGACTTCTTTGCAGCTTTTTTCTTTGGTGCCATAAAATTATGTAGATGAATACCTATGAGTAATGCCGACCCACTCGCGCGCACAACTTTTCTAATAAATGTTTTTCGAAAAAAGTTCTGCGCGTGAATGTGCTCTCTATGTATTATTACGTGCAGAAAAAAAAAGTGTGAAGAAAAAAATAAAAGTGTGGATAACTTTCGAGACGAAAATATATTTATTCTAAGAATTATTTTCTGCGTAGCGTATATTAAATGTGTTTTTTAATTACAATGTAACCTTGTGAGTACAAAAAACATGCTTTATGGTATTGAGTTGTTTACTAGCTGTGAAAAGAGATTTTTTACGGCTTTAAAGATTCCGTACTTCGCGGGAGATAGTAATTCCTGTGGCTTCACGTACTCGCCTCTCTACTTCTTTGGCGAGTACCTCTACATCCGTTGAGCGGGTTCCACTTCTCGTTATGAGAACTAGGGGTTGATCTTGATAAAGAGAAACAGGACCAATAGTAAAGCCCCGGAGTTCTAGTACATGGTCTAGTATCCAAGCAAGCGGTACTTTTATGCCATTTTCTTCGGGGAAACCTGGGAGCTCGCTGTGTGTCTTCTTTAATACTAAATATTCTTTTGGAGAGATTATCGGATTTTTAAAAAAAGATCCGGCAGTGCCCCATATTGAGAGATCTGGAAATTTCTTACTGCGTATATCGCTAACCGCATTCGCAATCTCGGTCGGTGTATCAAGACGTCCTCCGGATTCTCTATAACGCACAAGATCTGGGTAATCCGTTTTGGGCTGTCGTTTTTTAGAAAGTCTAAAATTAACACTAGTAATGATAAAATTACCTTTTTCTTTGAAAGTAGAATTTCTGTATGAAAATTTGCACTCTTCCCACGAAAGAGTCTGTGCTTTAAACGTTTCAATATCTAGAACATCAACGGTAGTAATACTCTCTGAAACATCACTCCCGTATGCCCCGATATTCTGTACGGGAGAAGCTCCAACAGTCCCGGGAATTCCTGCTAGGTTTTCTAGACCCCACAAGCCCTTCATACACGCCTCTCCTACAAGCACATCCCACCCCACACCAGCACCAACACGAACAAATACGTCAGAACCTTCTTCATTCCAATTAATTCCGGGTACTTTAATCAAGGCAACAACGGCCAAAATCGCTGTGTCTTTTGCTAAAATATTACTTCCTTGCCCTAGCGGTATAAGTGGAATATGTTCGCGGCGCGCTAGCGCTCCCGCTTTTTTAATGTCTTCAATTGAAAAGCATTCGACCACATAGCGCGCACAACCTCCAACTCGAAGGGTTGTAAGAGTAGAAAGTAATATGTTTTCTTTTATATACATTGCCGACTCTTTTAAGTAATTCTAACAAGATCTCTGCGCCATGATCTGTTACAGATTTGTTCAGTACGAAATACCTGTAGTTCCACTTATAAGGATAATTAAAACCCGTGGTTTAACTAGTCTTAGTACTAACTGCCGAGCTGAGTGAGAATAGCGGCTCCCTGAGCTGTAGACTCTGGATATCTATTCATGACTTCTCGAACCTTGGCTCTGGCGGCAACGATATCACCTGACTCAGCATAACCAGCAGCAACTTGAAATCCGCTGTTCGCGTCTCCTATATCAACCTCACGCAGACGAAGTAAAGCTAGGAGTGCTTTCCAGTTTTTTGTTTCGTAATACGCCAGAAAAAGTGCCTGGTGATTAACTGTTGTTGTCCCAAAGTGTTTTTTAAGAAACATTTATCCCTCCACCTTTCTTCCTTGCAAAATATCAGTTGCAGCAAGAAATGAGGCGGCCTCATCATTTGCTGTGTCTAGTTGGTATGCTTCTTGAAAAAAGGCTTGTGCTACGGTGTACTCTTTTGCCTGGAGCGCCTCAAGTCCCTGTTCAATAATTATTCCTTGTTTGCGTGGAGAAACTTCTCGTGCAAGGGCGCTTTGCTTTTTAGCTTCTTCGTAAAAGCCGAGCACTCTGTATGCCATTGCAAACTGCATGTGGAGACGCGCATCTCCCGGGACCTCCAATACCTGCTTGTCCATCTCGTTTATCATAAACGTGGCAATGGCCTGCTTATCGCTTTGAGATATCGAAACGTCCTGAACACTGCCTACGGCAAATTGAATAAGTTGTTCTCTAATCTCTTGAGACGCGAAAGAGTCTTCTTGGAGTGCTTGTTTAAAGTGCTCTAGGCGAACAATTGGGGATTCGTTAGGAGTGAGACCTTGTATAAGACTCTTTCCAGCTGAGACATGTGGTGCATTTGAAACCCAGAGTATAACCGAAAGAATCACTATGGCAAGTGGGCCTACCACCGTCGCAAGTCTTGCTTCAGAAATCTCCGGAGCATTATTTATACTTTCAATTTCTTTGGGGTGGGCATTATGTGCAATAGCAAAAATTGCCGCAAGTGGAATATAGGTAAACAAATTATCGAAGACTGCAAGTCCCTGAATAGCGTACCCTACTACCGCACCCGTAAGTAGTACCCTTTCTGCGCGTGAACTATTTGCTCTATACAACGCCCACATGGAACTAAGAAGTAATCCTAAGAATAATAGAAGTGCAGGAATTCCTCCAGCGACTGTCCAGTCGAGGTAAATATTGTGCGCTCTGTCGAACCAAGGCTCCTGAGCATACATTTTTGGCTCGTAGTGCTTATAAAAAATGTAATTGAAACCTTCTTGACCCCAACCAGTAACAGGTCGTTCTTTGATCCCTTTCAGTGCCATATCAGCAAGAGTGAAACGTATCGTGAAGGAGTCGGGATTAAAGATCGTCGCAATACGATTCAGCGATTCGCTATTTTTTACAAAACTTGTGTCTTTTGCTACATAGAGAGATCCGACGATAAGTAAAAGTCCTGCGAGTACTACTGCTGCCCCTTGTTTCCCACGCTTCCCAGACTCAAACATCCACATAAGGGCGCCAAAGCCTACCGCACCTACCAGCGCGATAAACGTACCTCGGGTACCTGTCCCGAAGAGAATAATGAGTTGAAGCAATGCAAGAGCGAAAAGACTAATGCGTAGCCACTGCCAATCCCGACCCTTAGTCAAAAATGCTTGCCATATGGTAACGGCAAGCGCAAAGAGTAAATACCCCGCAAGGTACTCCGCGTTCCCAAGGCTTGCAGTGAGACGTGTACTCCCTTGGTGGATTGCAGCAATGCCTGCTATTTGCATAATTCCATAGATACAAATAAGTCCTGAGGCGCCGATAAACGTGAGCCACCATTTCCTCCACAATTTCTGAGCACTCAATACTGATCCTGAAACAATAAAGAAAAGGAATACGTGTACGAGTGTTACGAACCCTTCCATGCGCTCAAAGTTACTCCAAAAAGCTTTTTCGGGATTTATGGCGAATGTGTTAGCTACAGCCATCCAGATAACAAAGAGTCCAAAGAATACTAGTGGCCATGAGAATTTAGGTCTATATGTCTTATCGGAAAGCGCGAGTACTATCCATGACACAAATGCTATTTCAACCAAGATGCGAAAAGCAAAATTCTTACCCGTTATGAAGGGAAAGAATAGACTGTTATCAATATAGAGAACGAGAAATGGAATAGTAAACAGCGATACCAATGAACCCCATAAGGCAACTTTTTTCATATGACCCCAGTATATACTACTAAGACTCACTTCCACTATGTTCCCCTTAACCAAGCGTTTTCGAGACTTCTTGCGGTATACCGAGCGCTACACCAAGACTGATATGGTGTATTTGGCCCGAAGCGGTTTTTGGATAAATCTCAATGTTCTAATCGTAACCCTCTGCACGTTCTTCCTTTCAATCGCTTTTGCGAATCTTTTGCCGGCTTCTGTTTATGGTACATACCAGTACTTACTCTCCCTTGCCACTATTATAGGCGCTCTTACTCTTACCGGTATGAATTATGCGGTAACAACTGCCGTTGCACGTGGGAATGAAGGCGTCTTTGCCGAATCAGTGTCTCTTCAAATAAAATGGTCGGTAGTTCCAGTCTTAATAAGTTTTGCTGTCGCAGGTTACTACCTCTATTACGGCAATGTTGTACTTGGTGTTGGGCTGCTGGCTATCGGTATTTTGGTGCCGATTATAAATACAGCTAATACATATACCGCTTTTTTAAATGGAAAAAAAGATTTTGAGCGTGCATTCGTATACAGCAGTGTATTAAATATCGCCTACTATGGATCTATTCTCTTTGGTGTTCTGTATTTAAAAGATGCCTTGCTCCTACTTCTTATAAACCTTGGAATAAACGCTCTGTTGGCATTCTTTCTGTACGTGCGAACTCATATCCATTACTTACCAAATACAACGAAAGATCCGGAGACGTTAGTGTACGGAAAGCATTTAAGCTTTATGAATGCGATTACGATTGGTACACGCCAGATTGACACACTCCTTATTTTCCACTTTTTTGGACCAGTACAGCTAGCGATATACACATTTGCCTCAACCGTTCCTGAAAAAGTCGCAGGTCTTTTCAAGTTTCTATTTTTTGCTGCACTGCCTAAATTTTCTGTTCAGTCTACTGCCAGTATTAAATCTGGCTTACTTTCGAAGCTCTACAAAGTTACCGCTGCCAGCATCTTAGTTGCTCTTGCTTACATTTTCTCTGCACCTTACATTTTTCAGTTTCTTTTCCCCCAGTATATGGAGGCAGTGCTTTACACTCAAGTCTATGCTCTGGTGATCATTACGAGTGCAGGAAATCTTTCATTGTCTGCACTTATAGCAAAACGGCTTTCAAAGGAACTCTACATATATAATATTCTGAGCTCTTTTGTGCTTGTAATTCTCCTCAGCGTTCTCATCTGGCTCTACGGTCTTTGGGGAATTGTATTCGCGCGAATTATTTCAAGTGTCTTTGACACGGTACTTGGTATTCGTCTCATCCTCACAACAGACTCCAGCGAGTAATTACTTTTTTGCCTCAAAGTAATACCCCAGCGGCATATAACGCGCGGACATTCTATTATTAGGCTTTATATAACTCAACACTCTGTCAATCCCCCCACATAGAGGAATCAGCACGTCTGCAAGCCACGTAAATCGAACAAGGCTTAGCATTGCGTGGTACATGACGCTAAAGGCGCCTGTACCAAGTTCCTCAACGCGTACCGATGTAAAACCGGCCTCTTTTAAAAGTCTTTCGAGTGCAAATCGCGTATACCTAAAATAATCACTTGGGGACCCGTGCACATTAAACATAAAAGGTACTACTCCAGCGATCGTACCGTGTTGCCTCAGCACCCTAAAAGATTCTTCTACCGCAAACTTGTGCTCAAAAAGATGCTCTAAGATATTTACAAGTAGCACTCCATCAAATGATGCTTCATCAAAGGGCCATTTCTTTTCTGCGTCAAAAAGTATGTCAATTCCGTATCCTTCATCAATATTTCCCGTAATGATAGTGTGGTTTCCTTTGAGTAATTCATGGTAGCCAGACTTTTTTGAACCACCCACGTCTAGTATGGTGCCGTCTACTTTGAGCCTGCTTAGCGCTTTATACTGCTCTCTTCGTAAAAAAGATTTTGTTCTCATTTAATTCCTATTCTTCCCGTATAATCAATTCTATTCAAAAAAATTCTTATATTCTTCTCACTAAAATATTCATCTACGGCTTTCTGTACCCCTTTCCAATGTCCATAATCGTCAATTATAAGAACTCCGCCCGGAACGATACGGGGAAAGAGGTGCTCGAGTTCGTGCCTTGTTGATTCATACCAATCAGTATCGAGTCGCAAGAGCGCGATGGTCGCTGGTGCTGTTCTTGGAATAGTCTCCTCTACTTTCCCCTGAATAAAATGTATGCTTTTTTCCGGATATTGTGTTTTATACATATTACGCTTCACTTCGTCTAGAGACGCGTAATCCCATGTATTTATTTCACCCTTCTGCCGATCCTTCCAGCGACCCAAAGCGTTTACACCATTCCAACTAATATCATTACTTCCAGGAGCAGGCATACCACTAAAGGTGTCATAAAGGTATAGTGATCTTTTTGTATCACCTGCGCGCTCAAGTAATTTTGCGATAAGAACACTACTACCTCCTTTCCACACACCACATTCAACAATATCACCTTCGATAGAATTTTGAGTTAAATACGCGACTGCCTTATACAGCGCATATTGCCGTTCTTGAGAGGTCATCGTTATGGAAGAAACTTCCGTATGCAAGTCAATAAACTCTTGCGGAACGTCAATATCATACTTTTTTTTCAAAACGTACCCGTTTGCGTCCAATAGGGAATGTATTTTATTTTTTAGAAATTTCATGTATGTACAGTATTGAAGCGACTATGGGTTAGGGCGGTGAGCTTTAAACATAAAAGAATGAGCAAAGTGGCGGGGAAAAACTTTTGCTGGTAGCGTGAACTTTTTTGACAAAATATCTTCAATGTAAATATCGTCAAAATGTGCTTCTTCCAGTAGTCTTTTAAATTCCTTGCCTGAAAAATGGTTTATGTGCGTTGGGTCTTCAAGTGCAGTATTTTTCTTTGACGCGAACAGTAGACGCAAACGACTTTGGAGTGAAAAGGCATGAGGAATTGATCCAAGCAGGATCCCCCCGGGCTTAAGCGCCTCGTATATTTTTTTTAGAACTTTTTCGGGATAGTATACGTGTTCAATAATTTCACATGCGACAACAATGTCAAATGTTTCTTCGAGTGCCCAGATGTCATTTAGGTCTGAGTGTATTGTCTTTATTCCTAGAGACTCGCTTGCGCGAACGAGTGCGCTGGAATCAATGTCCATGCCCGTAACATCATTCCCTTGTGCATAGAATTTTGTGAGTGCTCCGTCTCTACATCCTATGTCGAGTACTTTTTTCCCCTGCCCCACATATTTTTTTAGAAAAGTACCGCGCACTTCTCCATTCACGAGAAATTGCTCTCCCCGCCGTTTTTTATGATGATCTTGGTATATGGTATCGAGCGGATGCATATTTTAGTGTATGTATTTTGACACTTTCTCCGCTAGAATGCTAATATCTTCCTTCTGCGTAATCTCTTTCAGGTGTGTCTGGTACAAGTTTTTTATTTCGACCGAACTTCGAAGAACTTCTTGGAGTTTGTCCGCAAGTTCTTCCGCATCTTTAAAAAAGTACTTCTCCCCTGCCAGAACTTTAAAATCATCACTTGTGGCAAGAACGATACATCCAGATGCAGCTGCCTCAAAAAGCATTTTATCAAACATTCCAGATGGAGAACAATTAACAAAAATCTCGTTTGCAGCAAAAATCAGTGGGCTTTCGTTTTTTGCTACTCCAGGGATAAAAGTAACCTCGTATGACAAATTATGTGCCAGAACTCTTTTTTGGAGTCTGGCGTAATATTGCTCATCCGATTTCTCCGGTGATCCTGCAAACGTTGCTGCAAACCTAATACCCTTTTGTTTTAACATACTCAGCGCGTCTATGAGCATTTCAGCGCGCTTTGATGGAGACATTCTCGCAAAAAAAAGAATCGAGTCAGGAATTTTTTTTATGGTAGTATCTGTTTGAAAATTTTTAGTATCTACTCCAACAGGCATAAAAATGGTTTTCTTGTATTTTGCAGTGTATGAATATTTTGATGTACAAAATACTTTTGCCAAGTATACGGTAGCAATATCTGTAAGCCACGAGCCAGCGTAGTGATTCCGCCACAGATACATTTTCTTGCCGAGTAGTTTCCAAACGGGCCCAGCTAATAGAATATATTCTTGATTCATGTGCACAAAAACTGCATCGTATCTTTTTCGAAGTTTCCATACATACATATAAAAATGCATAGTGTAGCGTATTTTATCCAAAGACTTTCTACCGAATCCTTCTCGTATATCTCCTTGTCTCTTTTCTTTCCCAAGCGAATGTACACGAACGTTTTCTGGAAGCTGGTGAATCCCCTCTAAAAGACAAATAACCTCTACTGACTCGTATTTTTTTGCAAATTCCTCAATCCATCGGACAAAAAAACCTAGTACTAAATTTTTTTCATCAACTACCTGTGTAACAATGAGCAGTTTCATACGATGATTGTTTTTTGAATATCGGCGATAATATCAGAGGGTTTATTTTTAATATTATGCAGATGCGCGAGGGCTTTTGCTTTTGCATTTTTTGCAAGATCTTTTCTGGCAAACTGATCCTCAATAAGCCAAGCCGTGTGTGCAGCAAAGTTTATGGGGTCTCCTACTGGTGCCGCCAGTACGTCTTCATAGCCAACAAAGACTTCCCCAACAATACCTACATCCGACGTTATGATAGGACATCCCGCAAGGGCTGCTTCAATTAACGTTATTCCGTAGCCTTCATATGCGCTTGTTTGTATAAAGGAATGGGCGTTTTGCATTAGGCCACGAACATCATTTCTGTGCCCGAGAAAAATTACCCTATCTTCTATACCTAGCTTATTTGCCATATTTTCTAAGTTTTTTCTCTCACTACCGCTACCTGCAATAAGAAGAGCTAGACTTGGGTACTGAACGTGAATTCGTGCGACCGCTGCTAAAATATCCTGTATTCTCTTTTCCGGCTCAAGCCGACTAGCAACGAGGAGAGTAAATGTGCGTGAGTCTGGCGGAAGAGGAACTGGAAGGCACAAAACTTGCGAAACAAATATAGGTATAACTGAAGGTTCTACAATTGTGGTTCCATATTTTTTCATAAGCGACTCCTTTACTCGATGAGAAACTGTGCGTATTCCGCTTGCGCGCACGAGAGTATAGTCTGCAAGTCGAACACGGACTTTATTCAAACGAGGCATGCGAACTCTCGGCGAACGATAAATACTATCTTGAGTAAACCACGGGGAGAGAAAGTCGGTATGAACTTGTATATGAAGTTTTGAAGAAGTATTACGTACAGCAAGAAGACCTATGAGACCATGCTCGAAAGGATCTTGGCAGGAGACCACATCTATCTGAGTGTTTCTTAAAATTTTTTTTGCTTGTGATGTTAGCACAAAAACGCGCATGACGCGTGTTGCCTGTCTTGCGTATAGATGGAGTGATCCTTCGACGAAATTTTCTGTTACGTTTCCGACAGAAAGCACATGAAGCGTTCCACCTATTTTTGAAACTGCTTCTGCGTATTCTCGCATGCGCAAGCGTGCTGAGCTTTCTTCAAGAAAAATGCTGGGGTCATTTGATATAAAAAGTACATTCATGTAATCGTATCTTCTATGCTGGACGCGAGCACCGCATACGTTCCTTCAAGCATGTTTTCTGGCACAAACCTCTCTGCTGATTTTTTTCCACGTACAGCCATACGTTTAAAAGCGCTCGGATCAGAAAAAAGTTGGTCGAGGGCTCTGGTTAGCGCTTTGGAGTCATTAACTGGAATGAGTGTTCCGGTAACGTTATGCTCAACGACTTCTGCGTTGCCTCCTGCTGACGTTGCAATTATAGGCGTCCCCAGAGACAACGCTTCTATGAGCAAGTGCGAAAGTCCTTCATAGGTTGAATTTAAAACAAAGACATCTGCTGAGGCTATTACCGCCTGTGTGTCGCTATGCGATAGTGCTCCAGCAAATGTCACGCGATCCTTGAGTCTTGATGTCGCATACTTCTCAAGTGACTTTTTGTCCGGTCCGTCCCCAACGACGACAAGGGTGGCTTGAGGGTTCCCCACGTGCACCAATGCATCGATAATACCTCCTATATTTTTCCATGGTACTAATCGCCCCACAGTAACAATGCGCAGAGTCTCTCTTTTTTTGAGTTCCTTCGGCACAGCTCCTATGTGAGTGACAGGTACACAATTGTATACGACAGAAACGTGTGCAAGTGATACTCCCCACGAGCGAATAATCCCGCCCAGATACCGACTTGGTACGATTATTCTCCTTGCTCGCTTTACAACAAAAGTCTGCACACATCGTAAAAAGTGCACGAACATGTGCGTATCTTTACTTTGAATAAATTCTTCAATTGATGCGCGAACTCCAAAGCGTTGGCGTGCTTGCTCCCACGCATAATCTCCCACAATTTTAACAACGAGAGGTATGCCCCGTATACGCGAAACGATATATGCAGGAAGTCCGGTTGATACAGGGTCAAGTGCCAAAATAACGTGTGCATCTTTTGTTGCTTTAAAAAGAAGCCAAATATACATGCCGTGTCTAATTACTTTTGGATACCTGCGTACATCACTGAACTTTACGATAGTAACCTCCGTCGCCTGCTGTTTAGCTAGTCCTATTTCAAGGGCTCTTGCGTAGGTAGCTGGGCCTCCGGGTTCTGGCGGGTAGAGTGGGGTTGCAATACAAAGACGCATACAGACTATTCTATCGCAGATCTTAGGTAGTCGGTACTAGGGAATGTATTGAAACTATGGGTGAATAGTAGTAGTTCTAATACATGCTAAAATCGCTACATGAAGCTGGTAATAATCTCCCCACTTTACCCGCCAGACACAGCGCCCTCCGCCCTCTATGTAAAAGAGTTGGCCACAAGAATAATAAAGGAGCGTCTTGCCGATGTTTCCATAGTTACCTACGGAAATCTCCCAGAAAAAATAGAGGGTGTAAAAATTTTTTGCACGAGCAAAAGAAAAAGTCTTTTTGTACGACTTTTTCTATACACACGTCTACTTTTCGCGATAACGAAAGATGCAGATTTTCTTTTCGTTGAAAACGGTCCTTCGGTAGAGCTTCCTATGAGTATCGTCGGTAGTCTGCGTAAACTACCTATCGTTTTTCATATTGGAGATACTGCAGCGCACAAGCGTGCAAAAGAAAGTGTAATTTTGAACTTTCTAGAAACTGCTCTGGTAAAAAGATCCATACTTGTCGTACATCACATGCCACTTTCCCGTCCTGAAGTTCTGCCCTACCAAGAACTACCACCTAGTGTCGGCGAAAACTATGAAAAATCTTGGACAGAACATCTGGCTATCATTAAACCCTTTCTTACCACATGATACAGAACCACGAACAACAGTGGCTAGACTACTGCAAAAAAGAACTACGCATACTTACACCTCTCCTTGATAAGGCAGGTTATATTCTTGACCAACAACAACCGCACCTTAGTGGCGAGAGGTACCTTATGCAAGCAGTAACTACGAAAAGCGGCAAGAAGCTTATTTTACTGGGTTGGAGAAAAGATGACAATATGAAAGTAGTAATTAAAGCAACAAGAGAACCTGCTGGAATGGAGGAGCTTCTCTATGAGCGTCGTGCGCGAAAACTGCTTCAAGAAATTAAGTTTGCTTACGAGACCTTTCTGTCACCCAAAGAATTACTTTTTAAACGTACGGGAGGATACCTTATCTCTATTCAACAATTTATTCCTCAAGAATCAACTTTTTTATCTAAAGATACTCCCGTACAATTTACTCTTGCTCTTAGAGCTTTTAAGGCACAGGAAAGTGCTCACGCCACTACTCATTCACATATTAAGCGTATTCGAAGCATATTTGGTACGCTTGACGCCACTGGGTATCTAAGAAATTTTAAAAAATTTGAAGAAAAAGTACGCATAGATATGCCTGCTGATTCTGTCCTACATGCACTTTTAGAAGATGCGCTACATGAACTAGATTGCGAACAGGAATATATTGAACAGTACTCTGGTTTTCTCACACACACTGACTTTGTTCCTCACAACTTTAGAGTTTCGCATAATGATATTTATTTGCTCGATTATTCATCTCTTCGTTTCGGAAATAAGTATGAGGGCTGGGCGAGATTCCTTAACTTTATGACTCTGTATAATCCGGCACTTGAAGAAGCAATCGTAGACTATGTAAAAAATAACAGAACTCCTGAAGAATCTATGTCCCTTAGAAGTATGCGTCTTTATAGACTTGGCGAAATAATTTCTTACTACACAGGAACGCTTACTAAAAGTTCCGGTAATCTTTTACTCCTTAACCGCGCTCGTGTTGAATTTTGGACAGAAGTTCTTGTCAGTCAGTTAAAAAATACTACGATTTCTAGTACCGTCAGAGAAAAGTACATGGCTCTTCGAGACTCCCTTAGAAGCACAGACGAAGTAGTGCGGCAAAAAGAATTGCACTAAAAATTTTACTCGAGCTCCTTCATTTGTTTTAACAAGACTTCATACTCATCAATAAGTGGATGTCGCCATGTCTCTTGTAGCATACGAAGCATGCTCTCTTCAAACCATATTTTCTTTTCTTTTCCTGCGTTAAACTGATCCCACATCTTTGTTCCTTTTTCTTTGTGAGTGATGATAAGACATTCTGCATTGTGTATCTTATCGGCCGTTGCAACGGCTTTGGCTCCCTCACCCCCCTCTCGCACCGTTTTAATATATTTAATTTTTTTCTCTTCCCAACCGAGCGTGTCGTCATGAGTAACACTCGCTACAATATCGGCAACGGTATCTCCAAGCTCCTCTCTAAGCTCCTTGTTTGTAACTACGGTATCTTCAACCACATCATGTGTGAGCGCTGCTGAAAGTACCTCATCGCCAAAGCCGTGCTTAGCAAGAATGAGAGTTACGCCTAGAGGATGAGTAATATAAGGCACTTCTCCGTCTTTGCGTAATTGTCCTTCATGAGCCCTAACGGCAAGCCTTATTGCTTTTTCAAGTAAGTGAGTTTCCATATATATTTTATATTAAAACACCTTTTCAAAAACACTGCGCCTCATCTCTTTGGCGATCACATCCCAGTCGTACTTTTCTTCAACCATTTTACGCGCTGTGTCAATTACCACGTTTACTTTTTCAGGATTTCCCAAAATAAAAGTAACGGCATCAGCAATCTGTTCTGGAGAATTTTTATCTACAGCAAAGCCTGTAGTAGGTACTCCAGGATTTCTTTTTGCGTCAAAAAGGTAATCTGCGATACCTCCTTCTTGTGTTAAAACTACTGGCCTACGGGACGCCATGGCAGAAAGAAAAGCGTTTCCAAGTCCTTCTGAGCGGCTTGGACAAACAAAAATATCAGACGCCATTCTGTAATTTGTAACCTCTTTTCTATCAACCTGTCCTATAAACATAACTCTTTCTGTAAGGTATAGTTCCTGCGTTAATTCTCGTAGCATCTTTTCATCAGGTCCAGAACCAACGAGGATGAGCTTTATGTTCTCCGGTAGTAGAGCAAGCGCGCGCAAAATATCATCATTTGCTTTCTGATGAACGAGTCGTGAGGTATTTACTAAAAATATATCTCCTGGTTTTTTTCTTAATTTTATTTTGAGAGCTTCCACTTCCTCTGGCGAGTATGTTTCTTTAAGGTCGCGAGGATTTGCACCATTGTGAATAAGTACAACCGGTGCCGAAGAACCACGACGCCTTGGCCAGTCTGAAAGGAAGGTGGAGATAACTTGAATTACTTCCGCATTTCTAAAGCCGTAATCAAGTATTGGTGTTACTGGTCTAATAAACCACCTACTAAAGACTTTTTCATAGGGATCGCCGTCTTGAAGGGTTAGTACATGCGGAACCTGGACTCCGGAAAGTTTCAAGAGCACTACAGGAAAGAGCATGTACGTCATCACAGACCAAAGCGCATCAAAAGAGTTTTTTTTGTGGAGTCTTCTTGCTGTAAGGACTGCGAGCGGTATAAATAATATTTTCGATAGATACCCCCCACCAAATCCAACGCGGTGCACGATAATATTTCCAACCACATCATTCCTTGGTGCATGTTTTTCAAACAAGAGCGTAATGAGATGGAATTCAATATCCTCTTTTTCTATGCGATCAGTTATTTCTTTAATGGCAGCTTCAGCTCCTGAAACAAAGCTTGGATAGTATGCAAGTGAGAAAATAAGGATGCGTTTCATCCTTATATACTACATGATTTAGTAAAAAAATACCGCCCGGAGTTTGGCTCCGGGCGCGAGGTTTGGACCCTCAGCGGGGGATAATAGCTACCTCCATAAACCGACTAATGAGCGGTGTTGCCTTCTTTTCGCACCACTCATCAAAACCGGGAGGCGCAAGGTACCAGTCGCGACCCTCTTTGAAAGGGTTTCCGACTGGCTTTCCCGACTGAACCGTCGTGATGACCGCGCCCGGAGAAAGCCATACGTTGTGGGGCTCGGGAGGAGGAATCAGCACTTTGTCACCTTTCAGAACGGGTCTCCATGTTTCCCTCTTTTTGAAAGGACAAAGGTATGCCAGTACCATAAACCCTTTCTGTACTGTATACTCCTCATTCATTCCCTTGTGGAAATGGCCCACTTGCCAACCGCCCTCTCCGGACGCGATTGTCGTTATTCTTCTGGTTCCGCCTGGAAAAAGCGCACTGATGCGAGTCTCTCCATTCGGCATTTTTTTGGAGGCCCACTTGACTTCAGGGTCATTGAAAATTTTAAAGTCCCAATCGGGCATCTGACTCTCCTTCTAGGGCTAATCCCCAGTTATTTATTATACCCCATGCTTTAAAATAGAGCAAGTATTTGTTTATATTTCTTTCAACTGCCTAATATATTTCTCCAGAGTTTTTTCTTGCTTCCACCCGAGCGCTTCTATTTTTGAGGCATCAACTTCGCCTCCTCCAGATCTTGTAGTTACGGTCGGTGGCGACATCTCTATCTCACCACCAAACATAGCTGCCAAATTAAGTAGTGAATACGTTTCTTGTGCGCTAATACCGTACTCGTCTCCCTCCCCGCGCTCTCCAACTAAAAGTATTCCTGAAACGGTATCATGCACGTGCGTAAAATTTCTCGTTTGCGTCCCGGGAGAACGAACGGTAAGCGGCCTTCCCTCGCTAGACAGTTTCCTGAAAGTCTCGACGATTGTTCCGTACGCATCAATACCGCTGCGTTCGCGAGGCCCATATACATTATAAAAATACACAATGGCATATGGTAGGTTGTACCATCTCGCATAATTGACCACGAGCTCAGAATTTGCCGCCTTGCTCCATGTGTAAGGGGAGAGATCACGTCCTGCTACGCCATCTTCACGTGTGTCGGCAAACTTTGTTGATGAGCCTGCATATACTAATTTTCCACCGCGCTTGCGCCAAAACTCTAAAACTCCAAACGTGCCCTTTATATTTAAATCAAAAACCACTTCGGGCTCTTCTATACTTTTTGCTACACGCGAATACTCACCAAGATGATAAATAATATCGGGAGTCTCTAGAACAAGTCTTTCAATATCTTTTGTATGTCCTTCACGATACTCAACGCCATCTACATGGTTTTCACGACTTCCGGTGAAGTAGTTATCTAAAGATATGACATTGTGTCCCCCAAGAACCAAACGTTCACACAAATGAGAGCCAATGAAGCCCGCGCCCCCTGTTACAAGTATTGTCTTAGGACTATTCATAGAGTTGAGTATACCAAAATTGACACACAAATAGTAATGGCGCCGAGCCTATACCTTAGTATAGGCTCGGCTAGTACTTCATTGTCATGATTGCTTATTGTTACTTACTGTATACAACTGCAACAACAAGTAGAAAGTTTCTCTACCCTATCGGCTCTTTAAAAATTGCCTTCAGTGTATCTTCTGCAACTTCGAAAGGTTTATCTCTTGCATCTTTTGCCTCCTCTCGTTTAGTTTGTGGAGTTTGTGGACTAGTCGCCACATCACTTAAAACTTTTTTAAGGCCTGAAATGTGTGCTTCTTTCTTTACTTCGTGTTCTTTTGAATTTTTTTCTGTCATGGTACGTAAAATTGCACGCAGTTCTTCTGCACTTTTTTGCTCGCGGATTACTTCTTGCTTCGTGTCTGCTACATGTACAGACCTTCCTATTTGCTGTGCCTCATTTCTCCGCGCACCCTCTGGTGTTGGTCTTTTCGTACGCGTCGCGTTGTCGCGCTCAAAAGGCTTTTCATCTCTACGTGATTCTGCTGTTCTGCCTGTACGCAGTGATTCCTCCATGGGACGCTCCATCTTTCGAGTGTCAGTTGGCTTTTCTTGGGGGTGTGATTGTGTGCGTGAAGCTATAGGCACACTTTGTTTTGGTGCGTAGTCCGTACGTTTTTGCGGGCCATACTGTTTTTTTGCAGGTGGCTCTATAGGGCCATTTAAGCCCGCGGTTGAGGCAAGCTCTGTAGTAATTGCTTCTTCAATTCCTGTTCGTATATTTCCAAATTGATTACGCGAAGCTTCAATAACTTCAGGTCGGTAGCTTCTTGCTGGAGCCTCGATTGGTGGCAAGGTTACTGCAGAAAACGGTCGCGAGCCAACGCCGTCAATCATCAGGGTCAGGTATACTTGCGCAAATCCAAGATTTACGAGGTCCTCTTTCATAAATTCCGGAGAAAAAATAGTCTCTAGAATTTCTGCATCAAAAGGACCCACACGAAACGCTACCGTTGTTCCTACGTTTCCAAAAACTGCCGCGCGTACCTGCTCTTCCATCTGCTCAACATATTGGTGAGCAATGAGGAGATTAAGCTTATATTTTCTCGCCTCTGAAAGAATTTCTGCAAAGGTGTCGTTTGCAAAGTTCTGAAATTCGTCTACATAGAAATAAAAGTCTGGGAGTTTATCAATTTCTGTGGTTGAGAGTTCTGCCCTACTCATGGCTCCAAGGAATATACGCGTGGTGAGCATTGAGCCAAGGAGACGCATGTTAGTCTCTCCAACTTGCCCTTTTGAAAGGTTGATAATAAGAATTTTTTTCTGATCCATCATCTCCCGAATATCAAAAGTAGATTTTGGTTGCGCAATAATATTGCGAATGAGAGGGTTACTCGTGAACTGTCCAATTTTATTTTGAATGGCTGGGGTCGCCTCTTGCGTATACCTATCTCCATAGTTTGCAAATTCCTTGTTCCAAAAATCTTTTACAATTGGGTCTTTCACGTTCTCAACGACAATTTTTCTATACGCTTTGTCGGTATACATACGGTTAACTCCAAGAAGTGTGGCGTCAGGATACTCCAAAAGCGCGAGGAGGGTGTTTGATAGAATGTACTCCATGCGGGCAGACCACGCGTCAAGCCAAATCTTTTTAAACGTAGCCATGAGGCCTGAGACTACCAGGTGGCGCTTATCATACCCAACATCCTCCATAACATTGAAAGCAACTGGTTTGTCTAAATCAAAAGGTGCAAAATACACCACGTCTTTAATGCGATGCTCTGGAATATAATGTAGAAGTGTGTCTGCCGTACCGCCGTGAGGATCAATAAAAGCTATCCCTTCCCCATTTTGAATATCCTGAATCGCCATATTCTCAAGCAAGGTAGACTTGCCCATGCCCGTTTTCCCGATAACGTACATGTGGCGCCTTCGATCTGCAGCTTTAAGACCAAAGGGTGTACGATTTCCCCGCGAGTCTGTCGCTGCAAAATACGTGACGCGATTTTTGTTGTCCATTAACGTTTAGTATACCTTGCGGTGACTGAGCCAAAAACACATCTGTGTTAATCGTAAAAAAACTAATGAGTGATTTCTTCCACTTGAGTCCTTGGAAATGAAAGCTTCCGGCGCGACCGGAGCGTTACCCCGATAAAGACTATAACAAGTCCTACTATTGGTAAAATAATCCGAAGCCACGTAATTGGAAGTCCAATAAATAAAGACACCGTTACAAGTAATCCAAGAATAGTAACAATAGTTTCTCTGTGCATATCCCCTTAGTATATCCTCTTATTCTCCTGCAACAATAACCACGAATTCTCCGCGCACCTCTTTAGGATGGTTCTTGAAATACTCACTCATTTCTTTGGTATTACCTGATACTACAGATTCGAACATTTTCGTAAGCTCACGTAATACAACAACTTTTCTCCCTTGTGTAAGAACTTTTGAAAGCTCCATGAGTGCTTTTTCAATTCTGTGTGGAGACTCATAAAAAATAACCGTGCGCGTAATGCTTCCAATTTCTTTCATCAAAGTTTGGCGTCCTTTTTTGTGAGGAAGAAATCCTAAGAAAATAAATTCGTGCGTAGGAACTCCCGCAATAGAAAGTGCTGCAGTAAGAGCCGATGGGCCTGGGATTGCGTCAATACGAATGTTTTCGCCAAAAGCATTCCTTACTTGCGCAACTAACTCACATCCAGGATCACTAATCCCGGGCGTCCCTGCATCGGTCACAAGTGCCACATGCTTCCCTTCCCCAAGTAATGAGAGAATTCGGGTAGCAGAAATTCGGCCACTGTGCGCGTGATACACCAAGAGGGGCTTTTTAATATCGTAGCGAGCAAGCAGTTTTGCTGACACTCTTGTATCCTCGCATGCAATTGCGTCAGCTTGTTTAAGAACATCAAGGGCGCGGAGGGTTATGTCTCCCAAATTACCTATCGGGGTAGCGACGACTGATAGTCGTCCAATTCCTTCTGCGGGAAGTGTTTCCATAACAACACTTTCGCACCTTGTTGCTCTTGGGGCAAAATTGACTATTTGTACATTTTAGTGTATAATATATACTGTGACTTTTCGCTAAATTCACCCCTCAATCTGAACACTTGCCTTTAGCTTTTAATACTCTTCCCTTCCGCATTCCACTCCCGCCTCGTGCGGATTTTTGCATTTAAATATCCCATACCTCCTTGAGTGTCTCGGAGTCTCTCTACAGGTACTGTCGAGAGCTCAGTCTTCTTGGGTATTCCAAGACCCCGTATCTCTACGTTGCGATTCTTCACCGTATCCATTCAAGCGCAGACGCTCAATTCTTCTCCTTTCACTCTCTCCTAGTTTTTCGTGTGTGTATCCCATGTCTTTAGTATGGGTGTTCGGATTCAAAGGTTAATAGGCAGTCAGTAAGAAAATACTCAAGTGCTTACGAAGTGAAGGACCGCTCGCCTGCCTCGATATCGGGTATTTTGTCGGGTGCAAGCGCGTGAACTTGGGTTCGGCAGGGTCCATGCCCACGGGTATGAGTTGCCACTCCGTGGGGACTTTGCACACACCCGTCACCATCTTCCGAAACTGAGGTTCGGAAGAAACCTCGTTTTATTAACACGACTGGGGTAATCTACCTTTTTGTGTACCGGTCTCCTTTGGAGGCCGGCGCTTTTTTGTTACTATAAAGAGATTATGGCAAAGGCACATTTTATAGGACTATGTGGTGTTGGCATGAGTGCGACCGCACTTTTAGTTAAAGAGTCTGGTGTGGAAGTTTCTGGCAGTGATGCTGAGTGCTACGGGCCACCTAAGGGAATACTAAAAAAGAACAACGTGAAGGTGTTTCAAACCTATAGCCCAAAAAATATTCCCGAGGATGTGGACTTTGTAGTGATAAGTCGTAATGCAAAATTATCGCCAGAGGAAAACGAGGAAGTGAGGGCTGCTCTTAATTCGGGGAAGCCTGTGTACTCTTTCCCGCAAGTACTAGGAGCGCTCACGGAAAACCGACACAACGTTGTCGTGTGTGGAAGCTATGGGAAATCAACAACCACCTCCCTTGTCGCGCACATTCTCCGGCACGCTGGAGTCTCTGCTGGATATTTTGTTGGAGCGGAACCAGTTCCAAGTAAAGCTCTTCCAAATCCCGCAGAACTTGGAAGTGAACCAACATTTATTCTAGAGGGCGACGAGTACCCTTCCGGACACAATGATAGCCGGGCAAAGTTTCTTCATCTACATCCAGAAGATGTAGTACTTACCTCTGTCGTTCATGATCATGTAAACATATACCCCACATTTTCCGATTACAAAAAGCCTTTTGTTGAACTTTTATCAAAAGTTCCTGATGGGGGATTGGTTATAGTGTGCGCCGACGAAGTCGGCGCACTGGAACTCGCAGAAGCTTCAGGGAAAAAAATAATTACCTACGGAGTATCTAAGGGTACTTTTCATGCAAAAGATATTGAAATTGGATTTCATACAAGATTCACCCTCGTGAGCGACGACGGAACTACTATAGAATTAGAAACTGAGCTTCTTGGTATGCATAATATTGAAAATATTGTTGGTGCGAGCGCATATGTACTTTCTCGAAAGTTAGTATCAGCGGAAGAGCTTCAAGCTGCCGTTGTCGCGTTCCCTGGAGTACGTCGAAAACTCGATTTGGTTACACCAAACTCATCCCTTCCTGTGTACGAAGGATTTGGATCCTCTTATGAAAAGGCACGCTCCGCACTTTCGGCTATAAAACTTCACTTTCCCTACAAGCGAGTCGTCGTTGTATTTGAGCCCCATACCTTTGGATGGAGAAATAAAGCTAACCTTGCTTGGTACGATGATGTATTTTTAGGGAGTCAGCTGGTTTTTATAGCGCCCCCAGCGCTCCAAGGCGCGTCTACACACGAGCAACTTTCTTTTGAGCAAATAACTGAACGCGTACGTGGTTCTGGAATTTTATCCGAGGCATATTATCCCGATGAGGTATCTAAGGTTGTTGCAATGCTAGACGCAAACGACGTTGTCCTTATTTTGACCTCAGGTGATCTTCTGGGATCTATCGAAGATTTTTTGAGCCTTATAGAAAAGCGATTTAGGCTCGTTGTATGAAACTCGTTCGCAGTGAATTTATGCATGAGTATGAAAGCTACTCTTTTGGCTATACGCTTCACGCAGAAATTGAAGGAACAGATACGCTAAGTAAAGTGTATGCAGACGGATATTTGCCGGAGTCTAAAGTGCCCCGTAAAGAAAATCTTTTCTATATGGCACGAAGCGCTCGTCTTCCACTTAGGGATTTTATTCCAACAAGTGAAAATAGGCGCATCTTTAATAAGTTTGATGGACTTTACGTTCAAAAGATTTTATCTATGGAAGAACTTCGAGACGGAGATGTTTTTCAAGAATTATTTCTTCGTTACTTTAATGAGCGTCATGGTGAGACGGTGATGACAGCTGAACGATTGTCTGGAATTCTTGCACGCGACCTGCCTCTTCAAGTGAGTGCTTACTACCAAAACGATGTACTCATTGCCTCTGCGCTTGAGGTGGTACAGGATTCTTTTGCGCATTTTTGGTTTTCCTGCTTTGATCCAAGTCTTGCCAAAACATCCCTCGGCATGTGGCTTATGCAAGACGCCGCTCGCCGCGCAAAAAATGAAGAAAAAGAATACTTATATATCGGAACTGCGTACGGAAAAAAGGCGCAATACAAAATGAATTTGGATTGCCTGGAATACTGGAACGGAAATCTATGGGAGTCTAATATAGACTCCCTTAAAGAAAAGGTTGCAACAGATTCGATCCGGAGTATTTAGTCACAAATACTGGTAATAACCATCTCCCTACTTTCAAGGGGGAGTGTGCTCTGTTTTACCGTGAGAATCTGAAATGGACTCGTCACTTCAGGCGATGTTCTGCAGGCGTCCCCAGGAAGAGATCGCAAGATGTGCACAACACGTTTTCCGTTCTCGTCACTTATTTTCGTGACAGAAATGTCAAAACCTCCTCGAACATGACTACCGTCAAAAATAGCCAGCACGTCATGGGTTTCAAAGGAAACTACAGGAAGTTTTGGACCTTCATTTCCAAATACAAGTCCCCAAAGCTCTATAAGTTCCGCCTGATTCTTAATTCTATAGTTTGATGGCTGGTTTACCCCAATAGCAAAAACTCCTTCCTCTATTACGGTAAATGGAATTGCTCCCTCCCTGTCATATCCAACAATGGCGGTATGAAATCCCTGTGGTCCAAAGAAAAAAAGCAGTAAGCCAATAGCAATAGCTCCAATACTCATAAAAAATACAATGAGTACATCTTTCATGCATATAGTATAGCGCAAAGTATAATCGAGAAAAAAATGAGGCTATTGCTTTGAAAGCAACTAGTGATTTTGTGTAGCTCTAAAGATACTGATTGTCTCCTAAATGTGTTACGGCTTTAGTTTCTGTTTTTTGTGCACGCTCTAAGATTCGAACTTAGGACCGCTCGAGTATCAGTCGAGTGCTCTACCAACTGAGCTAAGCGTGCACGTAAAACACAAAAAACTGAATTTATCAAATACTTCACTGTGAAGCTTCAATTCCTACCGATACTACCAGAAATCCCTGACTTATTCCAGTCTTATATCTCCTAAACGGAAATCGACCGCGTAGCACAAAGCGGATGATTCTTTTACAAGAATCATCCGCTTTTCGCTTAAAGTAAAGAATGAAAATAGAGTGTACTCTTGTGTTCCGCCTATTCAACCGAGCTCTATCGTGGACTCCCATATGGTACGCAAAGCCAAAGCTCAGCGCTGTTTTTGGGTCCATGATAGGGCTCAGTACCGGTGCGTTTTTCCGGCGTCCGAGTACCATTTAAAGATGTGTACAAATTCTTCTCAATTACCGAAGTAAAAAGATCGACCGGAGAGTGTTCGTTAGAACATCTCGTTCCGATTGGATATGTTCCACGACCAGCTTCCGCTAGCCGTGCCTTGTTACGACTTAGTCCTTGTTATTGAATTTGCCGTAGTCCTGTACAAGACAAGATATCGGGCACCTCCAACTTCCCTGACTTGACGGGCGGTGAGTACAAGACTCGAGAACGTATTCACCGTAGTATGGCTGACCTACGATTACTAGCGATTCCGGCTTCACGAGGTCGGTTGCAGACCTCGATCCGTACTGGGGGTGGTTTTTGGGATTTGCTCCACGTTGCGGCATTGCTTCCTTCTGTACCACCCATTGTATGACGTGTGCAGCCCAAGGCATCAAGGGACAT
>Ga0105044_10002118_pt1 | contig 26953 bp, 18 predicted proteins | sample MAT01_FD_78092 | JGI IMG/M metagenome (GOLD analysis project Ga0105044, IMG submission 78092) | Freshwater microbial communities from Lake Fryxell liftoff mats and glacier meltwater in Antarctica - MAT-01 | ecosystem: Environmental > Aquatic > Freshwater > Ice > Liftoff microbial mat | place... | reverse complement strand
GGAAAGCGTGCCAGCTTGATACACCGGGCCGGTTGGCGCGATGCGCGACATGAATTCACGGCGCCCGCCATACGCGGCCACGGGCAAGCCGCCACCGATCACCTTGCCGAGGGCAGTGAGGTCGGGGGTGACATCGAAGCGCTCGCGCGCTCCACCGTAGGCGATGCGGAAACCAGTCATCACTTCATCAAAGACGAGCAACGCGCCCGTTTCGTCAGCAATGCGCCGCAATCCCGGAATGAACTCAGGCGTCGGCTCGATGAATCCGCCGTTGCCCACGATGGGCTCGAGCATGATGGCCGCGAGTGGGACTTCTCGCGCGATCCTGGCGACGGCCCCGAGATCGTTGTACGCACAGGTGAGCGTCAGCTTGGCGAGTGACTCCGGTACGCCCGGCGAATCGGGGAGACCGAGCGTCGCAACGCCCGAGCCGGCGCGCACAAGAAATCCATCAGCGTGACCGTGATAGCACCCTTCGAACTTGAGAATGTGTTCGCGCCCCGTGACGGCACGGGCCAGTCGCGCAACAGTCATGGCCGCTTCAGTCCCGCTCGACGTAAAGCGCATCATCTCGAGATGCGGCATACGCTCGGCGATTTTCTCCGCGAGCTGAACTTCGAGACCCGTCGGCATGCCAAAGCTGGTGCCGTTCTTCATCGTCTCCGCCAACGCATCAAGCACCACCGGGGGGGCGTGGCCAAGTATGAGCGGTCCCCACGAAAGGATGTAGTCGATGTATTCGTTGCCGTCGGCGTCCCACACGCGCGCACCCTCACCACGCGCCGCGACGAATGGCTCGCCGCCCACGCCACCAAACGCGCGCACCGGTGAATTCACACCGCCAGGAAAGCGGGCGCGCCCTCGCGCCATGATTTCAGCGGAACGCGCGCCCGATCGGGACGCCACCTGCTCTTCACTTCCGACAGCGACTTCGGTCACCACACCTTCAGCAGCGAGTGCATCAACGCTCATCGTCCAAAGCTCCCGACAGAGGAAATTCCCGCACTGACGAGCGGCAGCGATCGCGAAGCACGACGCGCCACACTCTGCGGCAGATCGGCAATTGCGAGCAAAGTCGCCCGGAAATCGTAGTCGTCCACCACCTGCTCGATGCGCACGTCGAGCATCGCACCCGGCGGCGCATCACCACGCACATACGTCACACCATCGATATCGTCCGCCTGCCACGCAGCTCGGCATACCAGAATGCCCGGCTCGTCGTGCGCACGGTCCACGAGCACGCGCGTCTCGCGCTGCAGGAATCGTTCGTAGCGCTCCGACGTGATAGCACGCTGCAACTGCTCGATGCGCTCCTTCCGCTCGCTCTTGATCGAATCGGGCACATCGTCCTCCATCTCGTTCGCGCGAGTCCCTTCCTGCGGCGAGTACGTGAAGCAGCCGACGCGATCGAACTTGATCTCTTCGAGGAAATCGCAGAGGATGTTGAAATCGTCTTCTGTCTCGCCCGGAAATCCGACAATCACCGTTGTGCGCACTGCGAGATCGGGCACAACATCGCGGTAGCGCGCGAGGCGCTCGCGAATAGTGCGCTGACGCTCCGGACGACGCATGCGCGCCAACACCGCGTCGGAACCATGCTGCATGGGCGTGTCGAGATAGCGCACGATTCGCGGGTTTTCCGCGATTACTTCAAGCAGACGTGGTGTGATGCCCGCACTGTACAGATAGAGATTGCGAAGCCACGGAATGGACGTTTCACGCACGAGCGCTTCGAGCAATTCGGGCAATGCAAAGCCATCGCGTCGATCACGGCCATAATGCGCCAGATCCTGCGCAACGAGATTCAGCTCGCGCGCCCCCTGCATCTCGAGCAACTGCGCTTCGCGAATGAGATCGTCGAGTGCAAACGAACGATGCTTGCCGCGCATGAGTGGAATCGCGCAGAACGCGCAACCGTGATCGCACCCTTCGCTGACTTTGAGATAGCGGACGTGCGCTGCGTCGCCACCAAACACGCGAACGCCAGGATGTTCGAGAATCTCCCCACTGATCAGGCCACGCTCGATCAACTCCGGCACAAGACGATCAGTCTCTGACGTACCGAGAAAACAATCGACTTCGGGGAGCGCCTCCTGGAGTTCGCCCTTGTGCCGCTCGATCATGCAGCCGATCGCGAACACCGCCCGGCAGACGCCGTCGTCCTTGAGACGTGTGGCCTCGATAATCGCTTCGATCGACTCAGCCTTGGCAGCGTCGATGAAGCCGCAGGTGTTGACCACCACCACTTCAGCTTCCGAAAGGTCCGTGACTGCGTGCGCGCCGTGCGCCAGCAGGTCTGCGAGGTACCGCTCGGAGTCTACCGTATTCTTGTCGCACCCGAGGGTGACCAATCCGATCTTGAGCATCGGGGAAAGCTAGTCCCAACCGGGGTGGTCGTGTACCGCCGCCGGCGAGATGACTGACGCGCGGTACCGGACGCGCGCCTAGCGGAAATTCCCGAATTGCAACTCGACGCCGAAGTCGCCCTTGCGAAGCATGGTCATGCAATCCTGCAGCGCGTCCTTGTCGGGGCTGGCGACGCGCACCTGCTCGCCCTGAATGCTGGCCGTGATCTTCTTGAGTTTTGCCTCTTTGATGGCAGCGCTCACCTTTTTCGCGGTGTCGCTGTCAAGCGCCATCTTGAGCTTTATCTCGCTGCGCAGAATCTCGTGGCTACCCGGCTTCGCTTCGCCGATGTCGAGATTCTTCACGGGCACGCCGCGTTTAATCAGGCGTCCACGCAGCACATCGATCAGCGCCTCGAGGCGCATCTCGCCTTCGGCTTCAAGCTGGATCAGATCGTCGGCGCGCTTGAACTCGATGAGCACATGCGAGCCCTTGAAGTCAAAGCGCTGCTGGACCTCTTTCGAGGCCTGATTGACCGCATTGTCGACCTCTTGCAAGTCGCAGCCGGTGGTCACGTCGAATGAATAGGTCGAAGCCATGGCGGGTCGAAAAGGTCAGTCGGTGCTTGCCGACGATCAGCCGAGGAAACTCTCGAGCGACTTGGCGCGCGAGACGTGCCGGAGGCGTGACAGTGCTTTCTCCTTGATCTGTCGCACCCGCTCGCGCGTGATGCCGAGCAGTGTGCCGATCTCTTCGAGCGTCATCGGTTCTGCGCCGTCGATGCCGAAGTACAGACGCAGGATTTTTGCTTCACGCTCTTTGAGCCCGCCGAGCGAGTCTTCGATCGCTTCGGTGAGTGCTTTCTCGAAGGTCTGCTCGTCGGGGGTCGGGTTGACCGTGTCGGCGAGATAATCGAGCAGCCGGTTGTCTTCGCCCGGTGTCAGCGGCGCATCGAGCGAGAGGTGCACCTGCGAGATCGACATCGTTTTCGCGACTTCTTCTTCGGTGATGTCCATCCCCTCCGCGATCTCGGCGTGCGTTGCTTCGCGGCCGAGTTCCTGCAGCAGCGAATTTGCGCGCTTGCCGATGCGATGCAGCGTTCCCGCGCGATTCAGTGGGACACGCACAATTCGCGACTGCTCGGCCAATGCCTGCAGAATGGCCTGACGAATCCACCAGACGGCGTAGGAGATGAACTTGATGCCCTTCGTCTCGTCGAATTTGTGCGCAGCGCGAATGAGCCCGAGGTTTCCCTCGTTGATCAGATCGGAGAGGGAAACGCCCTGATTCTGATACTTCTTTGCAACGGAAACGACGAAGCGAAGATTGGATCGAACGAGTTTGTCGAGTGCTTCCTGATCTCCGACGCGGATCCGTCGGGCGAGTTCTGCTTCTTCCTCGCGCGAGATGAGGGGGTACGCACTGATGTCGCGCAGATACTGGTCGAGTGAACCTTCATCGTACGACGACGCCTTTTTCTTCGACTGAGATACGGCCATGGGGACAGCGGCTCGTTAGGGCGGGGGGACGGACCATCGGTGATCGGCACGGCGCGGGTGGCGATCACCGGTGGGCAAAATCAGCAGTGGCAATCGACCAGAAAAACCAACTGCTGGAACCTCACGCAGTAATGCTAACGCGGATGCAGGACCGCGGCACTGGTCGCCCCCGATCAAACTCCGTTAATGCACGACGTTTCCGAAGCGGGACCAGCGAATCCGAGTGAGCCACGCAAACGGCTGCGCCGTGTCGGGGGTGAAACTGTAGTAGACCACCAAGGGTGTGCCACGCAACAAACTGTCCGGCACGAAGCCCCAATACCTGCTGTCGAGGGAATTGTCGCGGTTGTCCCCCAGTACAAAGAAGTGTTTGGGCGGCACAACGATCGGTCCCCAATTGTTGCGCGATGGCCGATACGCACCATCGGGCGCGCCGCCAGGCGATACGCCAGCGGCCGTGGCTGTATTCACGACAAACCCCTTCTGCCAACGGAAGTCGTCGTTGACCGGATCGACGTTCGGCTCGGTGTGCACGACGTATCGCTCCTGCATCGCGACCTTGTTGCGCACCAACACACCATCGCGCATGGCGAGCGTGTCACCCGAGACACCGACAAGCCGCTTCACGAAATTTTTGCTCGGGTCGACGGGCCACTCGAACACCAGAACATCGCCGATGCGCGGCGCACGAATGGCCGGAAGACGCGTGCCGACGAACGGAATTTCGGCGCCGTACACGAGCTTGTTGACGAGGAGAAAATCGCCCACGAGCAGTGTGCGCTCCATGCTCCCCGACGGAATCTTGTACGCCTCGACGAAGAATGAACGCACCAACAGAAAGAGCAGCACGGCCGCAGGAAAGACCTTGGCCCATTCCCACAGCCACGTCAGCCGAAAACTGCGCGAAACGCGCGTGCGGCCATTCGCCGCGCGCAACGCCGCCGAGCGCAGCGATTCGTCGTGGTCGACGATGGCTGTGACGGTGCGCGCTGGTTCGGTGGGAGCGACTTCGGGCGGATTCATGCTACGCCGGCTGCGAGAAACAAAAGGCGGGAACGCGATCCAGCATTCAAGTATCAGTAGTTGTCGATCTGCGCACGTTGCAGCACGCCTGAGTAGTCGATGTAGCCGACCTTGGTCTCTGAGTAGAACTCGTAGACTTCCCAGCCGCCTTCGCGATGTCCGTTGCCCGTTTCTTTGACACCACCAAAGGGCAGATGAGCTTCGGCGCCGATGGTTGGCGCATTCACATAGGTGATGCCGTTGTCGAGCTCCTGCAGTGCGCGGAACGCCACATTCACGTTGGACGTGTACACAGACGACGACAGACCGTAGCGGACGTCATTGTTTACCGTGAACGCTTCGTCTACTGAACCCACGCGAATGACCGAGAGCACGGGGCCAAAAATCTCTTCCTGCTCAAGACGGGATCCCGCGGTCACACCGGTGAAGATGGTGGGCTGAAAAAAGAAGCCGCGGTCCAGCGCGCCACCGGTTGCCCGTGCACCACCGGTGCGGAGCGTCGCGCCCTGCGCCTGTCCGATCTCCACATAGCGCTCGACTTTTTCGCGCGATGCTTCGTGGACGAGTGGACCGACGTCAGTTCCCGCGACACGACCATCGCCAAGCTTCAACTCCTGCGCGCGCGCAACCAGCCGATCGACAAACGTGTCGTGAATACCATCCTGCAGAATGAGACGGCTCGTCGCGGTGCAGCGTTGTCCGGTGGTCCCGAAGGCGCCCCAGAGCACGCCGTCGATCGCCAGATCGAGATTGGCATCGTCGAGGACGATCTGCGCGTTCTTGCCACCCATCTCGAGCGAGAGCCGCTTATGCATCCGACCACACGTCTCGCCAACGATGCGTCCCGTTTCCGTGGAACCGGTGAACGAAATGACCGGCACCTTCGGATGATCGACAATCGCTTTGCCGACGACTTCGCCCATGCCGTGCACCAGCTGAATGACCTCAGGGGGCAGCCCGGCTTCGAGCAGAATCTCGACCAACACGGTCGACGTGTGCGGCACGTCCTCGGCCGGCTTGAGAATGACCGAGTTACCGCACAGCAACGCCGGAAACGCCTTCCACGTCGGAATCGCGAGCGGGAAGTTGAACGGCGTGATCAACCCACACACGCCGATCGGGCGACGCACACTCATCGCCCACTTCTGACTCAGCTCACTCGGCACGGTATGCCCAAACAGGCGGCGCCCTTCCGTCGCAGCGTAGTAGGCAGTGTCGATCGCCTCCTGGACATCGCCCTTCGTTTCGGCGACGGGCTTCCCCATCTCGCGCGTCATGAGATCGGCAATCTCGTCTTTTCGCGCAGCAAGCAGATCGCCGACACGACGCAACACGTCACCGCGCGCGGGCGCGGGCGTGCGCTTCCACCGCTCAAAGCCGCGGACCGCGCTCGCCACGGCACGCTCGACGTCTTCAACCCCTGATGCGGGGAACAATCCGATCAGGTCGTCCTGATTGGCTGGATTGCGATTCTCGAAATGGTCGCCACTCGCCGGCGCGACCCACTGACCACCGATGAAATTCTGAAAAGTTTTGGACATGCTGGAAACTAGCGAGGCGAGGGAACATTCACGGCAGGCACAGTCAGAGCTGCGTCACAACTCCAGCCGGCGGTGCGATCGGCGGTGGGCATGGCGTACCCGACCCGTGGCAGGATTTCACGTGCGCCGAGCGCCATCCCCCAGACCATCACCAGTAGGGACGCGACATGGGCGAGGCCGAGACGGTGACGCCAGGTACCGATCGCGCTCCAGAGTCCGAGCAGCGCGACGCCGCCAGTGGCCGCAGTGAATCCCAAAAGCGGCGGACCACACCGCGCCGGCCACGGCCAGAACATCAGCCCCGCGGCGGCCGCGACGGCAATGGTCACCTTCACCCACGCCAGCCACGGTCTCGTTCCCGCCGCACTCGGCGCCGCCGCACTCGGCGCCGCTGAACGAGCCGGTGCCGCGGACTTCGGTGCGGGCAGTGCGGCGGGTGCCGCCCCCTTCCCTGCCGGCACGGGCTTGCTGTCGGCGAGCAGCTTGTCATCCGATATGGATGCCAGCTGCTTGTCGATTTTGGCGAGTTCGGCTTCCCAGTTGCGGTCGGTCATCGGTGGGCGCGTGGTCAAACGATTTGGAGGGACGACTTCAGGACACCGGCGAATGTTCGCGCGTCAATCCATAACGTTCGATCTTCTTGTACAGATTCGATCGAGGCATGTCCAGCGCACGGGCAGTTTCCGACACGTTCCAGTCGAAGGCACGCAGCTTGGCGACCAGAAACGCGCGCTCGGCCTCCTGCTTGAACTCCTCAAACGTACCGCACTCCACCAACGCGCCCAAACCGGCAGGTTCGGCGGCCCGACGTCCAACCAAGCGGTCGACGTCGTTGGTGCCGATCACGGGGGCATTTGCCAGAATCACCAGCCGCTCGACGGTATTGCGGAGTTCGCGGACGTTCCCCGGCCAGTCCAGCGCGGTGAGTGCCTTGAGCGCGTCGTCCGTGATGCTGCGCGCGGGCAAGCCATCGCGGAGCGCCAATTGCTGCAGAAAATGGATGACCAGCAATTCGATGTCCTCCCGTCGCTCACGCAGTGCGGGCACGCTGATCGGGACGACGTTCAGTCGGTAGAACAGATCTTCGCGAAAGCGCCCAGCATTGATCTCTTCCTCAAGGTCCTTGTTGGTCGCCGCGAGCACACGCACGTCGACCTGCACCGGCTTGTTCCCACCGATGCGCGTGACGACGCCGTCCTGCAGCACACGAAGCACTTTGGCTTGGGCGGCGACCGACATGTCGCCGATTTCGTCGAGAAAGAGGGTGCCCTGATCGGCCTGTTCGAACTTCCCGGCACGATCGCTGATGGCACCGGTGAACGAGCCCTTCATGTGCCCAAAGAGTTCGCTCTCGATAAGCTCCGACGGAATCGCCGCGCAGTTGACTTCAACGAACGGTTTGCGTTCACGCGTTGAACCGCGATGGATGGCGCGCGCGACGAGTTCCTTGCCCGTGCCGTTCTCGCCGGTGATCAGCACACGCGCCGGCGACGCAGCCACCTTCTCGATGCGCTCGAGGAGCGCGCGGATTGGGTAGCTGCGACCGACGATTTCGTAGCGCGAATCGATCGTCTGCCGAAGCCGCCGGTTCTCTTCGGAAAGCGTGCGCTGCTGCAGCGCGTTGCGAAGCAGCACCAGCACGCGATCGGTGTCGAGCGGTTTCTCGAGAATGTCATACGCGCCGAGCTGCGTGGCTTCGACAGCGGTCTGAATGGTCGCGTGTCCGCTGATCATCACCACGGTTGCGCCACCGTCGATCTGTCGCAGGCGCTTGAGCACTTCGAGTCCGTCGATCCCGCCCATCTTCACATCCAGAAACACCAGGTGCGGACGGAACTTCTCGTACTCGGCGATACCCAGCGTTCCGCTCGCCGCCGAACGCACGTCGTAGCCCTCGTACTCGAGGAGTTGGCCGAGGGCCTGACGGATGCCGGGTTCGTCATCGATGACGAGAATGCGATGTGATGTCATGAGGCCGTGAGGAGGTGATCAAGAGGCAACGCGCAGCATGCACAACCGCTGCGAGAGACCATCGGTGTGACGAAGAGGCCGCGTGCGTAATGGGCAGTTCTTCGTGTGCGACTTTCACCCGTAACGACGCGGTTGTCCGACGTGTCCCGCCGAAGTGTCCTGAGTGAATTCCAATCGTCCAACTCCCGATACCCTTTGAAGTAATGAGTGCTCCATCGACGTGACATCGGTCGCGAGACGGCGCCCTCCGAGCCCCATGGAAGTCCGTGAACGAAGGCCCCGGGAACAACATCATCGGTGCGAAGAAGAATGCACCTGCCACGGCCGACGAACCACCCGGTTCCCGTGGTGCGTTGCTCGCGGCACACGCACGCACACTCGATTCACGACTTCGTGTCGCAGCGCAGAACGATCGCCAGGCAACGCGACGGGCCGCCGCCCACGTGGTTCAGCTCGCGCGACGTATCGCCCGGCTCCTCCCGCGCGTGCCGACTCTGCTCCCTGTTCTGCCTGAGGGCGGACGTGACGCGCGAGTCCGTCACTACGTACTTAAGGCGCAGCCCGCCTTGGGCACTCAGGCGACCCGCATTCTCACGATCTCAACGCATAGCGTGCTGCGTTACGGAGAGTTTGATGGCTCGGGGAAGCCGGTGCTTTGGAACGAGTATGATCCGCTGCAGCCGGTGGCTGGCTGGGAGCTCGAGACGGTACTCGAGCGCCTTGCGGAAGTGCTTGTGCAGATCACCGAACAAGTGGAGCTGCTGGAAGCGCGCGTCGCTGAACGTGCCACGGCGCTCAACTCGCTGCTGCATTCGGCGCAGGTGAACAATCGACCGCTTGGCATACCACCGGTTCCGGGCCCGTTGAGGCCCAAAGCGGTGTTACCCATGGCGACGCCGCTGCGGGCGCTGCCTCCTGCCGCTGCAGCGAGCCAAGGATTCGCCATACAGCCGTTGGCGCCTTTGCCAGAAACGTCCGCCGAACCGCACCCCGAGTTGGACGAATCAATGCCCGAGCTGGCGTTGATCGATCTGGCCTTTGGCGAACCACCAGCTGAGTACGACATGCCCGCGCCTGCCGAGACGAGCGAAGAAGCAGAGGGGTCGGACGACGTGTTTCCGGTACTTGCGGCCGACGAGGGCATTGCGTTGCCGCCGTCAACGGGTGCGCAAACAGTCGATGACGCGACGGCCGATGCGACAACGGATGCGGCGGCGGAAGCGGCGGCTGAAAGTCAGAAGCGGGAGCGTCGTTTCTTCCAACACCTTCGCGTTCGCTGACCGGCCACTCGACCACACGCTGCACCGGCGTCAAGCAGCAAGCCCTACGGTTCGGCGCGATACAGAGTGAGGCGATTGTTGTGGATCCGGACGTCGGCCACCGATGGTGGCAGTTTCACCAGCAGCGCGTCGGGTGGGAGTGAATCCACGGGCATCGTGCGTCCGGCGTTTAGTGCGCCGCTGCGCTCGCGCAGCAACCGGACAACGCTTGGAATGAGTGCAGAGGGAATGGAGATCCCTTTCAGTTCCAGCTCCCGGACGTGAAACTGGGCGAGTCCTGCCCTGGGTGAGTCGAGTGTTCCGCTCACGCGCAGTGTGTCGCGTCCGCCGAACGCGCCACCGAGTAGTGTGCCGAGTGCGGTGGAGCCGCCGAAGTCGCGTAGCTCGACGACGGATTTGAGTCTGAGCTCATCGCCGACGATCGCAACCGCCGACTGTGATGCGGTGCGTGGCAGCATGCGCGTGAGTGCCGGCGAGAGGACATCGGCGATCTCTTTCGCGTCGAATGTTGCGAAGGCTGGGCCGGTAGGCTTCGCAAGCGCGGTGAGCTTCGCGCGCGCGGCGGCTGCGTTTGCCGCGCTTGCGCGTGTGTCGTCGGGTTCGTCGTTGAGTTGCACCCAGCCGATGCTGCGTTCTGCGCTGTCGTTGCTGGCGCGTCGTGCTCGGTCTGCCGCACGGACGCGGGCGGCGACGTCTTGGGAGGCGCGCTTGGTGGCGCCGACGACTTCACGTGGCAATCGATCGCCGTACATCGAGTAAGCACCAGCGCCGACGACTGCGAGGACCACGAGGCAGCCGACGCGAGAGAGACAGCCCATGTGAGCGTAGGGGTGAGTGGTGTGGCGGGATCAGAGCGCGCCGGGTTGTGCCCGATCGCACGGATAGTCGGCGTGTCCGCGTTCGAGTTGGAGCGTGACGTGTCCGATGCCGAAGTCGTGCGAGAGTTGCCGGGTGGCGTTGGCGAGGAGTGCGTCTTCGCCGCAGGCGCAGGGGCGTTGCAGATGTGCGGTGAGCGCGACGTCGGTGGTGCTCATCGCCCAGATGTGGAGGTCGTGTACTTCGGTGACGCCATCGAGGGCGAGCAGTTTTGCGCGGACGGCGGCAGGGTCGATGTTTTCGGGGACGGCATCGAGGGCGAGGTTGAGCGAGTCGCGCGCGAGGGACCACGTGCTCCACGCGATGAGAACCGCGATGAGGAGGCTTACCAGCGGATCGATCCAGAGCCGGCCGGTCGCGTAGACGACCAGTGCCGCGATGACGACGCCGGCTGAGATCGCGGCATCGCCCATCATGTGCAGGAAGGCGCCGCGGATGTTGAGATCTTGGTCTCGGCCGTGGAGAAATCCGAGTGCGGTCGCGAGGTTGATGACAATCCCGATGCTGGCCACCACCGCAACGGTTGTCGTTGCGACGGGGGTTGGTTCGCGCAGGCGTTGGATGGCTTCGACGGCTATGGCGCCCACCGTGATGAGCAGGACGCCCGCATTGCCCATGGCGGCGAGTACGGAGAAGCGTCGTACTCCATAGGTACGGCGTTCGGTGGGTTGGCGGCGTGCGAGCGCGGTCCCGGCCCACGCGAGGACCAAGCCGAGGATGTCGCCGAGGTTGTGGCTGGCGTCGGCGAGGAGTGCGAGGGAGTGGGCGCGGAGGCCGAAGAAGGTTTCCGCGAGGACGAAGAGCGTGTTGAGCGCGATTCCGATGGCGAACGCGCGGTCGAAGTTCGCGGGGGTGTGGTGGTGGCCGCCGGCGCCGTGGTGGTGTGCGTGCGGGTGCGGGTGCGGGTGGCCGAGGCGGAGGCCGAGGGGGGGGGCGTGAGTGGCGGGGGCGTGGAGCGCAGGCATGGTTGAGAGTACCCCGATGTCTGCGAAAGCGGCAGGATGGGTTGTGGTGGTGAGGAGTGGTGAGTTCTGGGTTCTGAGTTTGGGGTTCTGAGTTTGAAAAACTCAGTGGGAAACGGTGGGGTGGAGGTTGGGGTTGGGGGTAGGGTCCGGTGTTGGGTCGGAGGTGTTTAGGTCGCTGACCAGCGGGCGGTAGCGGAGGGCTTCGGCGATGTGCTCGCGGGTGACGCCGTCGGCGTCGTCGAGATCGGCGATGGTGCGTGCGACGCGGAGGACACGGTGGTAGGAGCGGGCTGAGAGTGCGAGGCGGTCTGCGGCGCGCACGAGGAGCATGCGGGCGTCGGCGTCGAGTCGGGCCGCGGGGGTGATCAGGCGCACCGGTGCGGATGCGTTGGTGTCGTGTGGGAGTGAGTAGAGTGGGCGTGGATTGGGTGATTCGTGTGCGGCGTCGCTGGCGGTTGGCGGGCCTGCCTGATGGAGTGTGTCGTTGGCGGAGGTGTAGGGCTGCGAGGTGTGGGCGTAGCGGAGGCGTTGGCGTTCGCGCGCGCGGATGACGCGTTCGCGGACGTGTGCGGAGCGATCGGCTGGCGCGTGCGCGGCGAGTGCGTTTGGAGGGACGCGTTGCACGTGGACGTGCAGATCGATGCGATCGGCGAGCGGGCCTGAGAGTCGGGCGCGGTGTCGTTCGAGTTCTGCCACGGAACATCGGCACTGCCGATCGTCGCTGCCTGCGTAGCCGCAGGCGCATGGGTTGCTGGCCGCGATCAAGGCGAATCGCGAGGGGAAGCGGACGGCGCGTGCCGCGCGGGCGACGACAACCACGCCATCTTCGAGTGGTTGGCGCAGCGCTTCGAGTGTGTTGCGTGGGAAGAGCGAGAGTTCGTCGAGAAAGAGGACCCCTCGGTGTGCGAGACTCACTTCGCCGGGGCGGGGCCATCCTCCGCCGCCGACGAGTCCTGCGACCGAGATGGAGTGGTGTGGGGCGCGGAAGGGTCGCTCGGGGGAAGCGGCGATTGCGTGCGATGGCGCGAGGATGCCGGCGACCGATTGGAGCGCGAGCACTTCGAGGATTTCGTTGTCGTCGAGTGGTGGGAGGATGCCCGGCAGGCGTCGTGCGAGCATCGTTTTCCCTGCACCGGGTGGGCCGACGAGCAGGAGATTGTGCGCGCCCGCGGCCGCGATTTCGAGTGCGCGGACGGCGAGTTCCTGTCCGACGACATCGCCCAGATCGGGGGTATCGCTGTTGGCGGGCGCGGGTGAAGCTCGCCGGGTTTCTGCGCGCAGCAACCCGTCCCGCAACGCGACGACCAGTTCAAGTAGAGTGCGCGGCGCGGCAACGCGCGAGTGAGTGACGCGGAGCGCTTCTTGGAGATTCTCCGGTGGCACTATCAGCAGTGCGCCACTCGTCGCCGCAACATGGCGTGCGACGGCTAGGACGCCGCGGACGGGGCGCAGCTGTCCATCCAATCCGAGTTCCCCGATCGCACACACGCCCTGCAACGCTTCAGGCGGTAGCTGTCCGCTAGCGGCGAGCAGGGCGAGGGCGATGGGTAAGTCGAATGCAGTTCCGTGTTTCGGTGTGTCGGCTGGGCAGAGATTGACCGTCACCCGTCTTGGCGGGACGGTGAACCCCGAGTTGGCCAGCGCCGCCCCGACGCGGTCGCGGCTCTCCTTCACTGCCGTTGCGGCGAGTCCGACGAGCGTCCACTGGGGTAGCCCGTTGGCTACATGCACTTCGACTAAAATGTCAAAGGCGTCGATTCCGAGGACGGCGGCGGAGGTAGCAGCGGCGAGCATGACGCGAGTGTAGCGCGTGGGGCGCGGATCACTGTCATCGGAATGCGGCGGGTATGGTTGAAACTACGCGGCGATTGGAGGAAAACGTGCGAGCGATGAAGTGCACGGTGCGATGTCAACCGCCCCCGATTCGACGACACCCTGCTCGCCGCTCAGCCCCGATGTTTCGACTTGTGTATGGATATTGTCGCGTGGTGCTGAAGGACACTGATATTTGCCCTACTGAGTTTTACCATGACAAGCGGCAAGTCGAATCGATTGTCTATGCACGGGACTCTTCCCTACTGCTTAGGAAGCCATTATGCGCTCTCGCTCATCAATATGATAGCCTGATTTCCCTCAGTATCATCACTGCAAGTCTCATGGCGTGTGACGACGCCGCATCCCCTGCAGCCCCAATGCTGTCTGCTTCGTCGCGTCCTGTTAAGGCTGAGTATCAGGCGCAGGAGCATGACGCGTCGCTTGACGGATCATTTGCCAAGGTCGGATCGGTCGTGAACTCTTTTGCCGGAGCGTGGATCGATGAAGACGGCTCGCTCGTGATTGCGCTCGCTTCGATGGCCGACAGCACGAGCGCGCGTGATGCGTTTCTGGAAGAACGGAGTCGAGCGTATCGCTTCAGCGAGAAGGTGGCGGCCGCAGAAGCCGCGCAGCTGCGCGCGCCGTGGTCTCGCGTGAAGTTCGTGCGGGTGACCTATGCGTTTTCGGATCTCCAGCGGTGGAAGATTGCGATGGCCCCTGCGCTAATATCAACGGAGGGTGTCTCGTCCATCGACGTTGATGAAGTTCATAACGCGATATCGGTGGGGATTTCGAGTGCGCGATCAGCAGACGCGGTGCTGCGTATTGGTCGCGAAGCTGGCGCTCCGCGCGGGGCACTTCGGGTGATTGAGGAAGTCGCGGCGGTCGAGGCGCGGCAGTCTTCGAACCTCTGGTCGCGGCATCGACCACTCACCGGCGGATTCGAACTTGGGCCGAGCGGGTGCACAATTACCGGATCCGCGTATCGCGTATTTGAGCCACTCTTGGTCACCAATTCACACTGCACGGCCACGAATTTCAGTCTCGACGGCCAGTCCATTTCGCAGGGCAACGGAGCGGACACGTGGGGGTTCGAAGTGATCGATCCCAATCGGTATTCGTGTGGAACATTGTTCAACTGGAAGTCCTGTCGTCGAGCTGATGTCGCCGCGTACAACGTGAGTGGTGTGACGCAGCTGCCCGTCGATACGCTTGCCTTTCAGGTGGGGCTGATTGCGCGCACTACGTTTCCCTCAAGCGGCTTGTCGCAAGCAGCCGGGTCGCTCGCAATCGATCAGACAACCCCATACTGGTATATACAGGCCGAGGCGCAGTCCGTGCTCGTCGGCACTGGCGTTCACAAAGTTGGACGAACAACGGGATGGACCTATGGAACGGTCACGCAAACGTGCGTGGACAGGCAGAGTTCGTTGTCCACGTGGATCGTCTGCTCCGATAACACAAACATGTTCGGTCAAGGCGGAGATAGCGGAAGCCCCGTGTTCATCGTGAACAACAGTGTGTCCGTGACGTTCGTTGGCACGCTGTTCGCTGTCGTGCCCGGATCTCCGACGGCGGTGATGAGCAACTTGGGGCAGATGAAGCAGGATCTCGGCAACGTCCGCTTTTTCTAGGAGACGCCTCAATGACAACGCAGAACGGTTTCATCAAGCAGGTGATCGCACGCCGGATGTTTGCCGGTATAGCGCTCTTGCTGCCCCTGTGCATCGCTTGTGGCGAGAACGACATTACCTGCGCTGGTGTCGGTGAAAATGGTATGGTACTCCGCGTGCTCGACAGCGTCACCAACGCCGATTTGAGTGAAACCGCCCGCGCGACCGTTCGCACAGTTTCCGGGCGCATTGATTCGACTTTTGGTTCGCTTAGGGAAGCAGTCGCCATCGCGGGTTTCCGGCCCGGATCGTACGACGTCAGCGTCTCAGCACCCAGCTATATGGGTCAGTCGCGGCTGGTGACAGTGACGCAGACCGGCAGCGGGTGTAGCCAGCGGCTGGTCACGCAGCAGGTCACGTTCCGGTTACTGCGGTCCACGTCGGCCGCGCCGTAGAGTGGATGCGTGGCCGTTCCTTCCGCGAGTCGCGCGGTAAGGTGCGGCCTCGCGACTCGTATCGGTCAACGCGACAGATTCCTTGGCCGGCGCTTCGGAGGTCGGCATGGCAGCCAGCTCGACGCGTGCGTACCCACATCGCTTTGCGTCCTGTGGATGTGGCTCGAGTCCAGTGAGCGTGATCATCCCAAACTTCAGTCCGTACACCGAGCAGAGCCGCCGGGCGGCGGGTCGCTGAATTCGGTGGCTGCATCCGAAGCAATTCCGGGACGACGATCACTGGCATCGGGGAGGTTCGCGTGCCGGTGACCCACGACGCCACCGCTCAGGCGTTCTCCCGTTAGTGGGCGCCGCCGCCGATGCCGTGGATATTTCTGGGAGGTCCCCGGGGCTACATCCCCACTACGGTCCACTGGGGTAGCCCGTTGGCTACATGCACTTCGACTAAAATGTCAAAGGCGTCGATTCCGAGGACGGCGGCGGAGGTAGCAGCGGCGAGCATGGGATCAGGGTAACGAACCGTGGTCCGGACTTCTTCACCGTTTCATTGCGGACTCAGTCTTTGCACCGCACGCTCAAAGCTCCTCTCCACCGCACAGAAAGGCCGAGCCTCCTTGTGTTTGGTCCCACCGATGATGGGCCAATGAATTGACAGCATTTCTTTCAGACAATACGTTGGCCCCTTCGGTCGGCCAAGGAAGGCAAAAGCTCAGCAGAGAGAGGATGGTGCACGGCGCATTCTCTGCACGCACAGTATTCCTCCACAACCGACGCTGCTGGCGCCACGCGGGATCCCGACCTGCTGTGACCGCGACCACCGTCAGCCGGTTGATCACGTACGGACGGTCGCGTCCAACACCTGATGTCTGCTCCGCTCTCATTAGCGGCGGCATTCCGCACGAGCATCAGCATTACCACCAGCATAATTGCGGCTGCGGAGATCCGTTGAGGACTCCGCTCATTACCACAACCCGGTACACTGCATGATGAAGAGACGAATACTCACGGCGCTGACGGGCACGTTCTTCTGCGCAACGCAGGCCTTTGCGCAGCCAACGACCGTGACCGGCAAGGTGACCCGCGATGTCAGCGTGCCCCTGTCCGGTGTGTCGGTCATCGTGAAGGGGAGCACTCAGATCACCCAGACCAACACCAACGGCGACTACTCCATTCGCGCGGAGACTGGTCAGGTGCTGGTCTTCCGCCTCATCGGCTACCTGCCGCAGGAACGAACCGTCGGCGCGGCCAACACGATCAGCGTGCAGCTCGAGAAGGCGGCAGCCGGTCTCGACGCCATGGTTGTCACCGCCCTCGGCCAGACCACCCAACAACGCAGCCTGGGCGTCTCCCAACAGACCGTCAGCGGCGCCGACGTCGCGCAAACCGGGCGCGAGAACTTCATCAACGGCTTGCAGGGTCGCGTGGCCGGTGTTGAAGTCACCAGCACGTCCGGAGTTCCGGGCGCCTCGTCGTCAATCACGATCCGCGGTGTCAGCTCGATCAGCGGCAGCAACTCGCCGCTGATGATCATCGACGGCCTGCCGCTCGACAACAAGACGATGAACACTGGCGTGCTGGCCTCCGATAGGCCAGGATCGGCGATTGCGTTCAGCAATCGTGGCATCGACTTCACGAATCGCGCGGCCGACATCAATCCGGAAGACATCGAGAGCATGGTGGTGCTCAAGGGACCGGAAGCGGCGGCACTTTATGGCATCGACGCCGCCAACGGCGCCATCGTCATCACCACCAAGCGCGGAGTGGCCGGCACCGGCGGCTTCACCTACAGCAACAATATCCGCGTCGACCAGACGCGCAGTCGCCCGCAAACCCAGCGCGTCTACGGACCCACCTCGGTCGCCGGCGACCTGCTCGGCTCCTTCTCGTACTTCGGCAATCCGTACGCGGCCGGCACCCAGTTCTTCGACAACGTTCAGGGGTTCTTCGAAACCGGCATCTCGCAGAACCACAACCTGACCTTCAGCGGCGCAAACACCGACGGCCGGATCAACTACCGGTTGGGCGTGAGCGCGGTGGATCAGGGAAGCGTGGTTCCGAACTCGGATCTCAAGCGCTACACCCTGACCGGCGCAACGGGAGCCCAGGTGACGAACTGGCTCAAGACCGACCTTTCCATGCAGTTCTCGCAGTCTGACAACAACCAGGCAATCAAGGGGGGTGGCGGTCCGCTGCTCGGCCTGCTGCTCTGGCCGCAGACCGACAACGCCAGTGACTTCCTGACAACAGCCGGAACCCGGCGGCGCGTCACGGCCCTTGGCGTCTCGGGCGAGACGGACAATCCGTACTTCAGCGTCAATCGCAACACGATCAACGCCAAGACCGGTCGCCTGGTCGCCAACCTCGGCCTGATCCTGACGCCGATGAAGTGGGGCCGATTGGAGCTGCGCGCCGGCTCCGACGGCTATACCAACGAAAATCTGGTGCTGCGCAATCCGGAAACGGCGGGCGCTGGGTTCAACAACAACGGAGTGCTCGACCTCGCCACCGATGTCACCCGCAGCATCAACTCGCAGGCAATCCTGATCTTCAACAAGCGAAAGATCACCAATCGCCTGTCGATCAGCGGCCTCGTTGGCAACCAGATCAATATGTACCGCTCTCAGGTGCAGGCGCTGCAGGGGATCAACTTCCTCGACCCGAACTTCGTGTCGATCAACAATGCAGTGCAGCGCGCCGGCTTTACCACCGTCGCCGAGCGCCGCCTGATCGGGGTGTATGGCCAGGCCGTTGTGAGCTGGGACAACTACCTGTTCGTCACGATGCAGGGACGCAACGACTGGACGTCAACAATTCCGGTCGAACGGAACTCGTTCTTTTACCCGTCCGTCAACACGAGCTTCGTACTGTCCGACGCCGTTCCGTCGCTGCAAAAGTTCATGACCGCCCGCCTGCGCGCGGGCTACGCTGAAGTCGGCAAGGACGCCCGTCCGTACGCGTACCGTCCGTTTCTGGAGGCCAAGACCACGTCATACGGCGGGTATGGCTACGGCTTCACCGGTCCCAATCTCGCCCTCAAGCCGGAGTTCGCCACGTCATACGAATACGGCGCGGACCTCAGCTTTTTCGACAGCCGGCTGGGCATCGATGTCACGACGTACCGGAAGCAGACCAGGGACCAGATTGTCAACGACATCCGCGGCAGCTTCGGCACGGGCTTCATCCTGTTCAACCTGAATGGCGCCGAAACGCGCAACGAGGGTGTGGAGCTCACCATCCGCAACAGGCTGGCGCAAGGCAAGAATTTCGGATGGGACATCCTTACCAACTTCGAGCGCGCGCGCGGAAAAGTGCTGGCCCTGCCCAACGCATTGCCGGAATCGTACGTGTCCGACACGTGGCTGTATGGCAACGTGCGCAACGGCGTGACTCCGGGAGCGTCCACGCGCTCGCTCACCGGGCTTTTTTATCTCCGCAACAACGATCAGAAGCTGCTGATTGACCCCACCACCGGCCTGCCCATCCGTGCGACGAGCTTTATCGATGCCGGTTACGATCGGCAACCGGATTTCTCGATCGGCGTCACGAACACACTCCGCTACAAGCGCTTCCAGCTCAACTTCCTGATCGACATCCGCAAGGGTGGTGACGTGCTCAATGCCACCGAACATTTCCTCACCTCGCGGGGCCTCACCGACCGCACGCTCGACCGCGACAAGCCGCGTGTGATCGACGGCGTCATGCGCGACGGCAAGGAAAACAGCGCCACACCAACGCCAAACAACATCATTGTCATTCCGGCGGTGCAGACGGCGTTCTACACGAACATCAGCGAAGAGCTGTTTATCGAGAAGAACATCAATTGGGTCCGCCTTCGCGACCTGACGTTACGCTACAACATCCCGCCCCGCCTGCTCAAAGCGCAAAACGCCAGCATCGCCCTCACGCTCACCGACCTGTTCGTGTTCACCAACTACTCTGGCCTCGATCCGATCGTGAACGGCAACACCGCCGCCGTTGGCGGATCGGGCGGCGCCGGCATCGACTTCGGCAACTTCCCGATGCCACGCGGCGTCGCGTTCAGCTTGCGGATGGGGTACTAACCATGAAATCGTACATTCGATCGGCCATGGTGGTCGGGGCAATCGCACTCGCCACCACCAGTTGCAAAGACTTCCTCGACGTCAACACCAACCCCAACGCGCCGCAGGCGGTCTCGGCCAACCTGTACCTGTCGCCCATCCAGCATTGGATGGTGACATCGCCGCAGCTCGACGGCCGCTTCATTGGCCGCTACACGCAGCAGTGGACGCTCCCCGGCACCGGGCTTAGCACTTGGGACCGCATGGGCTACGACCCCTCCAGCGACAACGGCGGGCAGCTCTGGCGCGACGTGTACTGGAGCATCGGCCAGAATCTGGTAGACATGATAAATCTCGCCGAGGCCGAAGAGCGGTGGGACGTGCTTGGAGTGGGCTACGTCATCAAGGCGTGGGGATGGCAGCAGGTCACCGACGTGCACGGTGAATTGATTATCAAGGAAGCTTTTGATCAGTCCAAGCTGACGTTCAACTACGACTCACAGGAGTTCGCGTACACTGAAATCCTTCGCCTCCTGGGCAAGGCCATCGAGAACCTGAAACGGACCGATGGTGCGGTGAACGCGGACTATTTGGGTCGCACGGACAAGATCTACAACGGTGACCGTATCCGGTGGCTCAAGCTGGCATATGGCATGCAAGCGCTCGCTCTGAATCATTTTTCAAACAAGGGCGCGTACAAGCCGGCCGATGTCATTGCCGCAGTGGATCAGTCGTTCACCAGCAATGCCGACGACGCGCTGCTCCAATACCCCGGCACGAGCCCCGACAACGCCGACTTCAACTTCTGGGGCCCTCGGCGCGGCAACATCGTCTCGTTCCGCCAGACGCAGTTTGTCGTGGGGCTGATGAACGGCACCGTGTTCAGCGGAGCCGTAGACCCGCGCCTGAGCCGCATGCTGGCGCCGTCACCTGACGGACAGTTTCGCGGGCTCGAGATCAACACGGTTGGCTTCGGTGCACTCACGGGCCCGCTCGCGCCGAACAACTTCTTCGGCTACACGGGCACGCTCGGCACCGGACAGCCCAGCCGCTACATCTTCGCTGATAAGTCCCGCCTGCCAGTCATGACGTACGCCCAGTTGCAATTCATCAAGGCGGAAGCGGCGTACCGCAGCGGCAATCGGGCGCTGGCGATGACGGCGTACACCAACGGCATCACCGCGCACTTCGACTTTGTGAATGCGCGCAATCGCGATGACAACCAGACGCCCACGCAGATTCTGAATATCGAGCGTGACGCGTATCTGGCCAATCCATCGGTGGTACCGCCGCTCGCGCAGTTTGGCTTGAGCCACATCATGACGCAGAAGTACATTGCGCAGTGGGGATGGGCGCACGTGGAATTGTGGACGGACATGCGCCGCTACAACTACACCGACGTCGATCCGGTGGTGGGCCGGCAGGTGTACCCCGGCTTCACCCCGCCCCAGTTCCTGTTCCCGGACAATGGCGGCAAGATCGCGCAGCGTATCCGTGCGCGCTTTAACTCGGAGTACGTCTGGAACCGCGCGGCGCTGGATGTCATCGGCGGCCTGGCGCTCGATTTCCATACGAAGCCGCTCTGGATCACTCAACCGTAAATCAACGATGACCATATACAGATCAATCACAACGACCGTCACGCGGTCCCTTGCGATGCTGCTGTGCGCCGTTGCCGCAACGGCGTGCGAGAAGAATGCCGTGCAGGACATCACCGGCACGCTCCCGGGCTCGCGCATCAAGTTCTTCAACTACGGCGTGAATGCGCCGCCGGTGAATTTCTACGCGAACGACACCAAGGTCACGGCCGTCACGTCGGCGACGGGCATTGAGTCTGTCAACGGCGTTGCGTACGGCGGCCAGGGCAGTGGTGGATTCTACTCTGCACTGGTGCCAGGGCAGTACACGGTCACCGGCAGGATCGCCGCGACCGTCGACAAGGACCTCCCGGTCGCGCGCGTGGCTGCCACGCTCGTTGATGGCAAGGCGTATTCGGTCTACCTGAGCGGATTCTACGATGCCACGGCCAAGACGGTTGACGGCTTCGTGCTCGAGGATCTGTTCGACCTCACGGCGATCGACTTCACGCAGGTCTATATCCGTTTCGTCAATGCGAGTTCGAACTCGCAGCCGATGACGCTCTTCGCGCGCAACAACACCACGTTGACGGAAACGCCTATCGGCGCCGCCACCGCCTACAAGGGCGGCAGTGCGCTCGTGGCCTTGCCGAACGGCGTGTACGAGCTGAACACACGCCTGGCCGGATCCGGGGTCAACACGATCACCAGAACCGGCATCAACCTGGTGGCGGGGCGGGTGTACACCATAAACGCGTTCGGGGACATGACGATCGTCTCCACGACCGCCGCCACTCGGCCACAACTGATCTTTGCCATCAATCGGTAACCGACTGGTTGGCAGTTGCTGTCGTTTGACCGAAAGCCCCTGGCGTGTGTCGGGGGCTTTCTGATGTCTGGTTGATCCGAACGATCAACGAAAAAGCTTTGGATTATGGCGTCGCTGAATCAGCCGTTGCATAGAAGGCAGTCGAAGATCCGCCCTGCGGCGTGCCTATCGGAGGCTGTTCTACCGTACCGGTTGATACCGCGGATCACCGGTTTGCCAGAGCATGAACGAGAGCGCCGTCGCCGCCCATCGCGGTGACAGGCCGAACAGCGTTGTGTGGCCACCTGGCGTGGGAACCCACAGCACCGGTCTCGTTGATGTGTTGGCCCGCTGCAATCTCGCAACATATTTCGCCGCCAGCATCCCGGTACTGAAGTTGTAGTCGTCGGACGCGGAGTGCACGATCACGGCGGGCAACGCGATCGAGTCGGGGACCTGATGGTATGGAGACGTCCCCATCAGCAGTCGAATCCCTTCTGGCGTGTCTACGTCGCCGATCTCTGCGATGTTGCGGGCCGCGGTGGGGTCAGTGCTCGCACCACGAATCTCATCGGGCTCACCCACTTCATACAGCACCGCCCCGAGCAGATCGGGGCGCTGCGACATCACCATGCCGGGAACGGTCGCTCCGAACGACATCCCGGAGAGCGTGACGCGCTTTGCGGATGTGTAGCGTTTGGCGATGAGGTGCTCGATGGCACCGACCATATCATCGAAGGTGTTTTGCTTTCGCTCGCGCGTGGCCGCCATGTGCCAGGCATCTCCCAGCTCGCCGCCGCCGCGCACGTGAGCCCACGCGTACACGACACCCTGTTCCACGAGGTATCGGATCAGCGGATCCATGCCAGGATCAGTGGACTGTCCAAACCCGCCATAAGTTTCGATCAAGAGTGGCGCGGTGCCATCGAGGCGCCCGTTCCGCAACGCCGCCTTACCGTACACCACGGACAGTGGCACCATTGTGCCATCTTTCGAACGAGCCTGCACGCGCTCGGCGATCACGTCGGCGGCAGCCACTGCCGAATATCCGTCATCAATGCCCAGAGCGCGCGCAGTATCACCCGATGCGATCATCCAATGTTGCACCGTGGCCCATGAGTCTACTGACACCGTGGCACCGACGCCTGACTGAGCGCGCGCCAATCGCACGTTACCCGTGACGGGCATCGGAATGGCAACGGCTGTCGTCGCACCGGGGGTGAGTCGAAGCAACGTGATCGCGCCGGCGCCCCGCTCCGTGAAGTAGATGCCGTCGTCCTGCACGACGTAGCCGGTGATGACCGCGGCGCGTTCGGGGATCACGGTCTCCCAGGCAGACAGCGCCGTGGCGCCAGTCTGAAGTATTCGTCGCACCACCTTGCCACGGTCAGCGTCTTTCCGCGCCAGTCCGTACACCGTATCGCCGTGCAGTTTGAGCGCCGTGATTCGATCGGTGCCCCTCGCAATCTGGACCCATGCCGGTGCTGTAATCCCGTTGGGCAACCGTGCAGCGTAGTGATCGGTCGCATTCTGCTTCGAGCGGTACACTGTTCCGAACATCCATGACGAGTTCGCCGACGTGCCCACGCGTGAGGGTACATCAACTTTCTCCATTGGTACCGCAGTCGAAACACCGAAGCCGAACACCGGAATATCTGCCGACTGCGGCGTGCCCATCCGATGCAGGAACTGACGTCCGCGATTCAATTGTTCCGTGGGATCGCCACTCGTCGCCGTGAACAGCCGCGGGTAAAAGAAGCCGCTGCCGTCCGGCAACCACGTCACCTCGTACTGCGTATCCGACTGGGTCGTGAACAGATCCTGGACGCCGTCTCGCAACACGCCCCCGTTGACGGCATCCACCACGACAATCGCGGCGTTGCGATCGCCGCGCGCTGTGGTGCCCAGAGCCACGAAACGGCCGTCCCACGACGGCACGAACTTGCGAAGGCGCGCGCCAGCTCGAAGCTGCTCGAGGTTCGCTGCCGAGAGGATTTCGCGTTCGGCGCGCTGCCCGGAGTCGACCGCCATCATCGATGCCGCTTCTCCCAGATAACGCGTGAGGAAGGTGCGTGTCGGCGTGTGCACGACGGTGCCTATCGTCGGCATCGCGGCATAGGCGCGCTCGATCCCGGCGGCGATGGAATCCCGACCAACCAAACGGGCCAGCACGGAGTCGGTGTACGCGGACTGGCTTTTGACCCACGCGCGTGTGTTGGCGGCGAGGGTGTCCTCGAGCCAGCGCAGCGGGTCGGGCACCACCACGCCGTGCATCGTATCCGCGAACGCCACGAATTCAGCCCGCGCCGGCGGGGTGACGCCTGTCTCACGAACCGGCGGTGGGGCGGCGGCCGGCGAGCGTGCTGCGTCATCGGCCGGCGCCGGCGTGCACGCCGATGCCAGGAGCACTGCGGACATCAACGACGAGCCGACGTGACGAACGAAACGCAAGGCCATTGAGAGACTCTCCGCTGATTCAGAAAAACGGCGTGATGCCGCCATCAGCTGAAAGATCTACGGCTGCCACCCGGCCGCAACTGAGCTTTACCATCAATCGGTAACCGACTCCACGAAAAGGCTTCCGAGCATGCCGTCTCTGCGTCAGCTTCTCCGACAGACATCAACCTAGGTGGCCGCTTGACCTTAGTACCTGCGAGCAGGCTTGCGCACATCACAAATGGGCTGCTGCGCCGCGCTGTGAAGCCCCGCACGAATCTGTGGTCAGACGCACGGCAGACACGCGCCCTGTTCGACGGCGCGCTCTTCACGCGTGCGTGGGTGGCCGGGCCCGTGCGGTTCACGCCGTCAACAAATGCGCCAGTGTGCGGCGAGTGGACAGCGCCGCGAAGCGGTGCGGATGGTATGCGAACTATCCTGCACTTGCACGGTGGCGGCTACCAGTGCGGCAGTCCGGTAACCGTCCGGCCGATCACTGGTGGACTCGCGACTGCCGCTCGTGCGCGCGTCTTCGCGCCGGACTATCGCCGTGCGCCCGAGCACCGATTTCCTGCCGCATTCGACGATACGCTGGCGTCATATCGCTGGCTGCTTTCCCAAGGGATTCCATCAACCTCGATTGCCGTCAGCGGCGACTCGGCGGGTGGTGGACTTGCACTGGCGCTGCTGCTCGCGCTGCGCGACAGTGGCGAGCCGATGCCGGCGTGTGCAACGCTGATTTCGCCGTGGACTGACATGCTTGGGACAGGAGAGAGCAATCGAACCAACGTGGACCGGTGCGCGCTCTTTAACGGAAATTCGATTGCGCTCGCGTCGCGTTCGTATCTGGGCGATGCCAATCCGCGCGACGTTCGTGCGTCTCCGGTGTACGGGCGGTTCGACGGGTTGCCGCCGTTACTCGTCCACGTTGGCGAAGACGAAATGATTCGCGACGACAGCACTCGTGTGGTGGAACAGGTCCGCTCGGCGGGTGGCGAAGCGCAAGTTGCGATGTGGCCGGTCGTGCCGCACGCGTGGCAGCTGTACGGCACGCTCATGCGCGAGGCGCGCGAGTCGTTGAGCGCACTCGGACAATTCATTGCGGCGAAGACCATGTCGCCGGTGCCGCAGAGGAATGCATGACGGTCACACCGCTGGAGTTATTGGGGCGGCGTACTCTGTCCGGCAAGCACAGACTACCGGAACGGCCTCGTCGCGGAGCCAGAGGGAGCGTTGACGCGTATTGTCGTAACGGTAGCCGCCGCCCGGACACTCAGTGGGATCGCGGCCAGAAACGTCATCGCGAGTGAATGATCAACCATGCTCGCCGATACGCGATGCACGGCCACCACTTCGCCCGTGCCATCGAGCAACTCGACGCCATAAGAGCCAATTGCACCATCGGTCGGGATTCCTTCGATCGCGGCGGCTGGAAGCAGGGTCACGCGATCGCCGTCGATATAGCCGCGCACGACCACCACGTGCTGCCGTCGCGTGCGTGCCCACTCCGCTTTGATCTCGGCGGTCGCGGTCAGCGCCGTCGTCACACTGGCTTGTCGCGCTGCGAGAATACCCGCATAGGTGTAAGGGCTCGCCCACACTGGGAAGCAGTAGCCCATAAGGTCACCAGTGGACGCCGGTCGCGATGGCGCCGATGAGGTTTGTCGGATTGCCCAGGAGTAGACGTCATGGCCGACCGTGCCGATAACGCCACCGGGAACGGGGTACGACGCATCGACAGCGGAAGATCCACCACAAGGGGCGTGTCTGCGCCCCACCGCGTGTCCGAGCTCGTGCGCCACGAGGTCGGCGGTCTGGCCTTGGTTGTTGAACCATCCTGTCTGCACCACGGTCGACGTCCGCGTACCGGGGCCCACCGCGGCGGGATTCGTCGGGATGTACGAAAAACCGCCGAAATTGGTGAATGTGAAACCGCTGGGCGGGCGCACTACGCCGATCCAGTACGCATCGCGCGATGTGGTGTCGGCCACTCGCGCCAGATCGACGTCCGCCAACACCTGCAGCCAGAACGCTTCATTGCCGCCGTTGGGCGCGGCGCCGAATGTGGCGGCCGAGGTCACCGGTGTGCCGATGGAAACGCGCAGTTGCCCAAGCGGAAACGCGCGTCGAAGCGTGGGCAGATAGGACTCCGTGTTGCCGAGCGTGACGTCCCCGATGGTGCCCGCGTGCGAACTGAGAATGATCGGCACGAACTGAACACGCATGGCCGGCAATGATGCGACACTCAACGTCGCGGGCGACGCGCGCGGAAACACATCGTTGGTGTCGCTCGCATCACGCGCCACACCGCGAGGGTCGCGCCGCAGCTCCCAGCGCAGACCCGCACGTAGCGCGGCCGCCGGCACCAGGAACTGCGCGCTGGGGTCGGCGTACGACGCACGGCCCGCGACCACCGGCGGCGACACCGTGTCCGTCCGCACCACGGTGCCGGAACCGTCGGTCAGCGTGAGCAGCAGCTGGCCGGGCGCCCGGTTGGTGACCGTGCTGGAGAGGATCACGTTGAGCACAGCGGCATTTCCATCGAGGACCAGCGGAATTGCACCGCTCGCCGACTGCACGCCTTGCGTCCACTGGGCGTCGACAATGGCGAAGTCTGTTGGCGCGATTGGGTCGACGCTGATGGTGGCAACTGCGATCCGGCTGTCGACACTCGCGGTGACCGTCGCCGTTCCCGGCGCGATTGCAAT
>Ga0105044_10002117_pt1 | contig 26965 bp, 27 predicted proteins | sample MAT01_FD_78092 | JGI IMG/M metagenome (GOLD analysis project Ga0105044, IMG submission 78092) | Freshwater microbial communities from Lake Fryxell liftoff mats and glacier meltwater in Antarctica - MAT-01 | ecosystem: Environmental > Aquatic > Freshwater > Ice > Liftoff microbial mat | place... | reverse complement strand
GCGGCAGGCGTAAACTGGCCAAGCAAGGTAGACGAGAGTTGTGTATCGCGAATCCGGTCCGCACGGCTGATGGCCGCGAGTGCGGGGGGCAGGGCAAGCGCAGACACGGCCGCAACAGCGAACCCCATCTTAAGCCAATGAATTTTCCCCTGTGCCATGATGGCGCGACTCCAATACTCAATTCCATATAGACCTGCCGGCATGCAATTGCCAACTGCACTAACCATAAAAATTTGCGAAAATGCGCTGTTATTGCGTTTCACTGGCGTCTGTTGCTGCAAGTCCACACCATGCCAGTAAGTGCCAGCACGCGCGCCCGTGCGGCTCGGCTTGCCCGTGCGCGCGAACGGGGCTAGAGCGAACCGGCAACAGTCCAATTTGCGGCTCGCCACCGGGGGTGGCGGCTGCGCCAAGGAAAGACCGACCATCCCATGAAGTTGAACGCAAATTCGCCACGCCGCTTTGCCCGCCTGTTGCTGACCGGGACCATGCTGACGCTGCTCGCTGCCTGTGCCAATAAAGAACGGCCAAAGGCCGACATCGCCGCGTCGCAGGTGACCGCGATTGGCGTGAACAGCTATCTTTGGCGCGCATCTCTAGATTCCCTGTCGTTTATGCCACTGCTGCAGGCTGATTCGGCTGGCGGTGTCATTATCACGGACTGGTATGCCAATCCGGCAAACCCGAACGAACGGATGAAGGTAACGGTGTCGATCCTTGATCAGGATTTGCGCGCCGACGCATTGCGTGTCGCAGCGTCGCGTCAGGTCGCGCAGGGTGGCGGCTGGGTCGATGCCCCGGTGCAGGCGGCAACGGTGCAAAAGCTTGAGGAAATTATCCTCACTCGCGCCCGCGACCTGCGCCAGAGTGCGGTCAAGGGCTGATCGCCAGCGCCATTCAACCAGCCGCGTCCAACGGCTGAAAAGGATTTGACATGACCCGCGACCAGCGCTTTTCGCCGCTTGCCGCCGATGGCCGCTGGCAGGCCGCGTGGGAGGCTGCGGACAGTTTCCGCGCCGATGACGCCAGCACAAAGCCAAAATCCTATGTGCTGGAAATGTTTCCCTATCCCTCGGGCCGCATCCACATGGGGCATGTCCGCAACTATGCCATGGGCGACGTGATTGCGCGCTTCAAACGGATGACGGGGCATGAAGTGCTCCATCCCATGGGTTGGGACGCATTCGGGATGCCAGCCGAAAATGCCGCGATGGAAAAGGGCGTGCATCCGGGCGGCTGGACCTATGCCAATATTGCCGCGATGCGCGGGCAGCTGAAACGGCTGGGGTTCGCTATCGACTGGTCACGGGAACTGGCGACATGTGACCCCAATTATTATGGGCAGGAACAGGCGCTGTTCCTGGACCTGTTTGCAGCGGGCCTCGTCTATCGCAAGGAAAGCTTTGTCAATTGGGATCCGGTCGACATGACCGTGCTCGCCAATGAACAGGTGATCGACGGGCGCGGCTGGCGCTCGGGCGCGCTGGTCGAACGGCGCAAACTGTCGCAGTGGTTCCTGAAAATCACCGATTTCGCCGACGAATTGCTCGAAGGACTGGGCACACTCGACCAATGGCCCGACAAGGTGCGGCTGATGCAGGAAAACTGGATCGGCAAATCACAGGGCATGCAGTTCAGCTTTCGCTTCGTCGGCGGCAAGCCCGCCTTCGATGTGTTCACGACCCGGCCCGACACGCTGTATGGCGCGAGCTTTGCGGCGATCTCGCCCGATCATCCACTGGCGACCGAGCTGAGCGCGAACAGCCCGGAACTGGCCGACTTCATCGCCCGCTGCCGCCAGCAGGGGACCAGCGCAGCTGCGGTGGAGACGGCCGAAAAGCTGGGATTCGATACCGGCCTGGCGGTCGAAAATCCGATTGACCGGGATCAACATCTGCCGGTGTGGGTCGTCAACTATGTGCTGATGGATTATGGCACCGGGGCGATTTTCGGTTGTCCAGCACACGATCAGCGCGATCTTGATCTCGCGCGCAAATATGAATTGCCGGTCATCCGTGTGATTGCCGCCGGGGACAATAGCGACCCGCATTTCACGGGCAACGAAGCCTACACCGGACCCGGCAGCCTCGTGAATAGCCATTTCCTGAACGGTATGAGCATCGATCAGGCCAAGGCGGCGATCATCGCGCGCGCCGAACATGATGGTTGGGGCCAGGGCTCCACCGTGTGGCGGCTGCGCGATTGGGGCGTGTCGCGGCAACGCTATTGGGGGACGCCGATCCCGTTCATCCACTGCGATGATTGCGGCGTCGTGCCGGTGCCCAAAGACCAGCTGCCCGTAGTGCTGCCCGACGATGTCAGTTTCGACATTCCTGGCAATCCGCTGGATCGCCATCCGACGTGGCAGCATGTCGACTGCCCAAACTGCGGGAAACCCGCCCGGCGCGAAACCGACACGCTCGACACCTTTACCAACAGCAGCTGGTATTTCCTGCGCTTTGCCAGTGCGCCAAAGGATGCGCCGTTCGATCCGGCGGTGGTCAGCCAATGGTTGCCGGTCGGGCAATATATCGGCGGGGTCGAACATGCTATCCTGCACCTGCTCTATGCGCGTTTCTGGACCCGCGCGCTCGCGGCCATTGGCAAGCTCGATTTTGCCGAACCCTTCGCCGCGCTGTTCACGCAGGGCATGGTGACGCACGAAACCTATAGCCGCGCGCAGGGTGAAGGCCTGCCCGCGCTGTTCTTCACGCCCGAAGAAGTGAACCGCACCGGGGATGGCGCGACCCTGATCAGCGATCGTGCGCCGGTGGACATCGGCCGCGTGATCAAAATGTCCAAATCGAAAAAGAACGTCGTCGATCCTGATGCGATCATTGACCAATATGGCGCCGACGCAGTGCGCTGGTTCATGTTGTCGGACAGCCCGCCCGAACGCGACCTGCCGTGGAGCGAGGCGGGGATCGAGGGCGCGTGGCGCTTTGTTCAGCGGCTGTGGCGCTTGTTTGGTGAAGTTACGGTGACCGGTGACGGAGCTGAGGACAAGCCACTCGCGCGCACGCTGCATCAGGCCATCGCTGGCTGTGCGCAGGATATCGAGGCGCTCCAGTTCAACAAGGCCGTGGCCAAGGTTCACGCGCTGGCCAACGCGGTCGAGAAAGCCCCGCCGTCGGCCACGCGCGCTGAGGCGTGCGCCACGCTGATCCGGCTGATTGCGCCGATGATGCCGCATCTGGCCGAAGAAGGCTGGGCCGGGCTGCCCGCTGCCCTGCGCCCGACCCCGCTGGTCGCCGATGCCGCGTGGCCAGTGGCTGAGCCTGCGCTGCTGGTCGATGATGAAGTGACCATCGCCATCCAGATGATGGGCAAATTGCGCGAAACAATCACGCTGGCCAAAGGCCTGTCGCGCCAAGAATTGGAAGCTGCTGCATTGGCTGCACCGCGCATTGCCGAACTGCTGAACGGCGCGACACCAAAAAAGATCATTGTGGTGCCCGACCGCCTGGTCAATATTGTCTTGTGATGCGCGCGTTCCTGATCCTTGCCCCCTTGATCCTGACCCCCCTGGTGCTTGCGGCCTGTGGTTTGCAGCCGCTATACAGTGCTGGAGCAAAGGGGCCGGTGGCAGAAATGCTGTCGGGCGTTCGTGTTGCCCAGATTGAGGGGCAGGCGGGGTGGCTGGTGCGCAATGCGCTGCGCGATCGGCTGGTGGCTTCGCAGGGGGGTGAGGGGCCGGGCAACCGCTATCGGCTCGATATCAAGCTGGAAGACACGATCACCGGTTTTGGTGTCCGCGCCGATGATTCGGTCACGCGTGAGCGCCGGGCGCTGCGCGCGCGGTATCAGCTGGTGGATACGGGCAGCGGCGAAATAGTGCTCGACGCAACGGCGGGATCGGACGCGGGGGTCGATGTGGTCGGCAGCGAATATGCCACCATCGCCGCCGAACAAAGCGCCCAGGAACGTCTGGCACAGGCCGTCGCCGACCAGATTGTTGCGCGGCTGGCGGTCTATGCCCGGCGCAGCGCAGGCGCCGCAACCAAGCCATGAAAGCGGAAAAGCCGGGCGAGCTTAACCGGCTATCCGGCCTGTCTGGCGGCACCCGGCTCTATTTGATTGCCGGACCTGATGAATCCACTTGTGCGACCGTTGGCGGGCATCTTGTGGCGCTGGCGGGCAACGAGGCGGAACGCATCGACCTGTCAAATGAGGAACTTAAACGCGATCCAGCACGGCTCGCTACCGAGGCTGCATCGCTGTCGCTGTTTGCGGGCGAACGGGTGATCCGGTTGTCGATCCTGGGTTCGGGTGATGACTGTGTTGAGGCAGTGGCGGCGCTGTTCAGCGCGGATGCGGCGCCAAACATCGTCGTAGCGATGGCCCCTGGAATGACCAAAAAGGCCAAGCTGATGAAGCTGGTCGAAGATTCGCCGCTCGCCCGCGCTGCCGTTTGTTACCAGCCCGATACGCGCGAACTGGTCGCCATTGCCGTCGCCGCCGCGCGCGACGAAGGGTTGCAGCTGGGCAGCCGCGAGGCCGCGATGTTGATCGATCTGGTTTCCGGCGACCAGAAATTGCTGGTTCGCGAGATTGAAAAGCTGGCGCTTTACCTCGACGCTGCGCCCGACCGGCAACGCCAGGTGGCGGCCGAAGACATCACCGCACTGGGCGCGGGTATCGACGAAGAGGATATTGGCGCGTGCATCAATGTCGCCCTGGCGGGCAAGGTGGCGGACCTGCCTGCCATGCTTGCCACGGCAGAGGCCGTTGGGGTGGCTGATATCCGGATAGTACGGGCGCTGGCGATCCGGGTGCAACTGCTGGTCAGGCTGCGTGCCGAGGTTGATGGCGGACAGCATCCCCGGACATTGGTCGACGACCGCCGCTACGGGATTTTTTGGAAGGAAAAGGATGCGGTGACGGCGCAGCTGCGGTTGTGGGATTCGATCAGGTTGGCACGGTTGATGTCGCTGCTGCTAGGCTGCGAACGTGCGCTCAAAACATCTGGGACAGCAGGATCGGTGCTGCTGCGCCGCCTGCTCGTCGATATCAGCCGCCAAGCCGCGCGGGCGCGCTAGCCCCTGTCCCGCGGGTTGGCATTATTCATACTCCACCATGATAGGAATGCGGCCGCGGTAATTGCCGTCATCGTCGCTGGCCACCGCCAGCCGCCCGCCAAAGCGGAAGCGCAACGTGCCGTCGGGGCCAATCCGCGGGGCAGGGCCAAGGTTGGTAGCAAGATCCGCCACCCGCGCCCGGCGTCCCTGATCGCCATCAAGGTCAATTGTCGCAGGCAGGAAAATGCGTACCCCGCGCCCCGGCGTGCCGGTGATCACCGCTTCGCCGCTTAGCGCCATGCCGCCCAAATCCTGGACATCGCCCGACAGCCGGCGGGCCCCGCTGATGGGATCGATCGCCACCGATCCGCCGCGCCCGGCGGCGACGCGGCTGAAATCCAGCTGGGCCGATATTTCGATCCGCAGGGACTGTTCGCCGTCCACCGCGCCGCCGTTCGCTAAAGCAACATCTGTTTGGCCGCAAAGCAGGCACGGCGCAGCGCGGACTGACGGGGTCAAAAACATGCAAGGCATGGCAAACAAGATCAAGCGCAGAAACACAAATTCCGACATAGACCGGTCATGGTTAATCGTCCGTAACCAGTGGCCCCCTTGTCCTGTCATTGGCGCGGGCCAATATGGGCGTTCCTCCCCATTCGGAAAGGCCCGCCATGACCGACGTTACGCCCCCCAAATCGCTGGACCAACTTGCCCGCCATATCCTGCGTGAAGGCGGCACCGAGCGTGCGTTTTCGGGCAAATATAATGATTTCAAGGGCGACGGGCTGTATCATTGCGCCGGATGCGGCGCGCCGCTGTTTGATAGCGGCGACAAATTCGACAGCGGGTCGGGCTGGCCGAGCTATACCGCCCCGGCCGACGAAACATTGGTCAGCGAACATGTCGATACCAGCCATGGCATGCAGCGGGTGGAGGTGCGCTGTGGGCGTTGTGCCGGGCATCTGGGCCATGTCTTCCCGGACGGGCCTGGGCCTACGGGGCTGCGCTATTGCATCAACAGCGCTGCGCTTGACTTCGCCGACCGTGACGCGGATGACGCAGCTTCCGGGCATGATTAAACGTCGCGCAGTCTTGATACACCAAGCGCCGCCCGACGATTGGACGAGAGGATGACGGCCCTTGCGCGGAGAACGGCGACGATTGGCGGGCAGCGGCGGGAATGGCGGTCGCGCAGCCCGGCGCAGTGAACCGCAGCCACCCGTTGACAGGGGGCCAGCGACCGGCTGGCGGCTCTGGTTGCGACGGCTGTTCCGCTGGGGGCTGGGGTTGGGGCTGGTGGCTTTCGTTGCCCTCGGCATATCCGTGGCGGTCGCAGTTCACCGCATCCCCAGCTATGAACAGTTGAAAGGAACGCCCGCCGGGCAAACCATCCGGGTGCGTGCGGCGGACGGAGCTGTGTTTTTCAGCGTCGGTCCCAATTATGGCCGCTGGCTGCCGATCCGCGAAGTGCCGCAAGTGATGCAGGACGCGATGATCGCGGTCGAGGATCGCCGCTTTCGCTATCATCCCGGCGTGGATCCCATTGGCATTGGCCGCGCCGCGATTTTTGCGGTCGAAAACTATGGTGCCGGGCGGCGCATGCAGGGCGCGTCGACGATCACGCAGCAGCTGGCACGCAATATTTTCCTGTCGAACAGTTACAGCTTTACGCGCAAATTGCGTGAAGCGGTCCTTGCCTTTGCGCTTGAATGGAAGTTTTCGAAAGGCCAGATTCTCGAACTTTACCTGAACAAGGTTTATTTCGGTGGCGGCAGTTACGGCATCGATGCTGCCGCGCGCACTTTTTTTGGCCATAGCGCGACCGAAATGTCGCTGTCGGAGGCAGCGGTCGTCGCCGGCCTGGTCAAGGCACCGTCACGTTATGCCCCGACCGCAGATCCAAAGGCCGCCCTGGGCCGTGCCGGAGTAGTGCTGTCGGTCATGGTCGATGCCGGTTTCCTGACCGCAGCGGAAGCCGCCAATACCAAGCCCGCCAATGTCAAAATGGCACAGGAAAGCGGTCAGAACAGTGCGCGGTATTTCACCGACTGGGTATTGCCACAGCTCGATTTGGTGATCGATGAGGGCACGGCGTCGCTTGATGTGTGGACGACGCTTGACCTGAACCTTCAGCGCGCGGGTACGGCAGCGTTGCAGGCCAATGTGCCGCCGGGGGTGCAGGGTGCGTTGGTGTCGCTTGACCGCGACGGTGCGGTGCGGGCGATGGTCGGCGGGACCGACTATGTCAGCTCCAACTATAACCGCGCGACACAAGCTGTGCGCCAGCCGGGATCGGCGTGGAAGCTGTTTGTCTATCTGGCCGCGCTCGAATCGGGGATCCGGGTGGATGACAAGGTGGTTGACGAACCGGTGACGATCAACGGGTGGAGCCCGCGCAATTCGTCAGGGCGCTTTTCGGGTGAGATGACCGTCCGCACCGCCTTTGCCAATTCGATCAACACGGTCGCGGCGGTGATGGGCGACGAAATCGGCTTTTCGGCCGTTGCCGGCATGGCGCGGCGGTTTGGGATTACCACGCCGGTCAACACGCATCCCTCGATGGTGCTGGGCACGGCGGAAGTTCGGGTGATTGACATGACCGCCGCCTTTGCCGCGGTGGCGCGGCGCGGTGTTTCGGTCAGCCCCTATGGCATCACCAAAGTGACGACGTCGGAGGGTGAGCTGTTGTTTCAGCGCAAGCCCGAGGCCGGGCAGCAGCTGGTGGACGACTGGGTCGCGGCAGGAATCACCGACTTGCTCCAGACTGCCGTCAACACAGGCACGGGGCGCGCGGCACAAATCGGTCGCCCGGTCGCAGGCAAGACAGGAACAACGTCAAGCAACAAGGACGGGTGGTTCCTGGGTTTTTCCAGCGGAATTACGACGGGCGTGTGGATGGGACGTGACGATGCGCGCGCGGTCCGTGGGTTGCAGGGTGGCCGCGCCCCGGCCCAGGCCTTTTCGCAGTACATGCGTGTGGCGGTGGCGCGGCGTCCGGTCGAACAATTTGATACCCAGGTCGTCCTGCCCGAATGGCAGCTGGAGGAAGAAGGCGATGCCTATTTCGGTGAGCCGGGGTCCGAAGGCTATGTCGATGAAAACGGTATGCCGATTGAACTGCCGATCGATCAGCCGTTCGCTGGCGAAGGGGGGACGCAAACTGTGCCGCCGCCCGCACCTGCGGACGACAGCGAGCTAAAGCTTGACCAAAATTGGCTGGATGAACAGACCGGCGGCGGTGAAACGCAGCCGCCCCAGATGCGGGCACCGCTCCAGCCGCGAACGCCGGCCCAGCCCCCGCCGCGAGCGCCGCCCCAGCCTCAGCCGCGAGCGCCGGCCCAGCCCCAGTCCCAGCCCCCGCCCCCGCCTAGGTAAACCGATACCGGTGCAGGCTGCGCCCATGGTCGCGCAGCCAGCGGCGCGGTGCATCGACCGGGCCATTGTTGATAACATCGACCAGAGCATGAAAATCGGGGCCGTGATGCATGTGCACCCGGTGCGCCACCTCATGCGCCACAGTCGCGCGGCGGACATCGTCAGGGGCCATGATCAGCCGCCAGCTATAGCGTATCCGTCCATCCGATGCGCAGCTGCCCCAGCGACTGCGCGGATCGCCGACAGCGACGTTGGCGACGGTCAGGCCGTGTGCGGCGGCCATGGCACGGCTTTCGATGTCGAGGCGCGCAACCGCCTCGGCCTTTAGCCAGCGGACGAGGCGTGGGCCAATGGTTTCGGCAGGGCCGCCAAGGCAAAGCTGGGCGCCGTCGTCGTTGACCCGGCGGGGCAGGGCCGGATCCCACGCGACGATTCGCTCTGATCCATAAAGCGGCAGACGGGTGCCGTGGCTGACCATGACCGGGCCATCGTTACGGCCTGCCTGCGCGGCAATCCAGTCAGTCTGGTCACGGGCCCAGTTCAGCGCCTGACGTTCGCTGGCGCGGCGCGGGATGGTCAGGCGCAGTTCGCCGCGCACCGCGTCGAACACCAACCGATACCGGCTGGCGGCGGCGTGGCGGACCAGGCGCAATGGCCAGTCCTGGCCGTACGCGGCAATGCGCAATGGTTCAAACTTCGCGTTCGACAAGATGTTGTTCCAGCGGCCCGGCGATCGTTTCGCTCACCGTCCAGCCAACGATGGACTGGCCCGCGTGGTGAACGGCATCGCGGTCGCCGCTTTCCAGATAATGCCATATGGGCAAGGGTTCGCCAGCGGCGCGCAGCCGATAGGCGCAGGTCAGCGGCAGCCATTCGATCGCGTCAATTTTGTGGCGGTTGAGCGTCAGGCAATCGGGGACATGCTGGCGCCGCCGCGGATAATCTGTGCACCGCGCCGTGGCTGGATCGATCATGCGGCAGGTCACATTCGTCGGGTACACCCGCCCCGTATCTTCATCTTCCAACTTGTGAAGGCAGCATTTGCCACAGCCATCGCACAGCGCCTCCCACTGTCCCGCATCGAGGGTGTGCAGCGGGGCGTCCCACCAGCGCGCGGTGTTCTTCACCGGACCCAGCGATCCAGATCGGCGGCGACCAGATCGGCTGCGCCTTCGTCGGCGGGGGTGGAGGGGTCGTCGATGGGCAGCAGGGCAATTGGTTCGCCCTGCGGCCCCATCAAAAAGGCAAGCTGGGTGTGCGCCATCAAATATCGATCGGGGGCTGATCCTTCCAGTTTCTTGTAACTTATCAGAAAGGCTTTGGCCGCTGCGGCCACGGCATCGTCGCTGCCCGTCAAGCCAAGTAGGCGCGGGTGATAGCGCGCGACATAGGGCGCCAACGTCGTGGGCGTGTCGCGGGCAGGATCGATCGTGATGAATATCGGCGCGACTTGTGCGCCGCGCTGAGCATCGGCCTTTTCAAACTGTGCCAGGCCTTGCATCAATTTCTGTAGATCGACGGGGCAAACGTCAGGGCAAAAGCTGAAACCGAAGTACATCAGCCGATATTGTCCGGCGAAATCCTTGTCAGCCACCGCGCGTCCGCGCTGGTCGGTCAACGCAAAGGGGCCGCCGATCGTCGCGCCTTTCAGGGGCGGTTCTTCGAGCACCGCAGGGCTGCACGCCGCCAGCAACATTGCCGCAAACAGCGACAGGCTTGCGCCGAGGCGTGGGAAGGTTCTATCATTTGCGTTCATCATGCCGCCAGCCTTGCTGGCTTATGGCGGCAAAATCAACTGTTCGTAAGGTGCGCCATGTTTCGCTTCGCCGCTTTTCTCTTCCGACCTGCTGCCTTCGCGCTCGTGCCATTGGCCGCGCTGACGCTGCTTCCGGGCAGCGCCGCGGCGCAGTTCTCGGATAGCTATAACTTCCTGAAAGCCGTCCGCGAGCGTGACGGGGCAGAGGCGACCAAATATCTGAACGACGAAACCACCCGGGTCATCAACACCCGCGACAGCGGTAGCGGCGAAACGGCACTCTCTATTGTGGTCAGGAACCGTGATCTTGCCTGGATTCGGTTTTTGCTGGCCAAGGGGGCCAATCCCGGCATCGCCGATAAAGAAGGGATGACCCCGCTGATGCATGCAACGCTGCTCGGCTATGCTGAAGGAGCGGACGCGTTGCTGGACAATTCGGCGGCCGTTGACCAGGATAACAGCCGCGGCGAAACAGCCCTGATTCTGGCGGTTCAGCGGCGTAACACTACGCTTGTACGCATGTTGATCGCGCGCAAGGCCAATCCGGACCGCGCCGATCATGTCGCGGGCATGTCAGCGCGCGATTATGCCAAACGCGACGATCGGACGGGTACGATGCTCGCGCTGCTCGACGCCAAAGATGATGCTGTCAAACCGCTGGGGCCGGTGTTCGGGCCAAATTAACAGCGCACAGAATGTGATTCGATACTTGCAAATCACATTATAATGTGAAAAACGAAATCCTTCCAGAACGGAAGGACCAAATTTCAATGTCAACCGACCTTATTGCGCGCCTGCGTTCGCTGGTTACCGATGGCGGGCTGTCGCGCTCGGGATTGGCGCGTGCGGCGGGATTGCACGCCAATACACTGCGGGACATCGACCAAAGCGAATGGAATCCAACCGCCGACACGCTGCGCAAGCTTGAATCCTATTTGTTCGAAAGTGACGACACGCCTGCACTTGTGCCGATCGAGGAGATTATCGAGGAAGCCCGCAATGGCCGCATGTTCATTCTGGTCGACGATGAAGATCGGGAAAATGAGGGCGATCTGATCATCCCGGCACAAATGGCGACCCCCGATGCGATCAATTTTATGGCTACCCATGGCCGCGGACTGATTTGTCTGGCGATGACGCGCGCGCGCGTCGATGCCATCGGCCTCGATTTGATGAGCCGCTCCAATGGGACCCGCCACGAGACCGCCTTCACCGTGTCGATCGAGGCGCGCGAAGGGGTTACGACGGGGATTTCGGCGCACGACCGCGCGCGCACGATTGCCGTGGCCATCGATGCAGGCAAGACCCGCGATGACATCGTTACGCCGGGTCATGTGTTCCCACTGGTCGCGCGCGATGGCGGTGTGCTGGTGCGTGCGGGGCATACCGAAGCCGCTGTGGACGTCGCCCGGCTGGCGGGACTTAACGCGGCCGGCGTGATCTGCGAGATCATGAAGGACGACGGCACGATGGCGCGGATGGACGACCTTATGGCGTTCGCGCGGCTTCACAAGTTGAAGATGGGGACGATCCGCGACCTCATCGCCTATCGCCGCCAGCATGATCACCTGGTCGAAAAACGTGCCGAAATGACCTTTACCAGCCGCTGGGGCGGCGACTGGAAAGCCATCACCTTTTTCAACAAGGCGACGGGTGATGAAACCATGGCGCTGGTTAAGGGGCACATTGATCCCGCGCAACCCACGATGGTCCGCATGCACACCATGTCGATGTTCGTCGATGTGTTTGGTGAATCCAATGAACGTGCGGGCCTGTTGTCGCGGTCGATGGAAATGATCGCGCACGAAGGGCGCGGTGTGCTGGTGCTTATCAACAAGCCGATGAAGGGCATAATCAGCCGCTTCATTCAACTGCGCGCCGCTGGAAAAGCAGCGGGCGACCCACAGGTAGAAGAGCTGCGCGATTATGGCGTTGGCGCCCAAATTCTGGCCGAACTGGGGGTACAGGACATGCTGTTGCTGACCAATACGCATCACAGTTTGGTGGGCCTTGAAGGATATGGCTTGTCGATCGTCGGCGAACGCGCCATTCCGGGTACGGGAGGCGAATAATGGCGCATATATTGATTGTCGAGGCGCGTTTTTACGCCGCCATCAATGACCTGCTGCTCGATGGCGTGCGCAGCGCTGTCGAAAGCGCGGGGCACAGCCACGAAACGATCACCGTCCCCGGCGCACTCGAAATCCCCGCCGCGATTGCCTTGGCCAGTGAAACCGCGCGCTTTGACGGCTACGTCGCGGTCGGCGTGGTGATTCGCGGCGAAACCTATCATTTCGAGGTGGTTTCGAATGAAAGCGCGCGGGCGATCATGGCGCTCACCCTTGACGGCCTGCCCATCGGCAACGGCATTCTGACCGTCGAGAACGAAGCACAGGCGCTGGTCCGCGCCGACAAGACGCAAAAAGACAAGGGCGGCGAAGCTGTCAAGGCAGCGCTGGCGATGCTGGCGCTCAAGGAGCATTTTGGCGTTGCCTGATAGCCTGCCCGCACCGCGTTATCGCATCGTCGAACGCGGCGGGCGGCTTGAGGTGATCGATAGCCTAACCGGAGAACGCCCACTCAGTGCGGCGGAACGGATGGTGGCGCATGATGCCGCGCACGGCCACGCCGCAATGCGGTACGACCGCATCGCCGAAACGGCGGAAGCTGTGACAACCGCGCCCGTATCCGCGCCCACAATCGCACCCGTGCCGGCGCTAAAGCCACAGTCAGCAACCGCGCCAATTGCGGCCGATACGATTCGCCCGGCGCTGGCCCAGCGCGCCAATCCGTGGGGGGGCAACAATGGCGGGCGCACCCAACTTGGTGCCCAATCACAGTCCGAGGCACAGGCGCGGCCCAGCCCAAGCACCAGGACCGCTCCAGCGCGCCCTGCCCCGCACGCCAATGCAGCACGTGACAGCAAACGCCAGCCCATTGTCACGGGACAATGGTGGGATGCGAAAGGTCCGCGAACGATTGATCTGGGCGCGGCCGGGCGCGCCAAGTTGTCGAACGGTTTCGGGACCGCGCTGATCATCGCTTTTTTCGTAATTATTGTGCTGATTATTGTGGAACCCGCGCTGCTGCTGATTGCGGGTTTTGTGCTGTTCCGCTTTGGCGGCAAGATCGTCGGCCCCATTGGCGCAGGGGTGATTGATGCGGCAATCAAGGCGGACGGCGGACGTTAGAATATCCGCGATGGCCAAGCGTTAGCTGGCCGACAGCATCAATCTGCAGCCACCAGCGTCGGAAAGTCGGTATAGCCTGCTGCGCCCGGGCCATACCAGTCGCGCGGCGTGGACGTTCCGAACGCCGCGCCGGTGCGCAGGCGCTCGACCAGGTCGGGGCTGCCGATGAAGGGGCGGCCATAGCTGACGGCGTCGGCCAGGCCGGTGGCCAGATCGCCAGCGTAATTTTCCCCGTCATATTCCTGATTAAGCACTAGCGGCGCGCGGAAAACTTCGCGGATCTGGGGCGATACGCGCGGAACGTCACTGCGCCCGAAATCACCAAAGGGCTTTTGCTCGCGCAGTTCAAGGAAGCCGATACCGATGGCGTCAAGCGCAGCGGCGGCGGCGGTGAACAGGCCGACCGGATCGCTATCGTCCGCACCTTGTGTTTCGCCGTTGGGGGACAGGCGCACCGACGTGCGGCCAGCGCCCACCGTGTCGGCCACGGCTTGCGTCACTTCGCGCAGCAGGCGGATGCGATTGATGATCGGCCCGCCATAGTCATCATCGCGCAAATTGCTGTTGTCGCGCAAAAATTGATCGATCAGATAGCCATTGGCGCTGTGGATTTGCACCCCGTCGAACCCGGCGCGCAGCGCATTGCCAGCGGCCTTGACATAATCGTCGATCACCCGCGGAATCTCGTCGCGCCCCAGAGCGCGGGCCGCAACATAATCTTTCTTGCCTTCAGCCGTGTGGGCAAAACCCGGCGCGGTCGTAGCAGAGGATGACACCGGCGATTGCCCGTCCAGGAAGTCGGAATGGACAAGACGGCCCATGTGCCACAGCTGAAGAATGATGCGGCCATCGGCATCGTGCACGGCATCCGTTACCGGTTTCCATGCCTCGACCTGTTCTTCGGACCAGATGCCGGGCGCGGCGGGCCAGCCGAGCCCTTCCTGACTGATCCCGGTCGCTTCGGCGATGATCAGCCCGGCGGCAGCGCGCTGGGCATAATATTCGGCCTTCAGCGCGGTGATCGGCACATGCCCCGCGCCAGAACGCCCGCGCGTCAGCGGTGCCATGATGATGCGGTTGGGGGCGTGAATGGCGCCGAGTTGAATGGGATCGAACAGTGTGGTCATGGAGCTTTCTCCCTTTTTGAATTGCATCTTGCAACCGGTTGGCTGTCAGCTAAGCGCGGGGAATGGCCGATGCAAGCAGTCCGGGCGAAAAGCATTTCTTTGTCGCCGCTAAGCGCGGCAGCACCGGGATGGCCTTTGCTGCGCTGGTACTGGGCAATATTGCTATCGCATTCGGGCCGCTGTTGGTGCGGCTGGCCGATACCGGGCCGATTGCAACAGGATTTTGGCGGCTGGCGCTGGCCGCGCCGCTGCTTGCCTTAATCGGCTGGCGCGCGGGGTTTCGCCCACAGCACCTGTCGCACGGTACGCTGCTGCTGTTGTTATTTGCGGGTGTGGCTTTTGCAGCGGATATCATCGCGTGGCATCTTGCGATTTTTCAGACGAAGCTGGGCAATGCGACCTTGCTCGCCAATTGCGCCAGCCTGTTGCTGGCAATTTATGGCGTGGTGCTGGCGCGGCGCATGCCAGCAAAAACGCATCAGCTTGCAATCATGTTCGCCTTTGCAGGGGCGGCACTGTTGATGGTGCAAAGTTTCGAACTGTCGCCGCGCCATTTTAATGGCGACCTGCTCAGCCTGCTCGCCGGGCTGTTCTATACCGTCTATCTGGTGGTGATGATGCGGGCACGGGTCAGCGCCGAAAGCTGGATGGCGCTCGCCATTGCTAGCGCTGTGGCGGCAACCTTGCTGCTCCCCGCTGCGGTGCTGGCGGGCGAACGCGTGCTGCCGCTGGACTGGACGCCGCTCATTATCTTGGCGCTGTCCAGCCAGGTGATAGGACAGGGTCTGCTGACCTTTGCCCTGCCGCATTTCAGCCCGCTGCTGATCGGGCTGGCGCTGTTGCTACAACCGGCCTTGTCGGCGCTGGCGGGGTGGTGGGCATTTGATGAAGCGCTGACCCCGCTTGACCTGATCGGCGGCGTGATGGTGATGTCGGCACTGGTGCTGGTACGCCTTGCAGAGCGGCCAATGCGGGCGTAGATTGCCATAATGGCTAACCCCACCCTCCCCGCCGACCCCACGCTTGAAGAACTTCGCATCGGTCTTGCGCCTGCTATTGCTATGGCGGCCGCGTTTGACGGCTTTACTCCGCTGGCGGTGGCGAATGCGGCGCGCGATGCCGGCGTTGATGCCGATGTTGCCCGGATTGCCTTTCCCGGCGGCGCGGCCGATATGATCGATGCCTGGTTTGCCAGTGTCGATGCGCAGATGCTGATGCGCCTGCCCGCCGAACAGCTTGCGGCAATGAAGATTCGCGACCGCATAACCGGACTGGTGGAAGCTCGGCTCGACATCGTGGCACCACAGCGCGAATCGCTGCGCCGCGCGCTTGCCGTGCTGGCATTGCCGACCAATGTTGCGCTGGCCGCCCGCCTTGGCTGGCGCGCCGCCGATGTCATGTGGGCCGCGGCAGGCGACACCGCGACCGACTTTAATCATTACTCAAAACGCGCGATACTGGGCAGCGTTTATGGTGCCACCATGGCCGTGTTCCTGAATGACGACAGCGACGGTCATGCCAACACCCGTGCTTTCCTTGCCCGACGAATCGCGGGAGTAATGAAGTTTGAAAGCTGGAAATATCGCCGCGCGGCGACAAAGATGGAACGCCCCAGCCTGGCGCGTTTCATTGGGCGGTTGCGCTACCCGGTGAAATAATCGGTGCGCAATGCGTTATCCGCTGGCGTGTTCCATTTACTATTGATAATCGCTTGCAAATGGAAACGAGTCTAGACCGGTTGCCACTTGGCCGTGCCGCCCGGATTATTGCGATTGATTGGGATGCGCTTGACGTTGCCGAAGGACGGCGACTGCGCGAGCTGGGGTTACTCGACGGGGTCGAGCTGACCGCGTTGCATCGTGGCGGACTGTTCTGGCGTGATCCGTTGGCCGTGGCCATCGGGCGGATGCGTATTGCCATCCGCGCGCGCCACGCCGCCGCGATCCGCGTCGTTGCCGTTGATCCGGTCGCTGCAGAATGACAACCGCCGCTCCGCTGGTCGCGCTGGTCGGCAATCCCAATGCCGGGAAATCGAGCCTGTTCAATGCGCTGACTGGTGCGCGCCAGAAAATCGCCAATTACCCCGGCGTGACGGTGGAGCGCAAAAGCGGCCGCGCCAGCTTTGCCGATGGGCGGCCAATCGAACTGGTCGATCTGCCGGGCAGTTACAGCCTGACGCCTGCCAGCCTGGACGAGGTTGTGACCCGCGATGTCGTGCTGGGCCAGCAAATGGGCGACCGCCGCCCCGACGCGCTGATCATCGTCGTGGATGCGGGCAACCTTGACCAGCATCTGTGCTTTGCACTGGAACTGATCGGACAGGGCCTGCCGGTGGTAATCGCGCTCAACATGATTGATATGGCCCTGCGCGACGGACTGGAACTGGATGCGGCGGCCCTTGCCGCAGAACTTGGTGTTCCGGTGGTGCCTACGGTGGCTGTCCGTAAACGCGGCCTGGCTGACCTTGTCGCTGCACTTGACGAAGCGCTGCGCAGCGCGGCGCGCGGATCGGGCGTGGCGGGCGATGCCGACCAGTTTACGCTTCATCAGCGCGCCCGTACATTGGCGCGCGCGGCCACCTTGCGCGAAACGCCGGTGCGCCGCTGGACCCATGCGATTGACCGTGTGGTGCTGCACCCTGTGCTTGGCTTTACCATCCTGCTAACGTTGCTGTTCGTGATGTTTCAGGCGGTTTATGCATGGGCGACGCCTTTTGCCGACGCGCTGGAAGGCGGGATCGCGGCTTTGCAGGCGCTGGTGGTTGGGGCGCTGCCCGATGGTTTTCTGCGCGGTCTGATTGTCGAAGGATTGCTTGGCGGCGTGGGATCGGTGGTGGTGTTCCTGCCACAAATCGTGATCCTGTTCCTGTTTATCCTGCTGCTAGAGGCATCAGGCTATATGACCCGCGCGGCGTTTTTGATGGACGGGTTGATGGCCAAGGTCGGCCTGTCGGGGCGCGGTTTTATTCCGCTGCTATCCAGTTTTGCCTGTGCCATCCCCGGCATTATGGCGACGCGCGCCATTCCCGATGCACAGGACCGGCTGACCACCATTTTGGTCGCACCGCTGATGACCTGTTCGGCGCGGCTGCCCGTTTACGCCCTGATCATCGGGGCGTTTATCCCGGCGCAGACAGTTGGCGGCACGCCGATCGGCCTGCAAGGGCTGATCTTGTTCGGCCTGTATCTGTTTGGCATCATAGGGGCGCTGGCCGTCGCGCTGGTGCTGCGCCGGACGGTCACGCGCGGAAATACGGCGGGCATGATGATGGAATTGCCGCGCTATCAAATGCCGCGCGCGGGCGATGTGTTGCTGGGCCTGTGGCAGCGCGCCTGGGCGTTCCTGCGCCGTGCGGGGACGATCATATTGGCAACCACGGTTGTCCTCTGGCTGTTGCTTACCTATCCCAAGGCCCCGGAAGGCAGCGGAATCAGCCAGGTGGAATATAGCGTCGCCGGACGGATCGCATCCGGGCTGGAGGTGGTTGTCGCGCCCATCGGTTTTAACCATGACATTGCGCTGGCGCTGATCCCGGCGATGGCGGCACGGGAAGTGGCGGTGGCCGCGCTCGCCACCGCCAATGCGGTTGAGGCCGGGGATGACGATGCGGTCGCGGCAGCATTGGGTGATACCCTGGCCGGGAAATGGTCGCTGGCCACTGCGCTCGCCTTTCTTGCGTGGTTCGTCTTTGCGCCGCAGTGTATTTCAACGATTGCAGTAACGCGGCGTGAAACCAACGGTTGGAAATGGCCGCTGTTCATGGTTGGCTATCTGTTCGCGCTCGCCTATGCCGCTGCTGGAATCACGTATTGGACAGCCGTCGCCCTTGGGCTAGGCTAAAACCACTTTAATCTAGGGGAGCAAACGGGGCCATGGCAGGCAGCGTCAACAAAGTTATCCTGATCGGCAATCTTGGGAAAGATCCCGAGATTAAGTCATTCCAAAACGGCGGAAAAATCGCAAACTTCAGTATTGCCACGTCGGAACAGTGGAAAGACAAAATGTCCGGCGAGCGTAAGGAACGCACGGAATGGCACAACATCACCATCAATGGCGATGGACTGGTCGGCGTGGTTGAACGCTATCTGAAAAAGGGCAGCAAGGTTTATATCGAAGGCAGCCTGCGCACTCGCAAGTGGCAGGACCGCGATGGCAATGACCGTTACACCACCGAAGTGGTCGTGGCGGGCATGAGCGGCGCATTGACCATGCTCGACGGTGCACCCGGCGGCGGCGGAGCGCGTTCTGGCAGTGGCGATAACTGGAGCGGCAGCGACAACAGTGATTCGAGCGGCGGCGGTGGCGGCGGCTGGAATCAGGACGGCGGCGGAGCGAGTGGCGGCGGTTCGGGCGGCGGCGGCGGCTCAGGTGGCGGCAGTTCGGGTGGTGGCGGTTCGGGCGGGCGCGCAGCGTTTGATGACGACCTTGATGACGATGTGCCCTTCTGAAAATTTCAAAGCCGTCGGTCCTGAGCGTGTCAAAGGACCGCTTTTATTCGGGAATGCCAAAACATAACAACACCCTTCGGGAAGTTCAGGGCGGTCGGGGCAGGGATATGGCGTTGGGCGAATCGGGCAGCCAAGCCATTACCGCTGTCGATGTGTGCCGCGGCGTAACGCGGCTGTTCGCCCAGGCCGGGCTGGCTGCAATTCCCGAAGTGCTGCTTCCGAACGGCCGGCGCGCTGACTTGCTCGCCATCGATGCCAAGGGACAAATCATCATTGTCGAAATCAAGGTCCGCCGCGCGGATCTGCACGGCGACGGTAAATGGCCTGACTATTGCGACTGGTGCGACCGGTTTTACTGGGCGTTGGCGGCGGGGCTTGACCCGGCGATTCTAAATACGGCGGCTTACCGCCCCGATATGGCCGGGTTGATTGTCGCTGATCGCTATGGCGCCGCAGTAATGCGCGAGGCAGCGGTCGAGCCAGTTACCGCCGCGCGGCGCAAGGCACAGGTGCTACGGACTGCGCGGCTGGCAATGCGGCGGCTGATGTTTGCAGGCGATCCGGATATTTCCGCCGACTGGGCCGACGGTTAGGTCAGGATCACCGCAAGTTGATTCGCGCTTGCATCCGTTCAAGATAGCGGGCGAGGATATCAATCTCAAGGTTCACGGCGCGGCCTGCCGCAGCCTCTTGTAATGTGGTCACCGCGCGGCTGTGGGGGATGATGTTCAGCGTGAAATGCGCGCTGCCATCGTTCTGATCGGCAACGCTGTTGACGGTCAGCGAAACACCATCGACGGTCACCGATCCCTTCGCCGCCAGATAGGGAGCGATGGCGGCAGGGGCGGCAATGGTAACCACCCAGCTATCGCCGCTGGTGGTGACTGACACCATATGGCCGATCCCGTCGACATGGCCGGTGACGATATGCCCGCCAAGTTCGTCACCAACCCGCAGCGCACGTTCCAGGTTCAGGCGGCGGCCCACGGCCCACATGCCGGGCGCGGTGCAGTCCTGCGTTTCGGCACTGGCGTCAATCGCGAACCAGTTTCCAGCGGCATCGGTGCCCGTCTCGACCACGGTCAGGCATGCGCCTGAACAGGCAATCGATGCCCCGATGGCAATGGTCGCGGGGTCATCGGCGGTGCCGATAACCAGCCGCAGGTCGCCGCGTTGCTCCGCCGCGCGGATGGTGCCGATGTCGCTGATGATGCCGGTAAACATAGCTGGGGTCAGTCCTCTTTCACCGCGTCGTAGACGTCGAGCCGGTCGCTGCCAAGCATGCGACTGTCGTGCAGTTGCCAGCGGCCATGGGCGTTGGCAAGATCGGTCAGGCCGATGTCGGCAAGGGCGCTGCGCCCAGCCCCGATCATGATCGGCGCGCGGTAGAGCAACAGGCGGTCGGCGCGGTTTGCGCGCAGAAAGGCGGCGGCGGTTTGTGCGCCGCCCTCGACCAGCAACGAATCGATCCCGGGCAGCGCGTCGGTGGCCTCGGCGCTGGCGACGGCGACCAGGCCCGCCGGCGCGCTGCCGCTGGTCAGGAGCAAGCGGCGCGGGGCGCGCGCCTCCAGTCCAGCCAGCCGGACATCAAGTTTCGGGGCATCGGCAGCGAATGTGCCGCGCCCGACCAGAACAGCATCGTGGCGTGCACGTTCCAGATGCGCATGCGCGCGGGCGCGGTCCCCGGTGATCCAGCGGCTCTGTCCGTCCGCGCGCGCGATCATCCCGTCAAGCGAGGTCGCGAGTTTGATCGTAACGAAGGGCCGTGCCCGCTGCTGGCGCGAAAGCCACGCGGCCAGACACAACCGGGCGTCGGCGGCAGCCAGACCCTCAACCACCACGGTGCCCGCCGCGCGCAGCCGGACATGGCCCTGCCCGGCCGTGCGCGTATCCGGGTCGGTGAGCGCGGATACGACGCGGGCGACCCCGGCGCTGATCAGGGCATCGGCACAGGATCCACCGCGATCGCTGACATGGGCGCAGGGTTCCAGAGTGACATAGGCGGTCGCGCCGCGTGCGCCATTGCCTGCCTGGGCAAGGGCCATGGCCTCGGCGTGGGGGCGGCCGCCGGGCTGGGTCCAGCCCCGCCCGACAACGCGCCCCTGATTGACCAATATGCAGCCGACATTGGGATTGGGCGTTGTGCGTGCCGCGCCGCGTGACGCCAGCGTGAGCGCGGCCGCCATCCACCGGGCATCATCGTGATGGCCCGGACCAGTCAAGGTGGCGGCGCGGCCCCGCGTGCGGCCCGCTCAGCCAGTGTCGAGCGTTTGACTTCGGTTCGCTTGCCGATTTCATCAGCCGCTGCGCCCAGCGTCTCACGCGTCACCTTGTCGGCGTCGCCGGCATCATATTCAATGCCCATTGCTTCGGCCAGTTTTTGATATGCCAGGCGGCGTTCGGCGTTGCGCCGCGTGGTTTCCTTGGCGCGGGCGACCCAGTCGGCGCGCACTTCGGCAGTGCTGCGGTCGGCGCGCCAGCTTTCGAAATAAACGACGCGCGGCTTCGGCGGATCGTGCCGGATCAGCTTTTCCGAAAAGCCCCACAGGATGAGCGATGCGATCGTAACCGCAAGGCCCCACAGCGCCCAGCGATGCGGGCGCGGTTCACGGATATAGGACCAGAAATCGCTGGCTCCGCCCGACACGTTCCAATTGCCAATCATGCGCATGGTCGCGGTTTAGGCGATTCGCGCGCACGATGCCAGTGGCCAGCGGGTACAAATGATAGTCAGCATGGCGGCCCCATGATTGCAAAAAATGCAATGCGGAATGTGCATTTCGCAGTTGCACAATTTATGCTGCACTGCAATATCACTCTTGCCTTTTAGGCATCCTCTCCCAAAACTTTCAAAGGGTCGCCTTCGGGCGGCCCTTTTTTTATCCCTGGGCCGGAATGATCACCTCAAACCGCCGCACTTCGGCGATGAAACTGGCGGGCAGGGGTTCAGCACGGCCGCTGTCCTGGCCGACATGGGCATAGGTCACGGCAATATCGGTTATGCGTTCTTCTCCGCGAAATATGGCGCAGTGGAAGGTAAAACTGGTCCGGCCAAAGCGCGCGACACGTGCCGCCACGGTGATTATCTGGTCAAGCCGGGCCGAGGCGTGATAATCAATTTCAGCATTCACAACGACAATATCGGTCAGATATTGCTGGAAATACAGGCCCGGCTGACCCTCACCCAGCGCCCGGAAATATTCGGTCACCCCGATATCGGCGTAAACCAGATAATTGCCGTTAAATACGATGCCTGTTCCATCAAGCTCGTTGAACCGCACGCGCACGTCGTGCTGCACCCGGAAGGCATTTTTGGTTATGGTCCAATAGCTGCGATCCATGGCGTTCAGGCCGCGAGCGCCGGCGCTTTGGCGGCGAGCGGTGTCGTGGCCGCCGCGAGCCATTCACGTTCAACATCACCCAATCCATGTGCCAATTTGGTGAAAACAGTGGCGTGATAGTTATCAAACCAGTCTATTTCCGTCGCTGACATCAGGTTGGTATCAATCAAATTCTTGTCAATGGGGGCAAAAGTGATGGTTTCAAACGCCAACGTCGGCTGCTCGGCATTGCTAAGTGCGGCCGGCACGACCAGCACCAGATTTTCGATGCGGATGCCATATTCGCCCGCTTTGTAATATCCCGGCTCGTTCGACAATATCATCCCGGGGTGCAGCGGTTCTTCGGTCCCGCCCTGTCCGCCCGTCGGCTTGGCGATGCGCGCAGGCCCTTCGTGCACCGCCAGATAGGTGCCCACGCCGTGGCCAGTGCCATGGGCATAATCGACCCCATCCGCCCACAAAAACTGACGCGCGAGCGTGTCGAGTTGGCTGCCGCGCGTGCCTGTGGGAAAGCGCGCTGTCGCCAATGCGATATGCCCTTTGAGCACTTGTGTGAAGCGGCGGCGCATTTCGGCGGTTGGCGTGCCGATCACCACGGTGCGGGTGATGTCGGTGGTGCCGTCAGGATATTGCCCCCCCGAATCGACCAGATAAATGCCGTTGGTCGGTAACATCCGGCTGTTTTCGGGGTCAAAGCGGTAATGCGGGCTTGCGGCATTGGGGCCCGCCGCAGAGATGGTGTCGAACGACAAGTCTTTCAGATCACCGCCTTCTTCACGAAATGCGCGCAATTTGTCGGCAACCGCAGCTTCGTCCAGTCCCCCCGTTGGTGCGGCGCTTTCGAGCCAGCGCAAAAAGCGCGTTACCGCAACACCGTCGCGGGCATGGGCATTCTTCATGCCCTGTACCTCTACGGGGTTTTTGCAGGCCTTGGGCAGGACCGCCGGATCGCGGCGTCGGACAATCTGTGCGCCGCCCATTTCCAGCGCCGCAAAGACCGCCGCCACCGCTCGTTCGGGATCGGCGGCCACGCGCTTGCCGGCCATGGCAGACAGGCTGGCGGTCAGCGCGCCATATTCATGTAGCCGGACACTGTTGCCCAGATGCTGGCGCACGGCGTCGGTCAGCTTTTCGGGCGCAAGGAACAGGTCGGCGGTCGCATCGGCGTGGATCACTGCAAAGGCCAGTCCCACCGGAGTCCGCGCCACGTCGGCACCGCGCAGGTTAAAGGTCCAGGCAACCGAATCGAGCGCAGTCATGACAGTCGCATCGAGCCGCTCGGCTTTCAGCCAATCGGCGATGGCGGCACGCTTGGCGCTTGCACTTTGCCCTGCAAGTGTGTCGCTGTGCACTGCGACCGGCGCAACACTTGGCGCGGGACGGTCGGTCCAGACAGCATCGATAGGGTTGTGGGCGGTGGCGACCAGTTCGGCCCCGACCGCTGACAACTGGTCCCCCGTGGCCTTCACCCAATCGACGCCGTGCAGCCAGGGGTCGTAACCAATGCGGTGGCCCGCAGGCGCATTGACGGCAAGCCATGCCCCTATGCTCGATGCGGGCACATCGACATAATCATAATGCGCGCCGTCGACCTGTTGACGCACTTGCAATGTATACCGCCCGTCGGTGAACATCGCCGCCTTATCCGCCAGCACCACCGCGGACCCCGCCGATCCGGCAAAACCGGTCAACCAGGCCAGTCGCTGGGCGTATTCGCCGACATATTCGCTCATATGTTCGTCACTGATCGGGACGACAAATCCGTCGAGACCCTTCGCGGACAGTTCGCTGCGCAGCGCGGTCAGCCGCGCGGCGTTGCATTCGGGGGTTTGACTGGACACGGACCCATCCTTGTTCGTAAGCTTATGCATTGCCCAGGGTGGGCATGTTGCGGGACAAAAGATTATGCGGGCATTGTGGCTGTTCCTTGCAACAATTTCCACCCCGCTTGTGGCGATATCCCCTTCGCTTGCCCAACAGAAAGACGCTGCATTGACTGCGAAACCCGTGCTTCCCCCTGAATCCCTGGCCGAACCTCTGGCTGAACCCTTGGCCGAACAGCGTCCGCACAGCACAACGAAACACGGCGTGACGCTGAACGATTCGTGGCATTGGCTGAAAGATCAGGGTTATCCAGTGGTCGATGACAAACCGGTGCTGGACTATCTGAACGCTGAAAACGCCTATTTCGACGCAGCGATGAAACCGCATGCGGCGCTGACGGAAACGCTGTTCCAGGAAATGCGCGGGCGGATCAAGGAAGCCGATGCCAGCGTACCGCAAAAGGACGGCGACTGGCTGTACTGGGTCGAATATGAAGATGGGGCTGAATATAAGAAATGGTATCGCAAACCGGTCGCGGGCGGCGACACGCTTTTGCTGCTCGACGAAGTGGCGCTGGCCAAGGGCAAGGAATATTTCCGGCTGGGTGATTTTTCGGTCAGCCCCAATGGTCGGCTGCTGGCATTCAGCGTTGACGACAATGGGTCGGAACGATTTGAAGTGCGGTTCCTTGACCTTGCGACGGGCGAAACGCTCCCCGATGTCATCCCGGGCACTTTGTCATCGCTGGTCTGGTCAGCCAACAATGACCTGCTGCTCTACGGGCTGGCCAACGAAAATTGGCGCACCGACAATGTGTGGGCGCACCGGATGGGCACCAAAACCAGCCAAGACATCCAGATTTTCAAGGAAGACGACATCGGTTTCGGGGTTGGTATCGGGAAAACGGCCGCTGACGATTATATCGTAATTGCCACGGGAGACAATGAGACGAGCGAGGTTTACCTGCTCCCCGCCAACAATCCCGGTGCCCCGCCGATGCTGGTGTCGGCGCGGCAGAAGGGGCGGGAATATAGCGTCGATGTGCGCGGCAAGACGCTGTTCATCCACACCAATGACGATCATGCCAATTTCCGCGTCGCCACCGCAAACATGGACACGCCGGACAAATGGACGACGCTGATTGCCGGATCGGACGCTGTGTACATTACGGATCTGGCCATTTTCCGGGATTATTTCGTGCTCGAAACGCGCGAGGGTGGGCTCGACCAGATTGATTTGCGTTACTATGATGCCCCGACCAAGGCCGGACGACTGGCCTTTCCCGAAACCACTTATGTGGCGGGCCTTGGTGACAATCCCGAATATCATCAGGACCAGCTGCGCATCGATTATGAATCGATGATCACCCCCGATACGGTGTTCAACTATGACGTGAAGGCCGGCAAGCTGGCGACGCTGAAAATCCAGGAAATTCCCTCCGGTTATGACGCTAGTCAATATGTAACCGAATTGGTCAATGTCAAATCCCGCGACGGCGTGATGGTGCCGGTATCGCTGATGTATAAAAAGGGGTTGAAGCGCGACGGTAGTGCGGCGCTGCACCTTTATGTTTATGGCAGCTATGGATATCGCGTCGCGCCGGGCTTTTCGACGATGCGGCTGTCCCTTGTGGATCGCGGGATGGTTTATGCCATCGCGCATGTGCGCGGCGGCGACGATCTGGGGCGGCACTGGTATTTGCAAGGAAAGCTGTTCGAAAGGAAGAATAGCTTCAATGATTTCATTGACATCGCGCGCGGGCTGATCAGTAGTGGTTATACCCGCGCAGGCCAGATTGCGATCGAGGGTCGCTCGGCGGGCGGACAGATAATGGGCGTGGCCTATAACGAAGCCCCCGAGCTGTGGGGCGCCGTGCTTGCGGGGGTTCCTTTCGTCGACGTGATCAACACGATGACCGATGAAACACTGCCGCTGACGCCTGGCGAATGGCCGGAATGGGGCAATCCGATCACCGACAAGGCCGCGTTCGATTATATCCTTGCCTATGATCCCTATCTGAATGTTCGGGCGCAAACCTATCCGCCGATGCTGGTGTCGGCGGGCCTCAACGATCCCCGCGTGACCTATTGGGAACCAGCCAAATGGGTTGCAAAACTACGCGCCACCCGAACCAACGACGCGCTATTGCTGCTACGCACCAACATGGGCGCTGGCCATGGCGGCAAATCGGGCCGCTGGGCGTCATTGCGCGAGGATGCAGAGGAGTTCGCCTTTGTGCTGACGCAGCTGGGGGTCGAAAAATAAGGGCACCGCTGCGGCCTTTCGCGATATGTTGGCAAAGTTCTGAGACATTTGACACCGATCTGCGTCGTCCTTGACCAATAGGGAGGGTTATCCATGTCTATTCGCGCATCGACGCTGCTCGTCGGCGTATTGGCGTGTGCCACACCGCCTGCTGCAGCTCAGCCTGAACCGTCAGCGATCGCTCAGCAGATGCTTGACAGCCTGCGTGACGCGACGGGTGTCCCCGGCATGGGCGCGGCGGTGTGGCAGGACGGCGAAATCGTCTGGGAGGGTTCAAGCGGGTTGCGCGACATCGAGCGGGGCGTACCTGTCACGCGGGACACGCTGTTCCGTCTAGCCAGCGTATCAAAGCTGTTCACGGTCACCGCAGCGGCCAAGCTGGCCGAACAGGGGCGGGTTGACCTCGACATGCCTGTGCACCGGCAATTGCCATGGATCGGCGCCCGCTGGCCCGCAATAACGCCGCGCGACCTCGCTGCGCATGTATCAGGGCTGCCACATTATCAGGACGCCGACGTGAATCGCGGTACGGCGCACTATCCCAATGGGCGCGCAGCGGTCGCCATCTTCGCCAAACGCGACCTGCTCCGCCCGCCCGGCGCCGCCTATAGCTATTCGTC
>Ga0105044_10002116_pt1 | contig 26967 bp, 23 predicted proteins | sample MAT01_FD_78092 | JGI IMG/M metagenome (GOLD analysis project Ga0105044, IMG submission 78092) | Freshwater microbial communities from Lake Fryxell liftoff mats and glacier meltwater in Antarctica - MAT-01 | ecosystem: Environmental > Aquatic > Freshwater > Ice > Liftoff microbial mat | place... | reverse complement strand
CGCCCTGTGCGGCGGAAATCAGCCAATCTCTGATCGAGCCCTTCGCCTGCGACATGCCGAAAATAGCTGGCGGCGTCGTAGCCTTCGGGCACCGGAAAGCTCGGGAGCATGGCTGCGCCGAGGTTCAGCTTCAGCCCGGAACACATCTCGGCAACGAGCAGCGTATTTTTGATGGCGTCGGGATAATCCCGGAAAAGCTCCACCATCTCGGAGGGCGACTTCAAATACATCTGGCTGCTGTTGTGATGGTGCGCGTGCGATTCCTCGAAGGTTTTTCCCTGGCGGATGCACTCCAGATACTGTTGGGCTTCAGCGTCGTCGCGATTCAAGAACTGGACGTCGTTGCTGGCCACGCACGGCAAACCGAGCCTATCGGCGGTCTGCGAAAGAATTGAATTAACCAGCGGTTGTTCGGGGAAGCCGTGGTCTTGAAGCTCCACAAACAAATGCCCCGGCTGGAACATGTCGCGCAGTTCGGCGAGCATCGGCTCGCCGCGTTCGGGTCCGTATTCGAGGATGGCCTGCGCCATCACCCCGCCGAGACAACCGGTGAGGGCCACGTTCCCAGGGGCATACTTGGCCACCTGGTCCAGCGTAACGCTCGGGGTGTCGACGTTCGCAGAGCTTAAATAGCCCAGCGAAACGAGCTGGATCAGATTCTTGTAGCCCTCGGCGTTGGACGCCAACATCACCAAGTGGTCCACAACACCCGGGTTGTTCCGCCGCGCCACGTTCAGTTCGCAACCGAGGATCGGTTGGATCCCAGCCTTATGGCAGGCGTTATAATGCCGGATCGCGCCATACATGTTGGCGTGGTCGGTGATCGCAACGGCCTTCATGCCCCGACGCTCCGCCTCTACGGCGAGCTCCCCTACTCGCACCATGCTGACGAGGAACGAAAACTGGGAGTGTGCGTGGAGATGGACGAACTCTGCCACTCGGCATCAAGTAGCACCCGACGTCGTCGGGGAGAAAGCCACTGTCCGCAGAACTACTGTCTGGCCAGCAGGCCGACCCCAAAAGCAGCTCACATGGCAGCCTCAGCCAATTGTAGGCTGCCGCCCGCGCTCCGTGTGCTATGTGGCCCCCATGCGCATCCCGTTGCTTGCGATGACGCTGGTGGTTGCTTCGGTGGCAGCTTGCGACAAACGGCCAACACACACCAGAGAGTGGGTGGTTGCTGATCACGATCAGCCCCCCTCTCCCAACCAGGTTGCCCCACCCTCTGAAACCCCAACACCCTCGGCCGCTGCTGCCGGTGCTGCCGGGATTTCGGCCAACTCGGTAAACCAAGCGCTGGCCCACCGGGGCCTCAGCGAACAAATCCTTCAGGTTTGGGTTGAACGCTGCGCGACTTGCCACGGCACGATCGGGCGTGGGGATGGCCCTCAGTCGCGCCTCGTCAACGTTCGGGATCTCAGCGATCCAGCCTGGCAGCAGGCTACCTCCGATGCGCAGATAGAGATGAGCATCAGCAAGGGTCGCGGGATGATGCCAGCATTCGCGTTGCCTGAGGAGACGCTCAAAGGCCTCGCGAACCTAGTTCGACTTTTTGCCCAACGTTCGGCGAGTCCTCCAGACTCGGGCACATCCAAGTGAAGCGAGCCGAGCTTCGAGCCTGGGCCGCGCGTGCCTCTTTGATTGGGGGCACTCTCGCCTGCGTGTTGCTCCTTCGACCCCAGTTGCCGCGGGAGCAGGAGCTGGCATTCAAGCTGGCGAACGGCCCAGCCGAGCAGCTTGAGGTGAGTTGGACACCCGATTCGGAGAACGAGCCGCAGGGCGGATTTTCGATGAAACTGGCGCCTAAATCTTCAAGAATCTTGCGGCATACCGCGGAGCTGGCGAACGGCCCGTACCGCTTCGACATCGTGGTAACGCGGGTTCAAGTTTCAGGGGAGCCGGCAGCCGCCCAGGCCGACCCACCAACCACCAGCTATGTTCGGCGCGTAACGCTGGAAGGTGTCCCCACCACTATTCACCTACCGTGAGGCCAATCAGTGACTGAAGGAACGCGCCCCAACCTCCCCCAGCTTCAACCGCAAGTTCGCAACTTGGTGGCCTCCAGCGAGCCCATGCGCCAGCTCGCTTCCCAACTCGACCGAGCGGCGTCTGGCACCGGCTCAGTACTTATCCTGGGTGAGCCTGGCTCAGGACGAACGTTCGCGGCCCAGGTGCTGCACCAGCGAAGTGCCAACCCGGCAGCACCCTTTCTCACCCTCCAGTTATCGGAGGCTTCGCCGCAACATCACCGCGAGCTGCTCTTTGGCCGGGCCGGATTTCTGGACCTGGGCGGCACCATTTGCCTCAATGATATCGAGTGCTTACCGTCTGAAGTTCAGGCAGAGCTTGCCCAGAAGCTGAGCTCAACGCCCACTCGTGTCGTAGCCATATCTGGGCGCCCACTCGAACAGTGGGCGGGCGCTGGTGCGTTCAGCGTCGTGCTGCTGGGTGCGTTCACTGAGCGTCTCCGCACGCCACCACTCCGTGACCGCCAGGAGGATCTGCCTGAGCTAGTGAAGGGCCTTCTCCGCGAAGTGTGCACGCAAGCCCGGCGATCACTGTTGAGCCCCTCGCACGCCTTGATCGAAGCGCTGAGCCGCTACGATTTTCCAGGTAATATTGATCAGTTACGAGCTGTTCTTGAGCGCGCGCTGCAAAGAGTCGGGAGCGAAGAGGAGCTCGGCACGAGCTCGCTCAGTGAGTTCCAAGAACCTGGAGCGTTCACGGCGTCGCTCAGCTACCGTGACACTCGCACCCATTTTGAGGCGGGCTTTGAGAAAGCCTATGTACAATGGCTGTTGGAGCGCCACCAAGACAACATCAGCGCGGCGGCACGCGAAGCTCGGATGGACCGCAAACACCTCTACGACCTCGCGCGCAAACATGGGCTTCGACGTCCCAGGGGCTCAGAAGATTGAGCGATCTGGCTGTTTCTTCCATAAATAACCAACGCGTTTCCACCCCCCCTTGAACTCAACGACGCAGTGCGGCTATCTCTTGGCCCTTAGCAACGTCATGTGGCATCTTAACCTACATCAGCGCACACATTCGGGTGCGGCTTTATATTGCTCAGTGATCTGCAGGGCCTATCGCAGGGAACCCTTGGGTCCGTTGTTGGAGTCACAAAACGCATGAAGTTTAATTTCTATTACCTGGCAGCTTTCGTTTCTCTCGCCGTTGCATTGTTCGCGGGCTCAATCGGCATCCAGCTCGCCGTAATCGGCGTGACGCTGGCCATCTTTTTTGGGACGCTCTCGCTGCAGACTCCCGCAGCAGCCGACGCGCCTAGCACCAACTCAGGTACATAACGGAACAGTTTGATAGCACGCCCCCGCGCTCGTCGCGCGAGCCCAGCCCCGCCTCCATCCCGCCGGCACGGCTGAGGAGCGTCCAGGAGCTGACGCTCCCAGAAGTTGAAGCACTGCGGCTCATCTTGCGCGGAGGTTCGGTGATCGACTGGCACCGACTCCACTTCAGTGACACCGAGGACGTGCGCCGGTTTCTAGCCAACCACGAACTTTCCCTCGAAACAGCTGGGGATCGTGCCTACCTGGAGCGTGTTCGGGATCAAGCGATCGAATACCTGCGGCGCAATTTCTCCTTCGCGATTCCGAAACCGCTGGAGCGTGCGTCGGTGGATCAGCTGCTGCTCATGGCGGCGGGCAAGACCGAATCCAACCACCGCCAGCTGTGCGCCTGCACGATCCTAAAAACGGTCCATATCATCCACCACATGTCCGGGCGTGAGCTGCTATTTCGCTTACCGGTCAGCGACCACGACCTATTCCACTTAGTAGAGGAAAAGGTCTATCGGATGGTGGGTACGATGCTGAGTGCCGGCTTCCCCATCACTGAATTCATCGGCGGCCGGAAGAACCTCGACTCGACTTACACCAAGCTCCTTTCAAAGCAGGAAGCCACCGCGTCGGCCCTTTACGACAAGCTCCGCTTCAGAATCGTAACTCGCACGCGCGAGGATGTACTCCCGATCCTCAACTACCTCACCCAGCGGGTCTTGCCATTTAACTATGTCGTTCCGCAGCAGAGCACCAACACCCTGCTGAATTTTCGCGATTTTTGCATGGAACACCCCCACCTCCGCGAGATGGTGCCGCAGTTTCAGGGCGATATGGAGGATATGCTGAGCCCTGGGGATAATCGCTTCAGCGCACCGAGCTATCGCGTGATTCATTTCGTAGCCGACATTCCAGTCCGCGTGCCGGAGCACGTCATGGAGCTGGCGCCTACCGGTTGCGAGGGCCTCGGGCCGATTGTTTTCATGCTCTGCGAGTTCCAGCTACTCGATGCTGACAGCGATGCCGCCAACGAAACCGGCGATGCAAGCCACGAGGCCTACAAGCAGCGACAAAAATCCGCTGTATTCGCACGCCTCCGCATGGGTGTGCGCCCCGAAAAGCCGCCGACGGACCCTGAGTCGTAACGCGTCCTGGCCTGTGCCGGGCGGGGGCGGGACGGACGATTTCCGACCTCGACAGGGCAGATAGGCGTTCCCTGCCCTGGCCTAAATGCGCTACGAACCGAGGCGATGCGGCTTTCAAGTTCACGGGTGTCCGAAATGGTCCACGAAATGGTCGCTGCTCTCACGGCGGGGGGAGATATCGAATGTGAAGACCCGAAGGAAGTGGCCCGAGACCTTGAGTCCGTGCTGAACCAGTACATTCAAGACGAGGCTGACATCACCGATCGCGCCCGCGACATGATAGCCACCCGCGGCCTGCCCCAGTCCGACATCGGGAAAACTCGTCGGCTTCTGGCCGATCAGCGCAAGATCAAGATCGATGACGATGCGATCGACTACCTGCTCGATCAGCTGCTTGAAATGCTGATGCACTCGAACAACGTCGAAGAAATCTTTGCTGAAGACTATCAGCTACGCAAGAAGATGCGCGAGCCCCTCCGCAAGCAGGCAGATCTCGACGCCGAGCTGCAGCAAGCGGTACGCAATCAATTGAAACACGTGAAAGAGGGCACCAGCACCTGGGAAATCGAATACCGCCGCGTGATGGAAGATATCAAACGGCGCAAAGGGCTCTGAGCACGACTCAAGTCTTCACGCTACGCGGAAACGGCTGCGAGAAACAGGTGAATCATGTCGAGTAGTGGGCCGCTCTTGTTGATCGTTTCCTCGCCCTCGGGTGCGGGCAAAACCACACTGACCGCGCGCTTGCTGGCCGCCATTGGCAATGTCCGCTTCAGCGTCTCCCACACCACGCGCAAGCCTCGCCCCAACGAAGAGAACGGTCGCGAATACCACTTCGTCACACGCGACGAGTTCGAGCGGCTCATCGCGAGAGACGAATTCGTGGAGTGGGCTGAAGTCCACGGAAATCTGTATGGAACTAGCCAGCGTGAGCTTGCGAGTGCCTCCAGTGCGCGAGGCATCTTGTTTGACATCGATCATCAGGGTGCGCGCCAAATCAAGAGTTCCCGCCCCGACGCGGTCGGGGTTTTCATCTTGCCGCCCAGCATGGAGATCCTCCTGCAACGGCTCCGCGGCAGAGCCAGCGAAGATGAAGAGACAGTACAGCGGCGCTTCAATGTCGCCCGTACCGAAATCGCCCACTATGGGCTCTTCGACTATGTTCTGGTCAACGATGAGCTCGACGCCGCCACCGACAAATTGCTAGGGATTTTTCGGGCCGAAGAATGCCGCCGAGCGCGGGCAGCCCGTTTTGCGGAGCGATTGCTTGCCATGGGTCGCGATTTTGGCGGCAAATAGCCTGTAACAAGTATCCAGTAACAAGCCGGCGCCCGCGCTTGAAACTCATCAGACGCTGGGACAGAGTGAGGCAACAATCATGAGTAACGCAAATGACAAGTCCGTCCTGATCGTTGGGTCCATGGCCTTCGATGATCTGGAGCTACCATCCGGGAATTTCGCTGACGTCGTGGGTGGCTCCGCAACCTACTGCGCTTACGCGGCCAGCCTGTTTTCAGGTGTGAAAATTGTTGCGGTCGTCGGTGATGATTTTCCGGCCGCCACCTTGGATTCGCTGGCGCAGCGTGGCGTGAACACCGATGGTATTGAGCGTGTCGATGGCAAGACGTTCCGCTGGAAAGGGCGCTACGCGCAGAATCTTTCCAGCCGTACGACCCTCGACACCCAGCTGAACGTTTTTGCGGATTTTCGACCGAAATTGCCAACCAGCTACCAAAAGTGCACCCACCTTTTGTTGGGCAATATCCATCCTGCACTTCAGCTTGAAGTTCTCGATCAAGTCGAAAAGCCTGAGTTCGTGGCAGCCGATACGATGAATTTTTGGATCGAAGGCGAACGCCCAACGCTCGAACGAGTCCTCAAGAAGATCGACTGCCTGGTAGTCAATGACGAGGAAATCCGACAGCTTTCGGGTGAACACAACATCAAGCAGGCCGCGGCTCGTGTGCTAAAAATGGGGCCAAAGCGCCTGATCGTGAAACGTGGCGAGTATGGCGCCATGCTTTTCGACGAGCACGGTATCTTCTTTGCTCCGGCCTACCCGCTAGAAGCTGAAGTCGATCCGACTGGCGCTGGCGACGTTTTCGCGGGCGCTTTCATGGGATTTCTGGCACGCGAGTCCGAGATGGATCGCGGTTCGCTTCGCAGAGCACTCATGATGGCTGCCACCGTAGCTTCCTTCTGCGTCGAAAGCGTCGGAACGGAACGGGTCCAAACGCTCACCCGCGAGGACGTGGCGCATCGGCTTGAGTCGCTACGCTCACTCGTTCACTTCGGAGCCTAGGCTACCATCGCGATTAAGCTGCAGCGCCCACGTGCTCGGCGCGTTCGTCTGAAGCGTTGGGGCTTGAAACCTCAGCAAACGACGGCCCGTAAAAACGCGACCGGACCGCGGCTACCAAACGCAAGAGTTCGGCTTGGCTTGCAAGCTTGGTGTCGAGCAGCATGCGCATGTATCCGTCGGCGTAGCCTTGGGCGTGAGCCAGGCGGCTGTGAGGCCCACCCGCTTCCTTAAGCTCCAACACATCGGTGAGCAGGGTCTCGAGAACGTGCAACTGGTCCTTGGTTTGTGAACTCATGATGGCCTCCGGCAGGGTTCGCCCAGACGTTCTCTTGGTAACGGGACCATCCCCACAGGGCCAACTTCACGTGAAAAACAAGTGGCACCTTGGAGGGGGAAGTGAGCTTGTCGCGGGGTTGGTTCGAAATTAGGGAGCAACCAGGGGCTTCGCTGAGGCCCCGATTGACTCGGCCGCTGGCCGGCCTAAAGTTAACGGGAAGCACATGTCCGGCAGGCAGACCCCAAAAGGCCGCCATGCTTGAGGGCCAATAGCGATGAATCTCCACATTTTTAAGTCAAAAATCCACCGCGCTACCGTTACCCACGCTGATCTTGAGTACGAAGGCAGCGTGACCGTCGACTCGGATTTGCTCCGGGAAGCGAACATCCTTCCCTACGAAGCCGTCCATATTTGGAACGTCTCCCGGGGCACTCGGCTGATGACGTATGCGCTTCCAGGGCCGGCCGGTTCTGGCGTGCTCTGCATCAATGGCGCCGCGGCACACTTGAATCATCCCGGAGATCTGGTGATTTTAGCCACGTTTGCGGAGATGTCGGCCGAGGAAGCGCGCGCCCACAAGCCTCGGGTGGTGCGCGTCGACGCTAAGAATCGGCTCACGGATACCTCCGATGAAGTGCCTGGGCCAGCAATGCCCATGTCGCTGGTTTCGTAGGGGCGCCATTTTGGCCCTAGAAATGTAAGGCTCCGAGCATGACGGAAGAAGCGCCCGCGCTCAATCCGAGGGCCCTTCGCTCCTCACCCGATTTAGAAAGCCTGTGCAGCGCTTGGGCTCAAGAGATCTTGGGCCTGAGGGAGCCCAATCGCGACGAAGGCTTTCCGACGCCTTGGGGAGATCTGAACACGATCTTAGCGCAGGAGGAACGGAGCAGCACCGAACGCCGCTTGCTCGGGCTAGCTCTGACCGTGGGCACCCAGTTCCTGATTCGCGAGCACGAGTTAACGTTAAAGATGGCGATGTCGCGCTTCGTCGAGTTAGCACGCTCCCGGAAGATCAACGCGTTGGTCGTGATTGATGAGGTCTTTCGCGATCAAGCCTCGGAACTTTGGCAAGCCTTGCCCGAGCCCCCTCGGCGCCCGATTGGGAATGTCCTGGTTGACGGCGAGCTCCTCGACCCATCTCGCCCATTCTGGTTAACTGCTATCTTAACATTTTCGCCTTTTTTGGTGCTTCGCCAGAGCGCAGCCCTCGTCGGGCGCTGGCTCTTGGGCTATCGCAACGAAGCCCGGCTCCGAGTGATCGAAACCGGGCTTGAACTCGTCTATCGCCGTCAGCTGTTGGGGCGAGTGATAAGAGAAGTGATGGTGCTCGTGCCTACAAATGAGTTGGGGAAAGTGAGCCGTGAGGTTCGCTACCGAGGGGCACTACTCTACGCAGGGCTTGGAGCACTGATACTGGGCAGTTATCTTGGTGTTGGCATGTTGCTCGATGGCCTTCGGGTTCCGGGTGGTTCGCTCCCGCTCATCAGCACCGGAGTGCTGACGGTTTTGGCGGGGCTGGGGTTGGATTTTCTGGCGACCACCGCTTTTGATAGCTTCCGCGGCCGCGATCGCCTCCGCATCACCCACCGCTCGGGACACTCATTTTCCCTGGGCAATGCCGACCCGAAGGACGTCGAAACATTTCTGCACCATTACCAAATGGGCGCTCCGCCGGAGATGCTTCCTTTGCCTCAGCCAACGGTACCCGAGCCCAGCGCGGCTCCGACGACAGTGCTGTAGGCGGGGCTCAGGGCGGCGCGGCTCGGGTCGGTTTCGGTACTGTTCGGGTCTTCGGCGCCAAAGATCCTGACTTGGGCGGGGCTGGTTCCGCAGGCTTCGGCAAGGAGCGCTGCTCCATCTGCGCCAAAGCTGCTTCCAGCAAATCCAGGATGCCACTCACTTGTGCGTCGGTCAGCACAATCGTGCCCACGACTTTGGGCCCTTGAGCCTCAAAATGCCAACTTTCCAAAAACCGATGCTGGCTCCCGCCGAGCAGAGCGCCCAATACCCCAAGATTGAGGCTGGACACGGCGGAGACAGCTTGTTCGAGGAGCGCAGCTGTCTCCCCTGCGCCAGCCTCAGAATCATCCTCGGCCTCGAGCTTGATCGCCACTCGGCCCCCGACACGCGTCTCCAAGATAACTTTTGCCCACTTCATGCTGTGGGGGATTCGAAACGGCATGCCCACGAACGCGCGCCAAGGAAGGAGCAGACGCGCCACCATCACTTCGCTGCCCGCTGCAGGGCGCAGGCTGGCGTTCCCCTTGTTCGAAAGTGCGTCAGCTAGTGCACTCTTAGGCGCAATGATCACGAGATGGTCGCTCGGCAGCACAAAGAAGCGTGAAGCGCGATCGGCGCTGGCGCGGGCCACAGGCACCTGCGCGGGCAGCCACGCCCCCTCGGGATCCCGTTTTACCAAGCGGTCAATCGCGCTCCGGAGCTCAGCCGGGGGCAGGTGGTGCTGAAGCACCACTACGACATCCGAAGTGTCCCGGAATTGTGGACCCGCAATCAGAATTCGATCGATATCGCGAATGGGATCGAGCCCAGTGGGCCCAAAGAAATCGCGCCATTGATACAACGAGCTGAGAATGCGCCCCACGCGCGGACCCAAGCTGTGGCTCCGAATTGCTTCCGTGTAAATAATAGCGCTCACGTTGGCGTTACTATCTGCAACAGCTCCCGCCGCTCCGCTCAGAGCAACCGGATCTCCGCCTGCGTCCGCGGCGTCGAGCGAGGAGACCGCTTCCGCATCGCCAGCATCAGTAGCAGGCGCGGCGTCCCCCGCGGCGAGCGACGCCGCGTCGACGCCCGCATCTAGCCCGGCGTCGACGCCCGCATCTGGCCCGGCGTCGACGCCCGCATCTAGCCCGGCGTCGACGCCCGCATCGTCGGCGGAGGCATCCGTGCCCGCATCTCTTAGCGGAGCACGCGCATCTGCCGCGCTCGATGCCTCGGCAGCCGGGTCCGGGGCTTCGGCAGGCGCCGCCTCGGACGCCTCCGCAGGTGCCGCCGAACTGGCACCAGGATCCGACGACAAAAGCTCGATAGGGATACCCCGGATCTCTCCAAGATCAGGGATTTCTTCCGGTGCTTTGAGCAACGAGAAGAGGCCCAAGTAACCGAGAAAAGGCGTAAACGGCAGGTGCAGAAGCAGCGACAGAAATACAAACGCCCAAACCCTTCGAGCGCGCGTGTTCCGTTCTCCACTCGGGCGCGTCTCGATATCCACAGGCGCACGATACCTCCCACGAAGCTTTGCGCGAAGAACCGCATTTTCGATTCTGGCACGTTCCTCGCTCATGGTTCCAGCGATACGAGTGTTTCAGCCCCCACCCAGCTTCCGCAGCAATGAAGTGGATCCGCCGGCTCGCTCGGTAGTAAGTCACCCTCCTCGCGCCCCCCTAATATATGTCGGCCCCCAAACTCACCTGCTTCGTCGCACTCGCTCTTTTCTCTGCGGCGTGCGACGGGTCTAAACGCAACACCCCTGACCCGTCGCCCGCGCGCGCTCAGCCATCGCCGCCGCTTCAACCAAACGTGCCGCAAGCGCCGGCAGTCAATGCGAGTGGAGATGCAGCCGCTGGCAGCGCGGGAAGTCCGAACGCAGGCTCCGAAGGCCCTGTGCGTGCTGACGCCCACCTCAAGCCGGATTACCCGGGACCCTGGTTTGTGGTTACCGCCCGGGAAACCGGCATTTATGCGGAGACGAAGACAGACCGCCGTACCAAGCTCGCGTGGGCGAAAAATGGCGGGCGGCTCGCGGTGCTGCCGAGCGTCACCAAGACTGACGACTGCGCCCCGGGCTGGTATCAGCTCACCACGGGCGGCTACGTTTGCGGCAACGACGGCGGTCTTGAAACTCCCGGCAAGAAACCCAGATTAACCTTCAAGCAGCCCGCTCTCGAAGAGATCCTGCCGTACAAATACGCACGCAACTCAAAACACGGAACGCCGCTCTACCGCTCCATTCCATCTCCCGAACAAGTGCTGGAATACGAGCCCTACCTAAAGGAAAAAGCTGCTAAAGCGGAGCCCAAGAACCCGCCAGCGACCACGAGCTCGACCGCGAGGGCCGCGACGACCGCTGCGCCCGAAGCCGTTCCGCCCCTTTCAGCAGCCGTGGACCTGGATGCGGGAGTGCCCGAATCGGCAGAGCTCAGCCCAGATGAGGTCTCTGCACTGAATGAAACCGCCATGCCCTGGTGGCAGCAGGGCGACGCCAGCGTGCACAACGTGACTCTGGACGAGCTGGCAGCAGAAGGGGATGGAATCCTGATCAAACGGATGGTTGCGGGATTCTATGTGGCAATAAACAGCACCTTCCGCTGGAATGGGCGAACTTGGTACACGACAACCAAGGGCATGATCGCGCCCGCAGACCGTTTCTGGATAACTGCGGGTCCAGAGTTTAAAGGCGTCGAACTCGACGGGCAAACGTTCGCATTGCCAATGGCTTGGGTTTACGGCTGGCGCAAAGAAGCCCCCTTGTATGAGCTGGATGAAGCGAAGGATCTTCTGAAGCCTGCCGGCAAAGCAAAGCTATTCGAGGCCTTAAAACTTTCTGGCCGGAGCCATACCGTGCGCGGGAAGTCGTTTCACCAACTGGCGACGGGGCTTTGGATTTCCGACCGTAGCATCCGCATCACCGAGCCGGGGCCGCCACCTGCAAATCTGGCGCCAACGGAGCGTTGGGTCGATGTGAACCTAAGACAACAGACGCTAGTCGTGTATGAAGGCAGTAAGCCTGTCTATGCAACACTCATTTCAACGGGGAAATCCTCGAAAATCAAAGATAAAGATCACCGCACTCCGGTCGGCGAGTGGCGGATTCGCGAAAAGCACATCACGGCCACCATGGATGGGGATGGCACCGCCGCGGGAGATCTCCCGTACAGCATCGAAGAGGTCCCGTACGTGATGTATTATTACAAGGCATTCGCACTACACGGAGCTTTTTGGCACAAGAACTTTGGCACCCAGATGAGCCACGGCTGCCTCAACCTGGCCCCGCTCGATGCAAAGTGGCTGTTCTTCTACACGGACCCACCCGTTCCCCATGGCGTGCACGGAGTTTGGGCACGGGATAGCCAACCGGGCAGCCGTGTGGTTGTCCATGAATAGGCGGAGATTTTCGGCCCAGTTTGGCGGTCGGCCCAGATTTCGGAGCGTGACCCCTAAACTCTTCAGCGGTTTGAGCCGGATTGCTTGACACGCTCGTGGGTACGGACGATTTAACGGCACGCGATATGGATCAGTTCTCGGCTCACCTGGACCGCGGCTGGGATCTCGTCCAACGAGGTGATTCGGAGGGCGCGGAGCTCTCAGGCAAGCGCGCGCTCGAAATCGATAACCAGTCTCCGGAAGCCTACAATCTGCTGGGCTACGTGGCCGCGCTGAAGGGGGAGTTTGAGGACGCGGTTGAGCACTACACCCAAGCTATCGCGCTGGATGACACGTACCTGGAGGCGATGCTCAACGCCGCCGAAGTTTACATCCACCCGCTTGGCGAGTTCGACGATGCGATAGCCATGTGCGAACACGCACTCGACTTGGCTGAATCAGAGGATGAGGTGGTCGATGCGTTACTCCTGCATTTTGATGCATTGCTCGGTCGGGGCGACATGGACGCCGCTAAGGTCATTGTCCAACGATTCCCTAAAGGTCCGTTCGATAATCCGAACCACACCTTCCTCGTAGGTCGCGCGTACTACGAAACGGGAGCGATCGAGGAATCTCGACCGCTCGTTGAAGATGCCGTGAAGCGCAACCCAACGAACCCTGAAGCTCAGTATTATTTGGGATTGATCCTCGACGAGCTGGGCGAAGCGGGCCTCGGGACGCAAGCTTTCCTGCGCTCGCGCGAATTGGATCTCGAGCAGCCGGCTCCTGCTTGGTCACTTACCCACGAGACCTTCCAAATGACCGCGAAGCGCGCCTTGGTGTCCCTTGAGGACGAACTGAAGCGATTTATTCGCCAAGAAGAAGTCTACGTTTGCGACGTACCCGGTGTCGAAGTGGTGGTCGATGGTGTCGACCCAAGAGCCCTGCTCTTGTTGGATAGTGTGTCCCTCGCCCCGGACGATCCGAACCCCACTGCTCGCGTATTTGTGTACCAGCGCAACGTGGAACGCCTAGCAGGCGCCATCGAATACGTTCAAAGTGAGATCCGTTCAGCACTCGAACGCGAACTCACGGCTGCATTCCTAGAGCCCCCAGCAGAAACCGAACCAAACGCTTCCCTTCCCCCGGACTCAACCGCTCACTAAACCAGTCGTTGGTCGAACGGTGTCTTAGGCGATGCGCTGCGCCAATTGAAACGCCACGTGTTCAAGCAGCGTTTTGGCGGGTGAGGCTGGGATCCCGAGGAGCTGGGCCACGGCTTGTTCGGTGTGGTGCTTGGCGCGCAGGCGAACCTCATCGCAAGCCCCGCTTTCAACCACAGCGCGACTCACTTCCGCGACACGGCGCGCGTCTCCCGAGTGGATCTCGCTGAGCGGGGCCAATAGCTCCGGTCGGCGTGAGACTGCGAGCACCAACGGCAATGTCAGCTTACCTTCCGTAAGGTCAGCGAATAGTGTCTTGCCGGTGTTCTCACCCGAGTAATCCAGCACGTCATCCACCAATTGAAAGGCGATGCCGAGCAGTTCGCCAAATTGCCCAAAGCGGGCTTGAACTGCCTCACTGGCACCTCCCAAGCGCGCTCCGGTGCGCGTTGCCCAAGCGAAGAGCGAGGCTGTTTTTTTCTTCAGAATGACATCGTACGTCGCTTCGCTCACATCGAGCTCGGTTCGGCCGCGAAGCTGAACCACCTCGCCCTCCACCAAACAACGCAACGTACCCACCAAATCCACCATAGAATCTGGAGCAATCTGGGAGGTACGCTCAAGCGCGGAGACGAGCAGCAAGTCACCCGCCAGCACACTGATACCGTTGCCCCAAATCCGGCGAGCTGCAGGAGCGCCCCGGCGTTCCTGGCCCTCATCCACCACGTCGTCGTGAAGGAGAGTCGCGGAATGGACTAACTCGGCCACGACCCCAAGCTCCCGAGCAACACCCGGGATCTTTCCGAAACAGGCAGCGCTTAGAAGCAAGGCCAACGGGCGCACCCGCTTGCCCCCTCGGCCGATCAGATGGAGCGCCGCTTGGGTTGCTGGCTCCGGGCCACCGAGAACTGCCTTCGCTAGCTCCGCCTCAAGCCAAACGAGCTCCTGACCTAGGAAAGATTGAGCATCCGCCAAACGCTCTTGCAGGCGGCCACCCGTTTCTCGGGCAGCACCAGCTTCACTGAGCGTCGTTAGGGCGGCCGAAACCGATAACGGCATAGATCCTTGGGAATGAGGGGCGTGGGAGGTGTGGATGGCTGGACTATGCGGTGCACCCCCCAGAAACGTCAACGCCAGCTTCAAGTCTTCGGATGGCTGGCAGACTGGCTTCCAGGCGGTTTTGGCGACCTGTTTGACGGGGACGCCCGCCCACGAGTACTAGTTGGGCGTTGGAGAGCGTCGATCCCAGAATTTCCAGGGCAGAACGAGCCGGTCGCCGTGTTTCACTCGGGGTGTATCTTGGGCTCGTCACCGTGTTCACCTTGATATGCTCCGTACAAATCATTCTGCAAGCCTGGGCGCATCCGCCCCTCCCTGAGCCAGTCGATTGCAGCGCACGCGCACGAAGCCTTATCAAGGGGCTGGAGAACGCGAAGGCCCGAGCCCGAAGCGGCAAGAGCGAGCAAACCAGCCTGGAACTCTTTCGCGGAGGCCTTGGCCCAGATTGGGAAGTGAAGAATTCGCTCCAACAGGCCTGCGCCAAAGACCCCCTAGCCGGTCGGTTGATTCGAGAACTCGACCAACTTCGCTATGCGGAGGAGCATGCAGTGCGCTATGAAGCCCGGGAGCTCACGCAGCGCCGGCAGCGGGTCTCATTGTTCGAACGAGAACTTAGCCTAGATCCGGTGCCCCACTAGAAAACCGCCTGCATGACTTCCGAACCGGACGAAAAGCCCCAATCTCTCCCCACTTTTGACGCGCTTCCTCTTTCAAAAGAGCTGCGCCAAGCCGTCGATGAGCTCGGATATGTGCATCCGAGTCCAGTCCAGCTCGCTGTGTTCGATCTGGCCTCGCGTGGTCGAGATTTGGTGGTGCAGGCCCGCACGGGTACTGGAAAGACTGCCGCTTTTGGCCTGCCACTCGCCGATAGTTTGGTGAAACGACAGCAGAAATCTGTCCAAGCGCTCGTCCTGTGCCCCACCCGCGAGCTCGCACTGCAGGTGAAGCGTGAGGTCACGCTGCTATGCAAATACCGCGATGTCGTCGCTACAGCCGTCTACGGTGGCGCCCCGATCGCCAAGCAAGTGGCTGAGCTGAGTGAGGGCGCGCAGATTTTGGTGGGGACACCGGGCCGAGTGCTCGACCACCTCGAACGAGGCACGTTCAATCCGAAAGATGTTCGAGTGGTCGTGCTCGACGAGTCGGATGAAATGCTTTCAATGGGCTTTCTGCCGCAGATTAATAGCATTTTTAGCTACCTGCCCGAAAGCCGCCAAACGCTGCTCTTCAGTGCCACGTTGCCATCGGCAATTCAGCGCATGGCGCAAACCCGCCTGAAGAACCCAGAATTCATCACGCTGAGCGGCGATCAGGTGGGAGCGCTGGAAATTCAGCACATCCTGTATCTGAATCACGGCGATAAGCTCGCGAATTTGATCCAAGTCATCGAGGTTGAAAACCCCGAAAGCGCCATCATTTTTTGCAACACCCGGGACGAGACCAAGCGCGCTTGTGCGGCCCTTCAGGCCCAAGGTTTCGACGCCGAGTGGCTCAACGCCGATCTGCCCCAAAAAGATCGTGAACGTGTGCTCGCTCTCACGCGTGAAGGCAAGCTCCGATTCCTGGTCGCTACAGATGTCGCAGCCCGCGGCATCGATATTTCGCACCTTACCCACGTCATCAACCACGATTTCCCTGAATCACCCGAAAATTACGTGCATCGCACCGGGCGAACGGGGCGCGCTGGCCGCACCGGGACCGCGATTTCTTTAGTTTCCCCGGCGAATATCGGGAATCTCTACATGATGCGGCTCACGTACGGGATCCCGCTGATTGAGAAACAGTTGCCAAGCGCACGCGAGCTTCGCACGCGCTCGGAGATGGATCTGATAGAGATGTTTGTCACGGCTGCAAGCGAACGCCGGCCGCATGCCGATGATTTGGCGCTCGCCAAACGCCTGCTGACGCACGAACAAGCCGAACGCGTGGTAGCCGGCCTGATCCGGGAACACCTCGGTGCCCGACCTGAAACGGTCGAGGTGGCAACGGCTGCTCGACGCGCCAAGCTTCCTCCGCCAGCAGCCGCACGTCCCGCGGGAACACCAACAGCCGCTCGGCCAGCTCCCGTTGCCGTAGCTCCAGTTGCCGTAGCTCCAGTTGCCGTAGCTCCAGCTCCAGCTGCAGTTGCCGTAGCTGCAGTTGCCGTAGCTCCCGTTGCCGTAGCTCCCGTTGCCGTAGCTCCCGTTGCCACAGCTCCAGTTGTTCAAACCCAGCCACCTGAGCGCCGTGACACCCGCCCGCTGCGTCCGCGAAGAGATCGGCCGCGCGGCGGCGATGAGTTCGCCTACACCGTTCAAGATTTACCGCCGGCAAATGCTCCTACTGTCTCTGCCTCGCACGTCAAAGATGCGAACAGCGTGGAGGGCCCGGAGGCAGAAGTGTTCGTGAACCTCGGACGGCGCGACGGCCTCAACGAGGGAGAGCTGGTGGCGCTGCTGAGAAATCAGGGGCTCACGGTCGGTGATGGTCAGTCGGTACGGATCCGTGATCGACACACCTTCGTCAGTGTGCAGCGCGAGCAACTGGCGGCAGCCCTCGCGGCTCTGGATGGTAGCGAGCTGGCCGGGAAAAAAGCCCGCGCTGAAGAAGCTAGGCGATAACCCAAGATGGCGCTCAGGGCCCGCGATAAGCTCCTGCAAGACGTGAACTGGGCCCTTGAAAATGGGATGCCTGCGCGTGATCTCGTGCCGATGCTGCAGCACCTCTTGGAGCAGGTTGAGCCGGAAGCCGCTGAAGCCCTCAACGCCAAACGCCACTTGACTGAATTGTTGATGGAGACAGATCCCTGGCGTGCTGCGGGCTACGCGCGAGACGTTCTGCGTGTTGAAAAAGACGACCGCACCTACGCGATGCTCGCCCTCGCACACACCTTGCTCGGTAATTTCCGTACTGCCGCCAATGCCTATCGCTCTGCGCTCAGCCTTCGCTCAGATTGCGCCTGGTACCTCCATAATCTGGGGCACTTGCTCGACGTTGCGCTGGAACGGCCCGAAGATGCGCTCACTTATTTGCGGAAGGCGCACCTCTCAGCCCCGGATGAGCGTGAGATGGCAGCCTCCTACGCCCATGCCCTGCTGCGTACCAAGCGCGAGGAGGAAGCCCGAGCGGTGCTTTCCGGCGCGCTCGACGGTCCTCCAGAGGTAGACGCTTTGCTCGCCCGCTGGTCCAGGGCAAAGCGCTAGCGGCCCCCTTTCCGTTTTGCCTTCTGGCCACTATCGGAGAAGCTCGATGCGTTGGTTGATTCTTCCCAGTTGTCTCATGGTCCTCTCCGCGGCATGTCCGCTCGCTTGGGCCCAAGCTCCGAGTGCCCAAGCGACTTCCACTGCCGCTCCCTCGGCCCAGCCGCCAGACCAGAACCTGAGCGATCCGCTGCTCACGGAGCAACTCCCGGCCGGGCAGGTGCTGTCCAACTGGCAGCAGGCTATCTCCCTTGTGCGCACCCATTCAACGAACTTGAAGAGCGCACTCCTTCAGATCCAACAAGCTCAAGCCCAATCGCGGCAGGCGCTTGCCCAATCGCTTCCCTCGCTCAGCGCAAACGCAGTTCTATCACGGCATCTACTGCTAGGCGATGGCTCCCAAAACCCTTTTGCCCCGCCGGGTGCAAGCGTTGGCAAGTTACCAGACCCGGCCACCACCTGGCAGGCGGGCGCTACCTTGCGCGTTCCGGTGCTGGCCGCCCAAGCCTGGTACGATAGGGGGACTGCCGAGGCTGCTATCGAAGTTGCCAAGCTGAGCAGCAGCGAGACGGAGCGCCTGCTTTTGGCTGGCTTGGCCGATTCGATCGTGAACGTGATCACGTCAGAGCGTTTGCTCGAAGTGAGCCAAGTTTCCCTGCGTTCGACGCTTTCGACGTTGGATTTGAACACACGCCGGGAGAGCCTCGGTGGTGGCAGCCAAGTCGACGTTCTACGAGCACAACAAGAAGTCGCGGGCGCGCGGGCGCAGGTTATCGCTGCCCTCGAAGGTGTGCAGCGCTCACGAGAAGCGTTGGGGCTCGCACTCGGCTCGGAGAAAGCTTGGTCAGTGGCTCCTGATATCAAGCTCGATGCCTTAGTGGGCGATGCCAACGCGGTCTGTCGCCGACAACGAGACATTAATCTGAGATCGGACGTCTTGGTGGCCCAGAGTAATGTTGATTTGGCCTCCCGGCGCTTGAAGAGTGTCGATTACAGTTTCTATCCAAGCGTTGATCTGGTTTCGACAGCAACGCTGTTCAGCAACACCAATCAAACTCCTAATCGCGAACGTGTCACTTGGACAGTCGCAGGCGTTCTGAATTGGACGTTGTATGATGGCGGCGCTCGCTACGCCGGCCGCGACGTAGCGGCGACACAGCTTGGTCTGACGAAAGAGGCCACCACCGACACACGCCGTCGCGCCCTACTTCAACTTTCGCAAACCGCGCGTGCTGTGAAGGTTGCCGAAGCCAACCTCCAAGTAAGCCGACAGGCACGCGACATCTCTCAAAAAAGCTCGGAACTCTCAAAAGTTGCGTTTATCAACGGCGCGGGCACAGCGTTCGACGTGGTGGACACCGAGCGCCGCCTGCGTTCCGGCGAACTCGACCTGGCGATCAAGGAATTCGAGCTGGTGAAGGCTAAGATCACCGCGCTGCTCGCGCAGGCTAGCTGCGATATCTAAATCTGCATCAAAAGCAGGGTCGAACGGCTCGCGGGCTTGGGCTAAGCTGAGCCCTTCGGACCATGACACTCAAAAAACTCTCCCAACCCATTCTACTGCTCACAACGGCGTTGGTTTTCTTTTATTTGATCCAATTTATTGTTTTCACGGTTCCTCAAGCACAAGCAGAAGCCGGAGGCTTGGCTCAGAAAATATTCTACTTTCATGTGCCCTCAGCCTATGCGCTCTACCTTTCCGGGGCCGTTTGTTTCGTGGCCAGCGCTGGCTATCTCTACCGGCCTTCGGACACGTGGGACTCCTGGTCACGCGCGGGCGCGGAGTGCGCAGTGGTTTTTGGATGCATGGTTTTGCTGAGTGGTCCTCTTTGGGCGAAAAAAGCCTGGGGGGTGTATTGGACCTGGGATCCGCGCCTAACCACACTCTTGCTGAGCGTGGTCATCTATATTGCGCTGGTCGTGATGCGGGCGTTCACTGGAGACGGCGATGCCGAGCGCAAGTTCGCCGCGGGCTTTGGAATTCTGGGCACGGTGAACCTGCCCATCGTGCATTATTCCGTTAAGAAATGGGGCGGGAATCACCCCACGGTGGTCGGGGAAGGGGGCGGTGGGCTGGCCGATCCCAACATGCGTTTAGCGCTCTATCTGGGATTTTTAGCCATGACTCTCTTGGCCGTGTTGCTACTCATCGCGCGCGCGCGGCTCGCGCAAACGAATGCCAAACTCTTGGCCCTGGAAGAACACGCGGCGGTCGAAGGTTTACTTGAGAGCCCGTAAGGGGCAAGGCATCTGAATGGGCGTTATGCAAACACCGACACCAAACCCCACGAGCACCCTAAAAACCCCAGCCGACCGCGCGCAAGAATTTGTGGCCGTGCAGGGCGGCCCCGAAACCACCAGCGCTGAGAACCTGATGGTGGCCGCTTATTGTGGGATGTGGGCGATCTTGATGCTGTTTATCTTTCTCTCCTGGCGGCGCCAGGAGAAGCTGGATGCCAGGCTCGGGGAGCTGGAAGCAGCGCTAGCCAAGCGAGGCCGGTCTTAAAGCGGTATGCCCCTCGAGCATTTCATCTATATTCCAGTGATCTTCATCTTGGGTGTGGCCGCTGGTTATGTGAAGGGAATGCAGGCCGTACGCAAAGAAGTGGCCAAAGCCAAAAAGGCAGCCAAGGAGTGAATCAACCATGTTGAATTTTGGTCTTTCCGAAGAACAATCTGCGCTTGTCGATGCAGCCCGACGCTTCGCTAAGGAGCGCATCATCCCCGTGGCTGCGCTGTGCGATAGGGAGAGTCGCTTTCCCAAAGATGTGTTCGAGGCTGGGCATGAGCTCGGCTTCGTGAACGCAACGGTGCCCACGGAGTACGGAGGCCCAGGCCTGGGCGAGCTTGAGAATGCGCTCATCGCAGAACAGCTGGCCTATGGCTGCACCGGCATTCAGACCAGCATGTTGGCCAACACGCTGGCTGCGACACCGATCAAGCTCGCAGGGAACGAAGCCCAGAAGAAGAAGTACTTGGGGTTGCTGACAAGCTCGCCCATCTTTGCCAGCTACTGCACCACTGAACCGAGTGGTGGGAGCGATGTCGCGGGGCTCCTCACCACCTTCAAAAAGCACGGTGAAGATTACGTCTTGAATGGCGAAAAGTGCTGGATCACCAACGCCTCGTTTGCGAGCTTCTACGTCGTTTTTGCCACTTCCAACCCAGAGAAACGCCACAAGGGCATCGCCGCGTTCATCGTTGATCGGGAAACTCCTGGCCTGCGCGTTGGTAAACACGAGGACAAGCTCGGGCAGCGCGCGAGCGACACCGCGGCCGTGCACTTCGAAGACGTCGTGGTGAGTCGCGACAATATGCTGGCTCCGGAGGGCGAAGGCTTCAAGCTTGCCATGGAGACGTTCAACCAAACGCGCCCGGATATTGGCGCTATGGCAACGGGCCTGATGCAGCGCTGCCTAGATGAATCCGTCGCTTACGCCAAGCAACGTCAGGCTTTTGGTGTTGCTATCTCTGAGCATCAGCTGGTTCAAGCCATGCTTGCCGAGATGGCAATTGGCGCCGAAGCCACTCGCCTCCTCTATCAAAAAGCGGCCTGGAATCTGGATAACAACGTCCGAGATCCTATCGTTTCAAGCTACGCCAAAGCGTTCGGAGCCGACCGCGCAATGCAGACATCTATCGACGCCGTGCAAGTCTTCGGTGGCAACGGCTACGTCCGGGATTATCCCGTCGAAAAGCTGATGCGCGACGCAAAAGTGCTTCAGATTTACGAGGGCACGAGCCAAATCCAGCGCCTCGTCATCGCTCGTCAGCTGATTCGTTAAGTAGCGAGGCGGAGGCAGCAAGGAGCTGCGTCACACACCCATAGTATCCGTGACTTTCCGGCTCTCGCCTGATTGCGGCAGCCGACCTTCGGGGGTAGCTTGGGGGTGTGTTTGGAATGGATTTCTCCGAGTTACTGGTCGTCATGGCCGTGGCTCTCCTCGTGGTTGGACCGAGGCGTTTGCCTGGAATGCTCCAGACCCTCGGCAAATGGGTCCGCAAGCTTCGGCGCATGGCCTTCGACATGCGAAACAATAGTGGTATCGACGATATTCTCAGAGGTGAAGGCTTGGCAGGCGGGCTGAGCGAACTGCGCGAGTTGCGCGATACGCTTCGCGGCGATCTCGGAAGCATGCGCCGGCAATGGGAAGCTGAGCACTCGGCGGAGCAGCAGAAGGCACCGACTCCCGCGAAATCTGAGCCCGCTGCAGTGCATATTGATGCCTCACGCGAGTATCCGCCCGAAGGCGTCGACGCCCAAGGTTCACTGCCTGAGGATCTGGCGCATCAAGCCTACGAAGATGAAGAGGTCGAGCATCACGAGGCGCGCTACGGCGGAGAAACTTCAGCCGAAACGATCAGTCAGGAATCTGTAGAGGCCAGCACCCCTCTGCCCGATCCCGGGCCCCAAGTCCCCCCACCCCCCAGTCCGCCGTCCGCCAGCACCGCAGCTCCGCCGTCCGCCAGCACCGCAGCTCCGCCGTCCGCCAGCACCGCAGCTCTGCCACGTCCGAGCGCTCCCCCGCGGCCCAGCGCTCCGCCGCGCCCTAACGCTCCGCCACGACCGAGCGCTCCTTCCCACTTGAAACCTGCCAATCTCGCACCGCCGTCCGTGGGCGACATTCCAACCGAGCACCCGAGCCCCAGCAGCGCGCCAGTGAGCCCCGAAGCTTCCGACGCTTAAGCTCGCCCGAGCTAGTTCGCTAAAACCTACGCATCCGCTCTTGAGAACCCTGTGACCGAAACAACCGAGGCACCTGCAGAAAAAGAAGCCGAACACGACGACGGCGCGATGACGATCTGGGAGCACCTGGATGAGCTCCGCAGCCGGTTGGTCAAGGCGCTGCTGGCCGCGGTGCTGGGCGCTGGCATCGGTTGGTATTTCCGCAAATCCATGTTTATGTTCTTGGCCCAACCATTGAAAGATGCTTGGGATCCAGCAAAATATGGCCCGTTCGAAATCCATTTCAGGGCGTTGGGCGAAGGCTTCGTCATGTACCTCAAGATCGCGATCTTGGGTGGCTTCGTGATGGCCTTTCCCCTGATTGTTTACCAAATCTGGGCGTTCGTCGCGCCTGGCCTTTATAAGAAAGAAAAGAAGTATTCGATCTTGTTCGTCCTCAGTTCTTGCGGCCTATTCATGATGGGCAGCTATTTTTCGTGGCGCTTCGCGTTTCCAGTCGCCGCCGAATATCTACTGAGTTATGCCGGCAAGGACCCCGATCTCCCAGGCGTGGAAATTAAGGCCACGCTCATGATCACCGAATACATCGGCTTCATCACGAAGATGTTGATGGCCTTCGGCATTATCTTCGAGCTGCCGGTTGTGGTGCTGTTCTTGTCGGTCGCTGGGCTCGTCAACCACACCCACCTTATCAAATTCTTTCGCTATTTTATCGTGATCGCATTCGTGATCGCCGCCATCCTCACGCCACCCGATCCGCTCAGTCAGATCATGATGGCCGTGCCGCTGATGCTGCTCTATGGGATTTCGATTGGCGTGGCGTGGCTCTTCGGCCGTAAGAAGTCACCGTCAAACGATTGACGCGTCGACAAACCGGCTAACCGCACGTCAACACATCAACGCTCCTGTCACCCCGGCGTGTAACGAAGTTGCCGACGCGTTCGCAGACTTCTTCCTTTCGCCCTTATTCATCTGAGAATCGGGTCGTTTCGAGCTGGGTACGATCCTTGCTCAGAGGCCTGCAACTGCATGACCCCCCTACCGTCTCGCCTTCCCATTCTGTTCGTTGATGATGAAGCTCCTGTTCGCCGCGCATTTGAGCGCACAATGCGACAACGCGGCTTCACCGTAACAACTGCGGCAAGCGGCCCTGAAGCGCTGCGCGCCGTTCAACTGCAGCAGTATCCTGTAGTGGTCACTGATCTGCGCATGCCTGGGCTCGACGGCGTCGCACTGATCGAACGCATCGTTTCTATCTATCCGGACACTTCCTTTGTGGTGGTAACGGGGGTGCCGGAAGTGGACCTCAGGCGGGACCACGGCACGCACCACGGGATCACAGCCATCGTTCCCAAACCATGGAATGACGACGAACTCGCAAGCATTGTAGAGCGCGCCTACGACCTCCAACGACAACGCGCTGAGTCAGCTGCGCTTGACGCTGATGTTTATCGAGTATTGCTGGTCGAGAGCGAAGCTGTGCCCCCCTCGCCCTTAGCAGCTTGCCTCCGCGAAGCACTCGACGGGCGCCTTCGGCTCACCACAGCTGGCTCTGTACGTGATGCGATTGCCAAGCTCCACGATGCAGAAGTGGATATCATTCTGGCTGATCTCAGCTTGCCTGATGCCGGTGGTCTCGATTGCGTGCGAGCGCTACATCCGGCGTCCCAGGACGCCGCGATTATCATGTTGAGTGATGCTCCCGATGAGGCGCTATCACTCGAAGCAATTCGGGTGGGCGCTCAAGAATTCATAGCCAAGGCTGATCTTTCCGCGCGCAATCTTCGCCAATTGATCCGCTTTGCCGTCGAAAGAAAGAAGGCTGAACAACGCCTCGCGCACCGAGCCAATTACGACCAGTTAACCGGGCTAGCCAATCGCTCAACGCTACGAAGAAAACTCGTGCAATCCTTGGCTCGGGCCACACGGAGTAATGAGAAGCTTGCAGTGATGTTTCTCGATCTCGATCACTTCAAGTCGATCAATGACGCGTATGGGCACGAAGCCGGCGACAAATTGTTGCGAGAGGTCAGCGACCGGCTCCTCGCTGCTGTCCGCGAGTACGACACCGTCACGCGGCTGGCCGGCGACGAGTTCGCAATTCTGGTTGAAGGCCTGGAAAGTGCCGAAATCCCCGAAGCGCTCGCTCGGCGCATCGTGGCATCACTCTCGCGCCCGATTAAGCTGGATGAGGCGGAGCTGTGCGTCACCTCGAGCATTGGGATCGCTAGCTTCCCCGGTGCCGGGGAAACCGCCGATGAACTACTCAAGGCGGCTGATTTTGCCATGTACCTCGCCAAAGAACGCGGCAGGAACACGTTCGTCCGCGTGCAAGAACCCCACGACGCTCAGGTCAAAAAGACACTCAGCCTCGCGGCGCAACTCCGGGTGGCGACCCAGACCGATCAATTTTGCCTCTATTACCAGCCACAGGTGGCCTTGCCGTCGTTGGAAGTGGTTGGGCTTGAGGCCTTATTGCGTTGGCGGCGCGATGATGGCGTGCTCGTTTCTCCCGCTGAGTTTATTCCCGTCCTTGAGGCAAGTGGGCTCATCTTGGAGGCTGGCGCCTGGGTGCTCCACCAAGCCTGTCGCAAGCTCCGAGAGTTGCGCGATGACGGCCAGCGCACCTTGCGCATGGCTGTTAATCTATCGGCAAAACAATTTGAGGCCCAAGGTTTGGTCCAAACGGTCGAAAATGCCCTTCAAACCTACGATATCCCCGGGGCTTGCCTGGAACTTGAGATCACCGAATCCCTCCTGATGCGCGACACCGATCGGACCAATGCAACGCTTGCCGAACTCAAACGGCTGGGAGTGCGCATCGCAATTGATGATTTCGGGACGGGGTACTCCTCGCTCGCCTACTTAGACCGATTTGATGTCGACGTGCTCAAGATCGATCAGTCCTTCATTCGCGCGATTTCACGCGACAATCAGCGAGAATCTGTGGCTGGAGCCATTGTCGGCCTTGGACACCAGTTGGGCTTAGAGGTCGTCGCTGAGGGCATCGAATCCGAAGTTCAGATGCACTACATGATCGCCCAGGGCTGCAATATGGCTCAGGGGTTCTTGTTTGGTCACCCTGAGGAGCATTGGTCAGCGCCGGAACGGTCTTCGGCCATTCTGCCCATTCCGACCTGCTTGTCGCTCGCCGGTTGAGCCGCCGTTAGAGCCGCGCGGGCCAGTGCTTCGTTCGGAGCCGGAAGCTTCACTTTTCTGGAAAGCGCCCGGGCTACCGCCCGCTACCGGGATCTTTTTCTGGGTGAGCTTTTCGATCGCGTGCAAACAACCAAGCTCTGAATTGTCGCAGAAAGCGATGGCTTTGCCTTGACCCCCAGCGCGCGCGGTACGCCCGATACGGTGCACGTAGCTCTCCGGAACGTTGGGCAACTCATAGTTCACAACCAGTGAGACATCTTGAACGTCGATGCCGCGGGCAGCGATGTCCGTCGCGACCAGCACCAGATTCGAGCCCTCGCGAAACTCATTCAGGGCGCGCACGCGCGCGCTCTGCGACTTGTTGCCATGGATGGCGGCAGCCTGAATTCCCGCCTTCTCCAGCTGACTCGCGATACGGTTCGCTCCGTGTTTCGTCCGCGAGAAAATCAGCGTTCTCCCAGGGATTTCGGTCTTCAAGACCTGCTCCAACAGCGCTCGCTTCTCGGTTTGCGACACGAAGTACACTGATTCAGAAATACCCTCGGCGGTGGTGCCTTGGGGCGCCACGGAAACGCGCACCGGATCGCGCAAGAAACGAGCTGAAAGCTCAACAATCGGGGCTGGCAGAGTTGCCGAAAATAGCAGGGTTTGGCGGTTGGTGGGGACTTCCGAGAGGATCCGCCGCACGTCGTGAATGAAGCCCATATCAAGCATGGTGTCTGCTTCATCCAGGACGAGCATCTCAACGTTGCGCAAGGAGACGACCTTTTGCCGCACCAGATCGAGCAATCTTCCAGGCGTTGCGATGAGCACATCAGGGCGCAAGCGCAGTTGCTCCTCTTGCCGCTTCTGACTAACTCCTCCGTAAACGACGGTGTTGCCAAGCTTCAGATTCCGGCCATAGCCCGTGGCGCGCTCCGCTATCTGAAGCGCGAGCTCACGCGTCGGAGTCACTACGAGTGCTCGGATCGTCCCTTTGGGGGCCCCCAACCGTTCCAAGATCGGCAGCATGAACGCGGCTGTCTTGCCGGTGCCCGTCTGCGCCGAACCGAGCAGATCACGGCCTTCAAGAATCGTCGGAATGCACTGTCGCTGAATCGGCGTGGGGGTTTCGTAACCCTCTTCACTGAGCGCGGCGACAAGCGCCGAAGACAAACCAAGTTCAGCAAATGCGCTGGCATCGCTCGACCGCGTAGGCCTTCTCGGCGTCAGCGATGGCGCTGGCGCCATCGCTGGACGCGGACGCTGCTCAGCAACGACTGGCTTGCCCTGAAATGCCCTTGGGCTCACAGCCCCGGCGAAATCGTCCCGCCGACTACCGCTTCCCGCAATATTGCCGCTGCGACTACCATCGCCCGCAAAATCCTCCCTGCGACTACCACCGCCCGCAAAATCCTCCCTGCGACTGCCACCGCCCGCAAAATCGCCCCGCCGACTCCCGAGGGGGCTCGGGCCTGATCGATCCCGTTCGCCAGCAATATTAGGCCGCGATGCGTTGGTGTTGGGCCGCGATGCGTTGGTGTTGGGCCGCGATGCGTTGGTGTTGGGCCGCGATGCGTTGGGGTTGGGCCGCGATGCGGTGGTGTTCGGCCGCGAT
>Ga0105044_10002115_pt1 | contig 26970 bp, 25 predicted proteins | sample MAT01_FD_78092 | JGI IMG/M metagenome (GOLD analysis project Ga0105044, IMG submission 78092) | Freshwater microbial communities from Lake Fryxell liftoff mats and glacier meltwater in Antarctica - MAT-01 | ecosystem: Environmental > Aquatic > Freshwater > Ice > Liftoff microbial mat | place... | reverse complement strand
TGTACTCCAAAATTCATACTATCTTCTAAAGAAAAAAATTACAACAAAAGGTGCAAGGAGCCACCAGAAAATGTTACTGCTAAGAAAAAGAGAATCGATTCCTGCAGAAAAGTTATAGATCTTTTGAAGATTTATACCATGGTATGAGAAAAGAATAACCAGAGATGTGGCGGTAAGTCCTAAAATTCCCGCTTCAAAAACCTTTCTAATTCTTGAGAAAGAAAACTCTCCGTGAATAAAGTGTCTCAATACGAAGTTGATAGGAATAAACAAAGCAAAAAAGATTACTCCCTGTATCAGTGCTTCTGAAAAAGTAATTGGGGCACTGGTGAGTATCTTTTTAAAATAGGGAATGCTATCAAAAATATATATAGCAGGGTAGAAAGACAGAATGATAGAAATCAATTTTCCTTTTCCAAAAAATATTCCATATGCTGCAAAAAACACAGCAAGGATTGCAATGATGACTGCGTCGGATGAGAATGAAAGAACCGATTTAATAATATCTTGAACGATATTCATAGTTAGAATTATTATACACCCTTACTGCGTAGTTCTTCTACTAGTTTTTGCACATCTTTTGAAAGTTTGTTTGGAATATCGATATGAGAGCGTACCAAGATGTCGCCACGCTTACCGTTTGCATAAGGAACTCCCTTCCCTTTTACTCGAAGAATTTGACCGATTGATAGCCCTTCAGGAATCTTTAAATCTATGTCCCCATCGAGAGTCTTGATTGCGTATGATCCACCAAGCAAAGCATCAGAAAGCTTAACTTTCAAATCCATTACTAAATCATTACCAGCTTTTTTAAAAAGCTGATGTTGTTTTATATGTACTTTGATATACAGGTCTCCAGAGACACCTCCTTGCATTGCTTCCCCCTGACCATTCATGCGAAGCATCTCACCATTTTCAAGTCCTGAAGGGATTGAAATTTTCAGCGTCTGTTCTTGTTTTGTCACACCGTGACCTTTGCAAGTTTCACATTTTTCTTTTGGCACTTTTCCTGAGCCGTGACAGTTTTCACAAGTTCGAACAGTCTGAAATGACCCGATGATAGATCTACGCATTTCAGCCACCTTTCCCTTTCCATTACAAATACCACAGGTGTCGAGCTGTGTTCTTTTCTTAGCCCCATTTCCCCCACAGGTTTGGCAGGTTGTTGTTTTGCTCAGTCTGATTTCTTTATCAGCGCCAAAAATAGATTCTTCAAATGAAATTTCGATATCTACCGATATATCCCTCCCCTTCTTTTGACCGCCAGACCCTCCCCTTCCTCCACCAAAAAAATCTCCAAATATATCTCCGAGATCAAATTCAACTCCCCCATTTCCCCTATTAAATCCAGAAAAATCAAACCCAGAAAAATCATTCGGATTAAATCCTCCTGCTCCTTGCCCGCCACCAGCTCCACTTGTGCCGTATGTATCATATTGAGACCTTTTTGAGTCATCAGAAAGCACATCATAAGCCTCACTAGCTTCTTTAAATTTCACCTCGTCACCTCCTTTTTTATCTGGATGATATTGATGTGCAAGCTTTCTGAACGCTTTTTTAACGTCGTCTTTTGAAGCGCTTTTATCAATTCCTAAGGTGTCGTAGTAGTTTTTTGCCATTTTGAATAGTTGCTAGTGACTAGTAATACAATATAACTAAGTGTATGTATGGTCTACTAGAAACTAGTATCTAGCATCTGTCGTTACTATGCATTTGTTCCTGTATTGTCTTTCGGCTTCTCCTCAAACTCCGCATCGGTCGCTGTCGCTTGTTCAGGTGCTTGGGTCGCATCGGGCGTTGCTTGTGGAGCATTCTTAGACATATACTCACCAATTTTTTGCATTTCAGTAGAAAGTTCATCCGATGCCTTCTTAATAGTAGTACTGTCAGCACTGTCTTTTTCTTTCTTAAGTGCATCAATCTTTTCTTGTACAGAAGTTTTGATTTCATCATTTATTTTTCCTTCAGCGTCCTTCAGTGATTTTTCAGCAGAATAGATAAGTTGCTCAGCCATATTTCGTGACTCAACAGACTCTTTCTTTTTAGCATCTTCATCCTTGTGAAGCTCTGCTTCTTTCTGCATTCGTTCAATATCTTCTGGAGTAAGCCCCGATTTCGCTTCAATACGAATTGACTGCTCTTTACTGGTGGTCTTATCTTTAGCTTTCACATTGAGGATTCCGTTTGCATCGATATCAAATGACACCTCAATCTGCGGCATTCCCCGAGGAGCGGGAGCAATACCATCGAGAATAAATCTACCAAGACTTTTGTTGTCACTAGCCATGGGCCGCTCACCTTGCACGACGTGAATTTCTACAGACGACTGATTATCTGCTGCTGTTGAAAACGTTTCAGAACGTGAAGCAGGGATTGTTGTATTTTTTTCAATTAATTTTGTTGCCACTCCACCCATTGTTTCAAGTCCAAAAGAAAGAGGAATTACATCAAGAAGTAAAATGTCTTTTGCACTCGAATCACCTGAAAGAATACCGGCTTGTACTGCAGCGCCGAGAGCTACTACTTCATCAGGATTAACTGACTTATTAGGTTCCTTACCAAAAAGTTTTTTTACCGCTTCTTCGATAGCAGGCATTCGAGTTTGCCCTCCCACGAGAATCACTTCATCAATTTCTTGTATTTTAAACGGTGAAGCGTCAACTGCTCGTTTTGCAATTTCTATAGATCGGTCAATAAATTCTTTGCAAAGCTCTTCAAGTTTTGCGCGACTCATTTTAATAAGAAGATGTTTTGGACCATTGGCATCTGATGTTATAAAAGGGATGTTGATCTCAGTTTCCATAGCTGTGGAAAGCTCAATTTTGGCCTTCTCAGCTGCTTCATCGAGTCTTTGGAGGGCAAGGGCGTCTCCACGCACATCTATACCTGATTCCTTCTTGTATTCTTCAGCTAACCAATTTATGATTTTTTGATCGATATCTTTTCCTCCAAGGTGACTATCTCCGTCAGTTGAACGTACTTTAATATCTCCTCCTAGTTCATCAACATCCACTTCTAGAATAGAAATATCGAGCGTACCTCCTCCGAAGTCGTATACTGCAATTTTTTCGTTTTTCTTTTTATTAAATCCATACGCGAGAGCTGCTGCGGTAGGCTCATTGATAATTCTCTTTACATCAAGTCCAGCAATCTTTCCAGCATCTTTTGTCGCTTGTCTTTGAGCATCGTTAAAGTACGCAGGTACCGTAATAATCGCTTCTGTGATTTTTTCACCAAGCTTTGCTTCTGCATCCACCTTAATTTTTTGTAGGATCATTGCTGAAATTTCTTCAGGACGATAATTTTTATCAGCAATTTTAATTTCTACTCCACCAGTAATGCCCTTCAATACTTCAAAAGGTACGACAGTCTTATCCTTTTGAACAGCTGGATCATCAAACGTGTGACCAATAAATCGTTTTATACCAAATACAGTATTTTTTGGATTTGTAACTCCTTGTCTTTTTGCAAGAAGACCCACCAATCTCTCTCCAGTTTTAGAAATAGCAACAACAGAAGGGGTGGTTCGTGCGCCCTCAGCATTTTCAATAATTTTAGGATTTCCAAGCTCCATAAACGCAACAGCGCAATTCGTAGTACCAAGGTCGATTCCAATGATTTTTGACATGTGTTATGTAAATAAGCTATTAATTATTTTGTATGAAGTATCGATTATATACCACTCAGTTGACTTGTAAAGTGACAAAATTGTTTTTTCATACTCTATCGTGACTTTTATGGCCCTGTAGAGTATAGCCTTCATCTACTTATTACTTTCTATAAACTACTTTTTACTTTTCAAATTCCCCCACTTGCACCTTTGCTGCTCGTATCACACTTCCATTAAGCATATATCCTCTTTGGAATACTTCCATCACTGTGTGATCTTCTTTCTCGTTAGCGGTCGGCACCATGCTGATAGCCTCATGCTTAGCGGGGTCAAAGATTTCTCCAAGAGGGTTTGATTCCTCCAGTCCGTTTTGTTTTAAAATCTGAAACAGCTGGTTGTATATTGGTCGCATGTTTTCATGACCTTGGTCGAGGGCCATGGTAAAGCTATCAAGAACTGGGATGATTTGTGTTATCGTATCTACTTTCGCAAATTTAATGAATTCACTTTTTGCTTCTTCGTCACGTTTTCGCACGTTCATGAATTCAGCTTGGGCTCTCTGCCAATTGTCGAGATTCTCTTTTGCTTTTCCTTCAGCGTCTTTGAGTCTCACTTTCAATTTCTTTATTGTGTCACCTTGAGCTTCTTCAGCAAGGACTGAGTCATCAATCCCTGTTTCTTCATCAAATGTAATGTCGTCCACCTCTGTATCGCCTTGGCGAGATAAATCTTGTTCGTCTTGCATAGGGCTATAGAATACGGAATTGTGGCGGAAGAATCAAGGAGGAAAGGAGAGCTTGTGGGTCGTGGCTTTTAAAAAGTAAAATCGATATATAAAAAGCCCCGAAGGATATCGGGGCTGGAGTTTGTACGCTTTCGTCGTTGACGGATTCTAAAGCGGTGGGCACCAAATGATTACCCTGTCGATGATTTGGCTGAATCACGCTTGCGCCGGAGCCGAAGTTTCCGAGGATTCGAGAACAGAATTGCTAGAGAACACCAGAACATAACCAGCGGACCACATGTTTCTTCTTTTCGGCACTTCGCGCATTCAACATACGGCCGTAGGTTCAACTCGCGGAAACTAGTCCCAGCACACCAGCATAATCCTTGATGACGAAGATATTCCAAGCTCTGAAGTCGGCTCACAGAGCACTATTCTTTTACATTATAAATGTCCTATAGTAAATTTATAATGTAGGGGTATTTCAGCGTTCGCTTTAGAGGTTTGATGTGGATGACTTTAAATTAAAAACAATTTTCCTACGGCAAACTGTTTAAAAATACTTTGTCAATCAACTTAGCAATCGCGGAGTTGATTGACTTTTTTTCTTATCAAATCTTTTCTACTCCACTCACTTCTTATAATTCTTTTGTTCCCTGTTCCCCACTTTCTCCCCTTCTGTATTTACTAAAAAACTAACAACTTAAAACGACAACTAGCTACTAGTATCTAACTCAGACTATTGCTTCAGTCCTCCCCATTCCACGAGAGTGAATCCTTTGCGTTCAATTTTCTTTAGTGTTTGGGGCTGAATTTGTATCGTAGGTTTATTTTCGAGTGGTGTCCAATCCAAAAATACTCTCAGTGTTGTATCTGGTCTTGGGCTCACATACATCGGTATAAACTTGTTCATCTCTTGTGTCTGAAAAAATGCTACGCGGTAGTAAGGAACATTCTTTTTGAGCATTTGTGGAATCCAATAACTTGCCATGTCACTCCGCTCAGTATCGGTAAGGCCAATTTCTCCTAGCTTTACATGAATAAACGAATCAAGATCAGCTCTCGCAACCACCCATCCTTCTTTGTTGTGAGGATACTCGCCTGAGACAGCACCACTCCAATAAATGTATGGGTACACACCTTTTGCGCACGCCTCTTTTGCATATTCAGAACCAAAGCGCCTGGAATCGATAACAGAGCAATCAGTTTCATTTGGCTGGATATCAGTGAGTGAGCCATTAGGGTGAGCTAAGACATACCAACCATCCATGTATGTAGGAATATTGATATTAAAACGTATTGGTTCAGCAAATTTGATAGTAACCTTAGTTGGCTCTGTAGGATAAAGATATATTACCGGCTTGCCACAACCGCCCATAGGGCTGTAAATTGCTTCTCCTAAACCAACATACCTATTCCACGGATCTTTAAAAATTAAAATAGGGTTTTTATCTACATATGCAGCAAAGCTTGGTAATCTGTCTACGGCATTGAATCCGTTGTCATCTCCCTCTTTTTTAATGTCGAACTGCGCTTTGTACAATATATTCTTGTCATCCTTCAGTGTAAATAGATAGATGCCACTTTTGGTACTTCCTATTTTTTGTAAATCATTATCAGTAATGTTTTTTAGCACATAGCTATACCCGAGGCGTCCACAACCTTGGCTAAAAATAGTATCATAGGAATTATATGTATTCTCAGGTGATTCTATGTCAGTTTTAGCAAAATTAACTTTAAGCTTATATGAGAAATTAACTTTATTTTTATTTTGCACTATCACACGTGTAGATCCATCTATAAATTCATATTCTGGAGATATTTTATCACCAGAATAACTCGTGTGAGTATCTTTACGATAAAAGTATTTTAAATCCGGAAGCTTGCTCAGTAATTCAGAATAATTTTCATTTATTTTTTCTCCCCATAAATTTTCTCTTGTTAGAACATATTCACCAATCTGTATTTCTTGAGGGTGACTGACAGGAAAAGTATCAACCGCAATAATCCTTTCCTTATTAAAAGAAATGTTATCTTTGCTGTTGTACCAATCTGATGTGCTGGGATAGCCAGGAACATCAAACACCCTTCCCATGATAAATTTTTTGTAATCTTTAGTTACAAAAACATAATTAGCTGGTTCCCCAGCGTCACCGTCCAGAATGGCATACAGCACAGTATACCCAGCATACTTACCGATAGTTACAACCTCATCTTCGATATATTTTGGTTCTGGAGGTGCTCCATATCCATCTGTCATCATAAAAAGACTATACTTATCGTTTGGACTGGGAACCATTTTTACTACTGGCTTGACTGGAAGTGGTTCTGAAATATTGCTTTCAAGAACTTGAGGAATGTGTTCCTCAGAAGCGAAGAAATACCAATTTTGGTAGAAAAAGATTGCTAATCCAGCAAGTATGTAAATTAAAATTCTATTTTTGCTTTTCATATTACTTATAATAAAACAAAAGCACTTTAAGTGCTTTTGTTTTATTATCGCTTACTCCACTGAGGTGCTTTTCGGGCTTTTTTGAGACCGAATTTTCGGCGCTCTTTCATTCGAGAATCTCTCTTAAGGAATCCTACTTCCTTAAGAGTCTTTCGAAGAGTTTCATCATACTTTATAAGAGCTCGTGCAATGCCGTGACGGACAGCTCCTGCTTGTGAAGTGATTCCTCCACCTGCAGTTTTGACAGTGATCTTGAATTTTTGTTCTATCTTAGCTTGAGTGAGGGCCTCGCGAGCAACTCGCTGAAGCTCTTTTGTAGGAAAGTGAACATCAAGTTCAAGGTCGTTAATGGTGAACGTTGTCTTGCTTGCTGGAGTCATGCGAACACGAGCAGAAGATGTCTTTCTGCGTCCGATGGTTTCGATATATGTATTTTTTGTTTCTGTGTCTTGCATTCCGTATTGATTTGTTATTCTACCTATTTTTGCATGTTTGTCTATTTGTAGGTACTCAAAACCTTTACTCTACCACCTTTAGATTTTGAATCATCTTTGATCGAAGCTTGTTTTTTGGAAGCATCCCACTCACTGTCTTTCTAAGCACTTCTCCAATTCCCTTTTTAGCAAGAGAGTCTTTTAATTTTACTTGTTTAAGTCCTCCTGGATATCCAGAGTATATTGCATGCTCCTTTTCTTCTTTTTTCTTTTCTGAAATGGCAATCAGACTTGCATTTGTCACAGTCACTTCAACATCAGGCATGGTGTTGCGCTGAAATTCGACAGTGTCTTTTCCAATCAAAAGCTTCGCAATTTCACTTGCGACTCTTCCTAATGGCTTTCCTTTTGCATCAATGGTGTGTTTCATATATTTATACAAATTCAATGTGAGCTTGAGGGCTGTTATCTTTTAGTCGGATTCCAAGCTTCACAACTCGAAGATATCCTCCGTTTCTGTCTTTGTAGCGAGGTCCGAGCTCAATCATGAGCTTCTTAGCGCACGTTGCTCCAACTGCTGCTATAAGACCACGGTGAGCTGCAAGAGTGCCTTTCTTGGCATTGGTAACTAGCTTTTCTACAAATGGACGGATTTCCTTTGCTTTGGGTTCAGTAGTCTGCATCTTTTCCTGCTGAATGAGAGCCACAGCCAAAGAGCGAAGAAGAGCTTTTCTCTGTCCTTGAGTGCGATTAAATTTTCTGTTTGCGTTGTGATGTCTCATTGTTGGTTTGTTAAGTTAATAAGTTTGAGAAGTTTTGTAAGGGCAGTCTACCTTATTAAACTTTTCAGACTTTATCAACTTATTTACTTTAGTGTAATTCCGTAATTACCTAGTACTGCTCTGATTTCCTGGATACCTTTTGCACCAAGACCATCAACATCAAGCAAATCTCGCTCTTTTTTTCGTGACAATCCCCCAACCGTTCGAATATTAGCGTTTGAAAGTGCATTGAGAGTTCTTGGTGAAAGCCCAATTGACTCAATACGGGTCTTCAAGAATTCTGAATCAGGTTCTGATTTTGAAGTTTCTTCAGTTGCAGCTTCACTTGCTGACATTGGCATCTCTTCTATTTCTTCTTTAAACCCAACGATTGATTTAAGTTGTCCTATCATGATTTGAATTGATGTTTCAAGTGCATCTTTCGAAGAAATAGTTCCGTCTGTTTCAATAAATAGCTTGAGTCTATTAAAGTCAGTCCGGTCTCCTACGCGCATGTTTTCTACTTCGTAACTCACTCGCCTTATAGGTGTGAAGATAGCATCAAGAGCGATTGTTCCAATATCAACTCTGTTTTTTTGGAGGACTTCCTTTGAAACATAGCCCATGCCTTGCTCTACAAGCATTTCAATATCAAGTTCTGCATTTTTGTCAGTTAGCGTTGCGATAACAAGCTCGGGGTTTAATATCTCAATTTGGCCAGGAATATCTACATCAGTTGCAGTGACTTCCTTTACACCCTTTACTTTAAGGGTAATCGTTTGAGGCTCTGATGAAAGCATTTTGATACGCATCTTCTTAAGATTAAGCATGATGGTAATCACGTCTTCTTTTATTCCAGGAAGGACTGAGAATTCATGGTTTGCTCCAGCTATTTTAATGGAAACAATAGCAGCACCAGGGAGTGACGAAAGAATGATTCGACGAAGTGAGTTTCCAAGAGTGTGACCGTATCCTGGATACAGCCCATCTATCTCATAAGTACCGCTGAATTGGTCTTCAGAAACTATTCTTGGTTTTGATGGTAAAACAATTGAGTGATCAAACATAAAAATGGTATTAAAAAATTATTAAAATTATCTGCTGTAAAATTCCAAAATCGCGTTCATGTCAAACAAAGAATTTTCTTTTTGGTACTTCGGCATACCTTGTATAATTGCCTCTTTTTTATCAAAATCAAATGAAAGCCAAGCTGGGGTTGTATAAGTTTTAAGGCGCTCGTCGAGTGACGAGTAGAGAGGTTTTCCTTTACTAGCTTCTCGTATTGATATTACGTCTCCAATTTTAAGTCTCATTGACGGAATAGTGATACGCTTTCCGTTTACAGTGATATGGCCATGGGAAACCATTTGTCGGCTTCCGAGTCGGGTGGGGGCAAGCCCAGCTCTGTACGCTACGTTGTCAGCTCGAAGTTCGAGCGCTTCAAATAAATTACCGAGTGGGCTAGCCTCTTTAGAGGCAAGAGCTTGTTTTGCATATTTTGAAAACTGCTTTTCAGTAACACAATACGTAAAGCGAGCTTTCTGTTTTTCAAGTAGCTGCATTCCGAAGTTAGATTTTGGACGAGCAAAACCACGCTTACCACTCTTCTCTTTTCTTGCAAGGGAAAGGGCAAACTTTTGGGTTTGAGTTTTCTCAAAGATAGGTGCACCCAGGCGTCGTGCGATTTTGTATTTTGGTCCAATGATCATAATATTTTTTGTTTATACTCTTCTTGGTTTCTTAGGCTTAGGTCCGTTGTGTGGAACAGGTGTCGTATCTTTCACTGATGTAAGATTTACTCCTTTTGAGATAAACCCACGAATAGCAGATTCACGCCCTGACCCGACTCCTCTAACAACGACTGATACCTCCTTCATTCCAATTGCTTGTGCTTTTGTAGCCAAAATTTCACCTACTTTTGCTGCTGCAAACGGAGTTCCTTTTTTGGCACCCCGAAATCCAAGAGCGCCGCTAGATGACCACGCAAGCGTGTTTCCTTTCACATCAGTCAAAACAACTTTTGTATTGTTGTATGTAGATTGTACTGAAAGAATACCAACGTCAGCGCGTTTTTTAGAAATAGACGAAACGGAAGATTTTGCTTCCGATCCTTCCTCACCTTTTTTTACTATTCGTTTTTTGCCCATGTAATCCTGTAAAGAGAGACTCGAAAAGACAATTTTCATTCTCCTTAAGAAACGAAAATTCGTCTTTCAAGTCAGTTATTTCAAACCCGTTATTAATAGCATAATTAAAAAAACCTGTAAAGCACGAAATCCCCTATTCCCTAGACTACTTTTTATCGGCTATCTTTCGACCGGTTCCCATGGTTTTTCGAACGTTACCACGACGAGTTCGGCTATTTGTTTTTGTGCGTTGCCCACGAACTGGAAGAGATCGCATGTGACGAATTCCTCGATATGCTTTGATATCTTTCAGACGCTTAATGTTTCCCGCGACTTCACGTTTTAAATCCCCCTCAAGCTTCATAGTTTCGATAACTTTTCGAATACCATTTTCTTGAGCAACAGAAATATCTTTTGGTTTTGAGCTTCTTGGTACTCCCGCCTCATCTAAAATAGTGTGAGCTAGTGGTCGTCCGATACCATACACGGCGGTAAGGCCGATTTCAATTCTTTTTTCTTCTGGAATGGTAATACCTAGGATTCTCATATTTGTAGTTTTATTTCGTAAGTTTAAGTTAAAAAGAAGTATTGATTGAATTAGTTTTGAGTTTACTTAAAACTAATAACTTGTTCTATCCTTGACGTTGTTTGTGGCGCTGGTTTGCTTTACACACAACATACACATAGCCCTTTCTGCGGACCACTTGGCATTGTGAACACATTTTTTTTACTGAAGCGCGAACTTTCATATAAGTAAGTAGCTATTCTAATAGAATTAGACTTTTTGTCAACTTAAACAAGGAGGCGTTTTAGAGTCTGCGTACTATACGACCTCTTCCACCGTATGAGTCAAGTTTTACCTCAACACGGTCTCCAACTAAGACGCGAATTTTATTCATTCTCATTTTTCCAGCTAAATATGCTAGAAATTCCTTGTCTCCTCCCTCTGGAACAATTCTAAAAAGTATATTAGGAAGTGCCTCGATAACTGTACCGACAATTTTTTCTTCTTTCTTTTCTATCTTTGTATCCATCAGTGTTTGAGCTCTAGTATATGATATAAAGTTGTAGTCGTCAAAAACTAGTCGCTATTTGGAGCAATTATTACTTTAATATCAATTGTTTCTGTTGGAAATACGCTTTTCCAGAACGGTCTAATAACAGCATTTGCTCGATTTATAGATGGATAATCTTGAAGAATCATAGTTATATCACTTTTCTTTTTACCTACAAGATCACTTTTCAAACGATTTTCATCAAATTGTGAAATAAAAGTAAGTGACCCGTTAAGAGTAAAGCTAATTTCGTTAATATTTGTTGGGTCAATGCTTGCTTTGTTTACAATAGTAAAGTTTAGATTATCAGCACCAACAATAGCTACGTCAGTATTTGCCACAGCTGGAGCAAGACCTTCAGCTACATTACTAGCAAAAACACTTTTATTGAAGATCACAGCACTCAGGGTTCCCTCTTCATTTACTGTAGTAGATGATTCAGATGCACCACTCTGAGGAAGAGTTGCGTACGAATAAAACAACGCATCATCAAACATAACAAAGTCAGCTGGCACTTGAGACAGAGCATCTTTTTTGAGTTCTTGAGCTAGTTTTGCATTGAGTTCTTGTTTCGCCTTTGCAGCGTCTGCGTCAGAAATTTTTTTAACTGTTCCAACAAAGCCCCTTGTCATTTCAGTTTTTGAACGTGCATATATAGTTTTAAATTTTGGATCACCTGCAAATCCTGGAATGGTGAAGTCAACTTTTCCAATATTGTATTTCTCTCCCGATTCATCAGCAAAAACAACAACTTCGATACTTCCTGGAGTTACTTTTCCAGAAACAGTCGAGCTCCCTGGCACAACAACAGAGTCGTTTACCCTATATACTAAGCCTTCAGTAGTCTGAAAACGAGTATTTTTAATGAGTCTCTGCTCACGGGCACTTGTTGTGTTATATATAATTATTGTTCCACTAGCCTTTCTTTGAACATTCTCTGAGCCAGTTGCCGGAACATCTTGCCCTTCTGTTTTTTTAAGTGTAAGAATTTGAAAAGCCAATTCACCTTCTTTCGCATCTTTCTTTGCAGTGAAAATAGAAGTGTCGCTTTTTGCTTCAACTTTTTCTTGCTGCGGCACCACTGTGACAGTTGCCCCATTAAAAAGAGATGTGATAGCAAGACCAACTATAATTATCGCAAAACACACTGATCCCAATATAAGCAATTTGTTTTTACGTGGAAAAACTTTCTTTTCTTCATCTTCGAAAGGATACGCGTGGGGTAAAATATCCTCTCCGTAGTGAATATTATCTTGAGTATCTTTAGGTCGTGCCAATTGTTTTGGCATTTCAAAAAATTCCTCTTTAATTTTTGCAGATTTTACATCACTCATCATTGAACTTGAGCGGTTTAATTTATTTGGAATTGGGATGTTTCTAATCGATCGTTTTTCTGGAGGGACTATGTCTTGTAATATATTTTTTGGCATTTTAATGTTGAAATTAAGAGCGGCTAAGAACAGTATCTATTGTAATACGAGTGCGTAAATTGTAAATGAAAAACTGTTTAAAGTGCTGAATGCTCAGCAAGAAATACAGTTTCCACTCCAATAAACGGGTCACTATCAATGTGTTTTCCATATGAAATCGTGTTAGCTAGGACCTCATCTGACAAAAAAAGTGCTTCATTTGTGTTTATAGCTGAAACATTATTCAAGTTTTTCAAAAATAATTCTGAAACATCGCTATGTACGCTTAAAAATACCTTACCTCCATCAGAAACTGATGAATTGAAAGACTTGATTATTTGCATATATTTTTTTTTCCAATCTGCAAAGAAGATATCAAGTGTGTATTGTAATTCTTTTTTCACCACATCTTCAAGTGCATCATTCGCGTACATAGTCATGTACGAAAGAGCAATTTCTGAAGAAACTTTCATTTTTTTTGCTATTTCACGAATGAGCGCGTTCCTCCCAGTTGCGAATGGTTTTGAACCTATGATTATTCGTTCCCGAATGCACGTGACATCTGTCATTTCTCCAGCAACATCAACTAAAAAATAATTTGCTTCATGGGGAAACAGTTTGCGAATAGCTCCAAAAGAAACTAGTGGGAACGTAAAAGCCTTTACTAAGCCAACGTGCATCTTGTCAGCCAATAAATCTGTCAGGGCTTTTAACATGGTGTGCGGAACAAGGCTCATGTAGAGTGAAAGTTCTGCATCCCGTACTTTTTTCATATAAGGATCCGTTGTTTCGTATCCATTCAGCTTCATTCGTACTAGTTCCCGCTCTATCATACGGACATCACGGTTGCCAATATTTTCATACACACCACTGATTACTTCATGTTCAAATTTCTTTTCTTCAGTATTAATAAGATCCTCTACAGTGTTGGTGTCGAGAAAGAAAGCGCGTTCCTTTTTTACAGAAATGGTTCGAGTTTTTGCGATATACCAAGGAGATGAAAATATAAGAATCGCTTTATGAATCTGTTTTTCTGATAGGTTTTTTAACTCCGATTGGAAAGCCACCCTAATGTTTATGAGTGCCTCTTTAAAATACGAAAGGAGGTTTGATTCAAGTTTTTTTGCATCATACACCCCTTCAATCTTTATTGGCACTATCGTTGTGAACAAAATAACCGGCTTTACCTCTGCGAAATCGATAACCGCTACAGAAACAGTTGCGCTTCCAATATCGCATACAAGAGAAAGATTAGCTTTTTTATTATTCCAGAGCATGTATTTTATTTAGTATAACAAAATAAAGTAATTAGTAGTAAGTAAAAAGTTAATAGAATGACTGCCCTTGGGCAGTCATTCTATTTTGACTACTTATTACTTCTTACTCTAATAGCGCTTTTATCCTCCTCACTCCCGAAGCCACCGCTTCTTCTTTGAGGATTTTAAATGTTCCAAGCTCGCTAGTATTTTGCACGTGAGGACCGCCACAAAATTCTTTTGAGATTTCGTTTCCTTCAGAGTCTTCAATAAAATAGATAGAAACAACATCTGGGTACTTTGCACCGAATTCCATTTCTGCTCCAAGAGTTTCTGCTTCTACTCTGGGCATTTCACGACGCACAACAGCTTTTTTTGATGTGATGTGATAATTGACTATTGATTCCACTTTGACTTTTTCCTCATCAGTCATTTTTCTGGAGAAAGAAAAGTCCATTCGAAGCCTTTCTTCAGTGATGTTGCTTCCTCTTTGTTTCACCTCTTTACCAAGTACTTGCTGAAGGGCTGCTAGTAATAGGTGGTGTGCTGTATGAAGTTGAACAGTCTTTTCGTTTGCATTCGCAAGTCCACCTTTGAATTTCTGCTCAGCGCCTGCACGAGAAAGATCTTGATGTGCTTTCATTTTTACATCAAAATCTTTTCGATCAATAAGATCCCCTTTTTCTTTGGCTAATTCTAGAGTTAATTCGATGGGAAAGCCGTAAGTAGTAAACAAGATGAAAGCATTGGTGCCTTTTTCAAATTCTTTTAGCCCTTTTGATAATGTTTCTCTAAATTTCTCTTCCTCAAGTTGAATAATGTGACCGATTTGAAGACCCGTAACATTTTCTGCTATTTCAGGGTATTGTTCTTTGTATAGTGACTGTACAACTTCTGCTACGATAATAAGTGATGTGCGAGCGCTCATTCCGAGCACATCTGAATACCTAATCGCCCTCCTTAAGAGCCTGCGTAGAATATATCCTCGGTCAGTATTTGTTGGCATTACACCATCAGCAATCATAAACACCGCCGTTCGAATATGGTCAGCAATAATTTTTACTGCTCGATTATCTAGAGTATGAGAAAGTTCTTTAATTTTTGAAATAATTGGAGAGAAAAGATCAGTTTCGTATGCCGTCTTTTTTCCTTGCATAACTGCTGTCATGCGCTCAAGACCAGCCCCCGTGTCGACATTCTTACTTTTGAGCTTTCCAACAATTTTTCCGTCTTTCTTCTCGTATTCCATGAACACGTCGTTCCAAATTTCAACAATATCTTCTTTTTTTACAGCTTCAAGAAAGGCTTCTTTAGAAAGAGTACCGAGACCTGTTTCGGTTAAATCATAAAACATCTCACTATCTGGTCCACAAGGGCCATTTTCTCCAGGGCTCCACCAGTTATCGTCTACTCCGAGTGGATAAATCCTATGATTAGCAATTCCTAGGTTTTTCCAAATTTCAATTGACTCATTGTCAGCAGAAGCATCTTCGTTTCCTTCAAACACAGTGACGTAGAGGCGCTCAGGGTTAAGACCGAGTCCTTCTATCTTTGAAGTAAGGAATTCATAACTCCAAGCAATTGCTTCGTCTTTAAAATAATCACCAAGTGACCAATTCCCCATCATTTGGAAAAAAGAAAAATGTCGATTGTCGCCAATGTCTTCAAGGTCACCAGTTCTCACACATTTCTGTACATTGACTAGTCGTTTTCCTTTCGGATGTGGTTGTCCTAAGAGATGGGGTACCAGCGGTTGCATTCCTGCGGTCGTAAAAAGGACAGAAGGATCGTTTTCGGGCACCAAAGAAGCAGAAGGAATGACAGCGTGTCCTCGCTTTTCAAAAAAAGTAACAAATCTTTGTCTGATTTCTTTTGATTGCATAAGTAGTTATATAAGATAATTTTTTAGTACTTCAAAATCCTTTTTAAGCTCTCCTATCTTGTTTGAATTATAGACAGCCACAGCTGGGTGGTAGAGTGGGACAATATGCACTATCCCATACTCACTCTTAGCTGTAAACACTTTACCATGAAGATCGCCGATAGATGATAATTGGGCCTCTAGACCAAACTTTTTCATGATATAAGCCATAGAAAATCTTCCCAACGTTGCGATGACTGTCGGCTCAATAACATTAATTTGTCTATCTAAAAATGGAGCATACAGTGCAATTTCCTCAGAAAGCGGGTCGCGGTTACCAGGTGGACGATCTTTAATAACGTTAGTTATGTATACTTCTTCCCGATTAACTCCAATTGAAGTTAACAGATGGTTTAAGACTTTTCCTGATTTTCCAAAAAACGGTTTTCCAGTTTGGGCTTCACTTTTTCCAGGCGCTTCCCCAATAAACATAATAGTTGCGTTGCTACTACCCTCTCCTATGACAGGAAAATACTTATGTTCAACTCTATATTGGTAGAAGGGAGAATTTTTCAGATCCATAATTTCTCCCTTAATTATTTCTAGCTGTTCTGTTTGAGAAAGTTTTTTCATAAATTAGAAAAGAGTATTAGTAACAACCTCAGGTAGTTTCTTTTTAGCCGTTTTTTTCATTATAACTAAAGATTCAACATCTGATTTTGAAGAAATTTTCTTTGCTGCCTGCTCTCTGAGTACCGCCCTCATTGAGTCAATGTAGCTACAATAATCGCAATCTTTAGTTTGTGGTGGAATTTCATCATCCACAAGACACTTTTTAATATCTGAGATGACTTCTGGGATCCATTCAGTTGATCCGTGGTATGGAATGACTGTTGCTTCAAATTCAAGCTTCCCGTCTAACGCTTTTTTATCTGTTAGAGCATTCATATACACAAAATATCCTGTATCAGAAACAGTAAAACCGTTTTGACGAAAGAGCCATTGATAAATCTCCATTTGTCTTTTATAGGTGATTTTCCATTCATCATCAAGAGTTACCTCATTCTTACTACTTGTCGCCTTGTAATCAACAATAATGAGCTCTCCAGCTGGGTTTACCCAGACGTCGTCGACTCCACCTCGAAGAAGAAAATTATTCTCCTTGTCGTGAAATGAAATACCACGTTTCATAGCATCGCGCCATTCTTCCATTCTAGGATCATTGAAAGGAACCGCATCTATTTTATATGCGTCCATGATTGGATGTGCAGACTGTGCAGTTCGATATGTATCGAATTCTTTTTTCATAAGTTCGTCTACTGCATTGTTAAGGGTGAGCGGAAAGCTAGACGGCCTTCCTACCCCCATCCTCTGATCCAAGTAGAAGCATCTCGAACACTGCACAAACAAATCAATCTTGGAACGACTGAATCGAAATGGTTCCTTTGATTTTAGATCAAAAAGATATTTTGTTCTTCTAGAATTATAATATTGAGACATGCGATTTGTTACAGAGCGTCAATTTCTTCAAGAACTTCCTGTGCAGCTACTTCGTTAAACCCTATTGAATGAAGGATACTTGAATCAAGTTTTAAGCTTTTACATAGAATGATTCCTCTTGCAATAAGCATGTTTTTTTGCGAACCAGAAAGACTAGAAAGAGTTGTGACAGGATGAAGGTTGTTAGTAACAATCATATCCTGCAGATTTCCTTTTTTTGGATAGTTCCATCCAATCATAGTCAATCCTTTGCATTCGCCGTAGTGAATTGCTGTTTCAGTAAATTTGGTATTAGTAACCAGCCACCCTTCATCAAGATTACGTTCCTTTCCGTAAAAGAATTTGTTGTCTTTTAGATCGTCCATTCGTGCTTTTATGTAGAGAGCCACTTTCACATCGCTCTTAAGACCAAATTCATTATGGAATTTCGCCTCCGCCATGATGAGCTTATCGTCATTCCAAGCAATAATATCAACTTCGTGGGGAACGCATTCTCCTAAAACCATCTGGTCAGTAAGGGTCTCATATCCTTGTTCACGCAACAGCTCAGCAATAAATTTTTCAAACGGGAATCCAGAAGGTCCTAATTCCGCAATGGCTCTTCGGAGTGAGTACCTGGTAGCGACTACCTTTTGCTTATTGTGAAGAAGTGAAAAAGCTCGTTTATAGATGTGGGAAGTCGACATGCCGGCAGTGAGCTCTCGGGTAATCTGCTCAACAATATCTTGGGCAGTATCTTGGTCTGAGCCTGCGAGAATAAGTGAATTTTCGAGTTTTAAAGGATTAAATTCTTCACTCTTTCCATTTGCTTTAGTAATAATCATTTTTCCTGAATTCATACCAGTAGTATACCGAAACAGCGGACTTGAAGAAAGGAAGACTATTTTTCAATAACTCCACCACCAAGCATCTCTTTGTTGTCATAGATTACCGCTGATTGCCCCACAGAAATTCCAGTAAATGGCTTTGGTAATATTATATGCCATTCTTTCTTTGATAGATTGAGAGTCCCCACAAGAGGTTCCTGGTGATATCGAAACCTTATTTGGTATTGTTTTCCTATTTCAGGCTCATTAATCCAATTGACCTGGCTAAGCTTACAAGTTGTTTTTCCGAGCTCTGCAACGTCACTGGGGTTTAATGCAGAAACAGTGACAGTATTTTTTTTGATATTTTTTGAAACGACGTAATGTGGCACTGACGCTGTTTTCTTGTTTTCAATAGTAAAGCCATGTCTCTGCCCAATGGTCAAAAACACAGCCCCATCATGGGTCCCAACCTTATTTCCTCCACTATCAAGTACTGACCCCTTCTTTTCTGCAATAAAATGCTTGAGAAAGTCTTTCATTTCAACTTTGCCTATAAAGCATAGTCCTTGACTGTCTTTTTTAACTGCATTTGGTAATCCAAGTTTTTCTGCAAGTGTTCTCACGTCAGATTTGACCATTCTACCTATTGGAAAAAGAACATGCTTAAGTTGTTCTTGTTTGATATTCCATAAAAAGTAACTTTGATCTTTTGCTGTATCTTTCGATTCGCATACAGAGTATAGATATTCGTTATTCTGTATTCCATGCTCTTTTTTTTGTGCATAATGTCCTGTCGCGATAAAATCTACTCCTTGTGTACGAGCAAAATCATAAAAAGCACCAAATTTTATCTCTTTATTACACAGCACATCTGGGTTTGGAGTTCTACCAGTTTTGTATTCCTTTATCATATAATCCACTACTTCTTTTTTGTACTCCTTTTCTAAATCAAGAGTAATGAATGGAATATCAAGGAAGGCTGCAACCCGCATAGCGTCTAGTCTGTCTTCTCTCCATGTGCATGGCAAAAAATCAGGGCTCCATACTTTGATAAAGACCCCTGTTACATCATAGTCTTTCTTTAAGATGGCAGCCGAAACAGCACTGTCAACCCCCCCAGAAAGACCAACAAAAACTTTCGGTTTAGTTTTTATATTTAAACCTACTTTACCTTCAGAAGGTTTCTTAGTTTTAAGTAGTTTCTTCACGCGACAACTCTATCACTTATATATAAAAAAGGAATCCATTACCTTCTTATCATTTTAGTACGGCCGTCTAATATGATAAGATTTAATAATATGAGAAATTACACGTCCCCCAGTCTGACCAGTTTATTGCTAGCCACTCTTGCAAGTGGTAGAAATGTTAAAAGATTCAGGGATATTTTGTATGAAAAAGAATTAAATAAGCGCACGAAAGCAAGTATAAGTGTCGCTCTTTCTCGCCTTCAAGCACGAAGACTTGTGAGTCTCACTGATTCTGCGTGGTCAATAACGATGTATGGAAGAAAAGAAATCGCACATACTATGATATTTGCGTTTATTCCAAATCCATTTAACGAAAAAGAGCCACACACTGTCATTCTATCTTTTGATATTCCAGAAAAAGATCGAATAAAACGAAACTGGCTTAGGAATCAGATTAAAATATTCGGCTACAAAATGCTACAACAAAGCTTATGGATAGGTCCCGGGCCACTTCCTCCAGTATTTTCAAAACGACTAGAAGAGATGGCTATACGTAAACATGTTAAAACATTCAAGATAAGTAAGAAGAAATAGATACTTATCATTTTGAACGGCCGTCAGGTATGATAACTTATGAAAAATTTTTACTTGATTTTTTTTATTCTTTCAATTGTAATATTTTCATATATGCATGATTCTTACCACTACCTCCTCAAATATTTTTCTCTATTTATTTGGTGTCCTTCAAAATCCTTTGCGTAGTACATCTTCCCGGATAAGTCAGATAAGAAATATAAATACTTCGTTTCTGCTGGACGAAGCGCAGCTTCAATAGATTTAATACCCGGGTTTGCTATTGGTGTTGGTGGAAGCCCTTTATACAGATAGGTATTATATGGAGAATCGTCCTTCAAATCTGCTCTTGTGAGTGTGTAGGTGTTTTTTCCATTTACATATGAAAATGTTGCATCTACTTGTAGAAGCATGTCGATAGATAGACGGTTCCACAAAATACCCGCAACGATGGGTCTATCAGTATCTGCCTGAGCTTCCTCTTCGACTATCGAGGCCATAATGATGATGTCATCAAGGGAACGGGTTGAACTTGCAATCTCTACTTCATACGGGGCTAGTTTTATATTAAAATTATTAGTCATTTTACTTATCACATCGGTACTATTTACATTAGGAAAAAAGAAATATGTGTCAGGGAATAAGTACCCTTCTCTAGCATTTGCAACAAAATCTTCGGGGTTAAATAGTGAAAATTTTGATTTTAAAACATCAGCTATTTGAAAAACAGTGAGTCCTTCTGGAATAGTTACCTTGATTTCTACCAATTTGTAATCACCTTCCGTTAACCTTCTGGCAATAGCAAAGCCACCCTCTCCTCTGTCAAAGTAGTAATCTCCTGCAATAATAGTATGGGCCCTTCCTGAAAGAACAACAAATACTTTAAAAAGAAATTCACTTCTAATATAACCTTCTTGTTGTAACACTTGGGCAGTTTGAGATAACCCCTTGCCTTTATCAATGCGAATCGTTGTTGAAGTTGGAAATGAGTTTGGTGCGTTCGTCAGTCCCAAAAGAAGCAGACCAGAAAATAATATTAGAATAATTAACAAAAATAGAATCTTCTTTTGAGAAGACAAATTTTTCAGATTAAAGACTACTTTTATAAAAAGTGATTTTGTAGATTGCATACTTATATTGGCAAATTTGAAGGCGCTTCCCCTTTCTTGGAAACAATACGAGAGAATGTAGGAGTACTCGCTACGCCACCTGGGAAGTGAAATATTGTCGCCAATTCTTCTGTACTTAAAACGAAAGGCTTTCCATGAAAATTTTTGTAAGGTGCATTGAAGAAAGAACGTCGCTTATATGCATCTAAAATTTTTCTTTTCAATACTGTAACTCTTCTGTCCTTGAAGTCCTGCCATGGGTAATCGAAACTTGTCGTAAATCCAGGCTTAAATCCATTGGTGCTCCCTGAGCCAAATTGTCTAAAAGCTCCTAAAAGTCCCCCAAAGTTTCCTTTGTCAAAGCTTTCAGGTTTTGTTAAATATATTCCTCGGATGCACGTGTCGAATGCTGTCTTAGCAACATTTCTCTGCATGCTATTTAAAATATCTTTTTGTTGCTCTGCCAAAGCCAGAAGGGAAAGCTTCCCTTCCTCATTCTTTACTGGCGCATCTTTAAGAATATTTTCAATTTCAGTTTTTGCAGATTTTTTCCAATCTGGCTTTTCTTTAAAACGAAGATCTTTAAAAGCTTCTTTTCGATGTGCTTGAATCAGAATCTGAATCCAAGCTTGTTCATTTGGCTTGAGCGATCCGAGATACTCAAGAAGCGGAGTAATGGGGTCAATTTTAAATTCTTCTTTAGAATCTTTATCAAGTCCGTAGTCTATGTAGGTTTTTATTGGGTACGGATCAGCTTTCGTCAGTTCTAGCTGCACGCCTGACATTGAAATTTCATCAAACTGTGCACTCAATGTGTAATCGGGTACTTCGTGAACTTCAACCGTTGGAAACTGGGCATAAATCTGAGACTCAATACTATTTTTAAATTTTTTTTGCGCCCAAATAAAAAATTTTACTTGCCCACCGAGCGATACAAGCTCTAATGAAAACCACGATCGAACTTTTCCTTTCAAAAAAGCGTCAATAAAAGTACCAACGCTTGGCTGTGAAAATGACGCAATAATGATTTCCATCGCGGCAGGTGACTTCAAGATTTCCTTTGGAATCTTTAACTCAAGCAAAATACTCCCTTCATTCATAATGGCTTTTGCTCGAACGTATCTAATCCAGACATTCCAAAAAGCTGAAATTGTAACGATTGGCAACCATAGTGGCAAAAAACGCCAAAAATAATTCCAACCCGATACAATCGGCGGGGACGTGAGGAGAGAATAAAAATACTCAATCATTTCACCTATTCTAACACTCCAGGTAGGAGACGCCAGTGATTATTTGTCAGGGTTGTTCACACACCCCTCCCTGAGATGCATAAAATCCCCTTCCGGGGATTTTATCTAGAAACTAATAGCAGACTACTAACAACTATTTATCTGCAAGACTGTACTTCCCTTCTTTATCTTTTTTGAAAAATTTAGGATTCTGAAGATTCACCAAAATGGTATTTTCTTTTACATACCTTTCCTTTAAAACCTTTTCAATAATTTTCTCTTTTGGAAGTGGTCCGTTCTTTTCAATGACTTTCTTGATAACGTCTTTAACAACGCCTGAAAGATATCCCCATTCTGCGAGAGCATACAGTCCGCGTCCAACAAGAACAAACCGTGGGTCCTTGATAAGCTCATTATGAGTAGTGGCGACATGCGCCTTCTTGTTGAAATACAGTGTAATTGCCTTTGCCACTTCCTTAAAGTGAATTGGAGATCCGTGTTTTCTAATGACTAGAAACGCGTAGTCACGCATACCTTTAGCATTCACATTTGAAGAGTCAGTCTTTCCCCATTCGCCGAGCGGATTTTTTCCTACTTTACGAGAAAGAGAGAGCCATCGTCGAGTTACTTCATCAGTCTTATATTGATCAGAAACATCTTTTACATACTCTAAAAATGATTCAATCATGTCAGCTTCAATAACGAGCTCGTCATCTCCAAGATTTGAATACAGCTTTTTAAGCGATCCGTGGATAATTGAAGCTAAGTCTTTATCGACATACCAACGATGTTTGAAATCTTCGTCTTCTTTTTCCTTTGTAAATTCTTCACCAATTACAAGCATAAAGTGAATATGATTCTGGACACTCTTATCTTTACTTACATGATTGAGCAAATCCTCTTCAGAAATAACACCACCGAGCGATTTAACAAATTCACTAAGTTGATTGAAGGCGGGACGCTCTTTAAGGTAGTCCTTAGATTTGCGGATATTTGCAATTGAATGATTTTCAATTTGTCGTACACGCTCGCGAGTGATGCTGTATTTTTTTCCAATACCTTCAAGAGTGAGACGTTTAGCTGTATCATCAAGACCGTATCGTTTTATGATGACATCACGACCCCTATCAGAAAGCACTGATAACAATCGCTTTGTTACCTGTTTCGGTTTGAATTTTATGGTTGTTGTATCACTCATACGTATTTGATTACTAACAGGTTATTGATAAAAATGTCTCCAAATTTCTCATTTAGTTACTTAGTTGTAGCATCTAATAGAAAATGAGTCAAGTGAGTCTTGTCAAGACCAAAATTGTCATACAATACAAAACAAAACATTATGCAATATATTTTATATTTGAAAAAAAGCCTTACTAAATATAGCTATTTTCCCATTTTTTAACTCTAATTTACTCTAAACAACGAAATTGAGCATCTTGCCCTTAACAAAAATTACTCTTTTTATAGACTTCCCATTGAGCCACTTTGCTACTTCTGGCGTATTTCTTGCTCTCTCGGTAATTACTGATTCCTCGTGCTCTGGACTAACTTGCATTACGGCTCTCATTTTTCCATTTACTTGAATTGTGATGGTAGATATTTCGCTTTGGATCTTTGTTTTATCAGCAATAGGCCATGGTTCTTTTGAAATAGACCCAGTATTTCCGAGCGTTTCCCACAGTTCTTCAGCTAGGTGTGGAGCGAACGGAGAAAGTAGTTTTACAAACACAGAAAATTGATTTTTTGAAACTTCTTTTGTTTTTTCAAATTCATTTAAAAGAACCATTAAGGTAGAGACTGCTGTGTTAAATCTCATTGCCTCAATGTCTTCTGACACTTTTTGAATAGTTTTGTGAACTGAAGAATCGAGAGAATTTGAATTATTTGTTACTTCCGGCTTGTTGTTAATTACTTCTTGTCCCAATCGATATGTCCGATCAAGAAATCTTCTTGGTCCAATAATACTTTCTGTAGACCATGTAACAGGCTGATCAAAAGGTCCCATGAACATTTCGTATATTCGAAGGGTGTCCGCTCCATAGAGCTTCACAATTCCGTCTGGATTGATGACATTACCTTTTGATTTAGACATCTTCTCTCCTCCTTCAGCGAGAATAAGGCCATGGGATGTGCGTTTGGCATAAGGTTCTGACGTCGGAACGAGCCCCTGATCATAGAGGAATTTATTCCAAAATCGTGAATAGAGTAAATGAAGAGTCGTGTGCTCCATTCCCCCGTTATACCAGTCTACAGGTGTCCAATATTTCAACGCTTCTGTTCCCGCAAAGCTTTCACTGTTATTAGGATCAGTGTATCGTAAAAAATACCACGATGATCCAGCCCAGTTTGGCATAACATCAGTTTCTCTTTTTGCTGGCTCATTACAACTTGGACAAGGAACATTAACCCACGAATCTATTTCAGCTAGTGGAGATTCCCCATTATCTGTCGGCAGATACCGCTCCACTATTGGAAGAGTCACCGGCAAATCTTTTTCAGGAACTGGAACGATTCCGCACATCTCGCAATGAATGACAGGTATTGGCTCTCCCCAATATCGCTGTCTTGAAAATACCCAGTCACGAAGCTTGAAACGCGTAACTGTTTTACCTCCTACGAGCACAGTTGCCTGTTTTTTTGCTTCTGTACTGCCTAAACCATCAAGAGACTTTGAGTTCATACATACCCCTTCTTCAGTCATAGCTTGGCCATTTTTAAGATATGTTTCGTATATGTATAAGTGATTTGGAAGTGAAATCGTTTTTTTCATTTCAGCTTCAGTAAGCCAACTTAATTGATGCAATTCAATTTCTTCTGGTGTTCTTTCTTTTGTTTCGCCGTCTTTTAGTTGAATAAAGATATTTTTTTGATACGCGGTCCGATTCTCACCTTTGTGTGGTGCATGAAATTTATCAATATGCTCTAATTCAATATATCGGGTTTCTTTTATATTTTGATATCCTGTTTCTTCTCGAATTTCACGCTCTGCCGCTGTCAGTGGATCTTCACCATCCTCTATGCCCCCAGTAAATAAACATTTCCAATTAAATTTAGGAGAATAATTAAGTAAGTATTTATTTTCAAACCAATGCTTTACAACCATAATCACTCCATGACGTATAGTATCTTCACTATTTTGTTTAGGTGGATTTGTTGTATCTACAAAGACTGGTGCAATCACTTGTTTAATAGATAAATTAAACTTTTTTGCAAACTCAAAATCACGCTCATCGTGAGCTGGTACGGCCATGACAGCTCCGGTGCCGTAGTTTCCGAGCACATAGTCTGCAATCCAGATAGGAATTTCTTGTTTTGTGGCTGGATTTATCGCTTTCACTCCCTTCAGCTCTACTCCGGTTTTTTCTTTTCCTTCTGCGCCACGCTCCAAATCAGTCTTTTGAGACGCAGTTCTTACATAACTTTCAACTTCCTCACGATTTTCAATAATAAATTCAGGGTTATTAAGAAGTGGATGTTCTGGAGCAAGTACAATATAGGTAGCCCCGAAGATAGTTTCTGGCCTTGTAGTAAACACCGTAACTTCTGACTGAAAACTTAAAACTGAAAACTGAAAACTTATTTCCGCGCCTTCACTTTTGCCTATCCAGTTCTTTTGCTGAAGTTTTATTTGAGGAAGATAATCAACAGTGTCGAGATCTTTATCGAGCTTATCTGCGTACTTAGTAATCGCAAGCATCCACTGCTCCTTCTCTCTTTTCTCAACGGCAGTTCCGCATCGCTCACAACATCCTGCCACCACTTCTTCGTTTGCAAGTCCTATCCTATCTTTCGGGCACCAATTGATGACTGCTTTTGCTTTATACGCGAGGTCGTGTTTTAAAAACTGCAAAAAGAGCCACTGTGTCCATTTGTAATACTCAGGGTCTGTAGTGTTTATTTCTCGCGACCAATCAAAAGAAAGACCGAGAGAAATTATTTGTTTTTTATATACTTCTATGTTTTCTTTTGTTGTTATGCTCGGTGCCGTACCAGTTTTAATAGCATAGTTTTCTGCAGGGAGTCCAAAAGCGTCCCATCCCATTGGATACAACACATTAAAACCTTCCGCTCTTCTCTTGCGAGCAATAATATCCATTGCTGTATACCCTCTGACGTGACCGACGTGCAACCCGTCTCCTGAAGGGTAGGGAAATTCTACCAATGCGTAGTATTTCGGCTTTGAAAAGTCTACACTTGCTTCAAAAGCTTTGGTTTTCTGCCATTTGTCTTGCCACTTCTTTTCTATTTCTATGGGGTCATACTGATTCATGGTTTTTCTCATACTATAACAAAAAACAACCTGTTGCTAGGCTGTATAAATGCGGAATAAAAAGGAATTGAAGTGAATAAAATGAATTTAAATGAGTATCTGCATACATAGTCGTCTGACTCTTTCCAATTCAAGTAATTCTTCTTATCCTGTTCTTTAGAGATTCTTATTAAACGGAGGATATCTTTCAGGATCAATTGTTCTTTCAAAGCATTGTTTTCCAGCCTGGTGATTCCACTTTTCATTCATTCCCATCATGTCATACTGCTGTACAGCAATACTGTTAGAGTTTTGGGCCTTTGAATCAAGATTGAATGTTGCGCAAAGCTTAAAAGTCGTAGGACTAACAACTGAATATTCATACTGCATGCCAGTTTCGGGATCAGTTGGTGCTACAAAATATAACAAATCATCATTGAGATCATTGGTACTCGTTGGTAAAGACTGTTTCATTTGCCAATAAGATAGAACTTGGCTTTGAATATTTTGTAAGTCTGATACTTTCTGTGAATCATATCTGACTAACCGCTGTGTGCGAGGTGATCCAATTACTGTGAATCCAAGAATAATTGATCCAACTACGAGCACTATCGCTCCTACTCGCC
>Ga0105044_10002114_pt1 | contig 26984 bp, 25 predicted proteins | sample MAT01_FD_78092 | JGI IMG/M metagenome (GOLD analysis project Ga0105044, IMG submission 78092) | Freshwater microbial communities from Lake Fryxell liftoff mats and glacier meltwater in Antarctica - MAT-01 | ecosystem: Environmental > Aquatic > Freshwater > Ice > Liftoff microbial mat | place... | reverse complement strand
GAGGGGCGCGCGAGATCATCGTCTCGAGCCGGTTCTACCGGTTCTGCCGCGAGCAGAAACTGGGAGTCGACTTCGTTCCCGTGCGGATCGATGAGGGATGACCCATGGTTCGATCGCTGCAGAGTGTCCTCATGTACGTCATGGCGGCGGCGGTGATGGCGGCGAGCGCAGCGCAGGTGCGGTATCAGGGTCAGAGCGGCGTCGCCGGGATCATCAGGGCCACCTCGAATCACCCGTTCTTTGTGGCGGAGCGGGGTGGGTTTGTCGCCGCGGCGGACCTTGATCCGGGCTCGTGGCTGATCGGGCCGGAGGGCCTGGCGCGGGTGGACGAGGTCCGCGCGGTCGGCATGTGGGCGGAGCCTGAAGTCGAGACGGTCTACGGGCTCTCGATCGACATCGAAGGGACGTACCTGGTGGACGGCGGGGCCGGGCCGGTGCTGGTGCATAATGACTGCAAGGCGTACCAGGCCCTGATACGAACGACGCCCGTACGCGAGCCTGATCGTGTCGCGGCGGTTCTGGCTCGCGTGCGACCTCAACAAAATCGCCTGCGAGTTCAAGCCCGTGAAGATCGATCCGTGAACAAGGGCTGGTCGGCGGCGAGCCCCGGCCGCTCCAGCGGCGTATGCAAGGAGCGAAGCGACCCCGGCACGTAGGTGCCGCCTCCCCTCCCCTCCGCCACCACCGCCCACCATCACCATCAACCCCCCGGCGCTCCCCCGCCTCCTCGGACGCACTAGCCCCCCAAACACCCGTTGCCCCCCAACGCGGCTCCCAGTACGCTATTTCCCGGTGTGCTCCCCGCTCCCGCCATCCCCCGCCCATCGCGGCACGCCCGCACCCGTTCGCGGCCCCGCGGCAGCGACACCGACCCCGAAGAAGTCGCCGGCTTTTCCTCTACAGAACGAATGGCACCGCAACACAACAACCATGGCTGGCGGCATCCCTTGGGACGGTTTCCACGCCATTCAACGACGCTGGGCGCCGGATGGGGCGGCGGCGAGGTTGGGGTTGGAAGATCTGGATAGTGCCCTTTTGCAAACATACAGAGAGTTCGGCCGAATGTACAGCGGTCTGGCGGACTTCGACTTCATGCGGTTGCACGCTGAATCGCTGCGTTGGCAGACGGAGAATGGATTGCGATGAGAACGATGATTCGCATCAGTCTTCAACCTTCAAAGGCGTCCGATCCGCGGGCCATTCAACTACTGAATGAGTTCCCGCGCTCGGTTGCCAACCACGCGTTCTTGGGATTCGAAACCGAGAAGAATGATCCTGAAGTTCAACACTTTCTGGCCCGCGCTGGGGAGTTCGGACTGCGTCGGTGGCGGGACAAGAGCCGCCCGATCGACCGGTTGTCCGAGTTTTCATGCGATATCTACCGCACTTACGACCGCACCGATCTCAACAACAGCCGGCTGCTGCAGATGATCGTTCCATACCGCGACGACATGCAGATCGGGTACATCACTGATCTCATTCGCGTGCAGGTGCCCCGCTTGCCCCGCAAGATCGTGTTTCGAGTGTTCAACGGGCGACGCCCGGCGTGTGGCGAGCGTCTCAAGTGCGTTCTCGATGCGGCGGGGCTCAAAGGGCTCCGGCTCGACCCCGGTGTACGTGCCTTATACAGAGGTCGGGCAGCGCCTGTGGTGGAGCCGTACGGCCCAGATGAAGAGCGATGGTACGCCCTGGGGAGCGATGTGATTATGCCACCGGTCGGTCCACCGCTCATCAAGTTCGACCACACCTTCAAGAACCGGGTCGAGCGTAACTATGCGGGCGATTCCAACTTCAGGGAAGATGGGTTCGATGACTATGAACTCCACTACCCGAAGTCCGAGGTCGATGCCCTCGGAAACTTTGACGCCGCCTTGATGTACGAAGGCCGCCCCGACGCTTCACTGATCGTCTCGCGGCGGTTCTGGCTCGCATGCGACCTCAACAACATCGCCTGCGAGTTCAAGCCCGTGAAGATCGATCCGTGAAAAAGGGCTGGTCGGCGGCGAGCCCCGACCAGAACTGCGCTGGGATTCGGGACGGGCTGGAGTTCCGCCGCGGCTTGGACCCGGGGCAGGCGGACCAGGCCCGGTTCGCCCGAGGCGTGGGTGATACCGACGGGGACGGGTTTACCGACACGGTCGAGCGGAAGCTGGGGACGGTGCTGTGGCGTGCCGACACCGACGGGGACGGGTTTAAGGATGGGCTAGGGGGCCGCGCTGGGATGCCGGTGTAGGTGTACTTGGCGAGCGTCACGGACGAGGGTGTAAGGCCGGACACCCGCCCGAGATCGTCGGCGATGGGCGATGCTGGTCCGAAATCGCATAGCACGATTCGGGAACCCGCCGCGTTTCTGGGCAGCGTGACGCCGGGGCGCTGGATGGGGTTGCTCCCGGATATCCCGCGATTGCGCTCGGGGCTCCCTGATGCCCGGTTCCGAGATTGCGGTACAACCCATGACTCCGCCATTCCCCTAAAACGGCACCGGCGCAGCAAGACACACACGCTCGCCCGTTGCAGGATCATCAAACGCAAGTTCCGCTGCGTGCAGCATCAAGCGGCAATGTCCGCCGCGGCTTCCATACAACGGGTCGCCTTGGATGGCGGCACCCAGGCCGCCTTGGGAGTGTGCCGACGTTCGGTCGGGGTCGTTGGCGAAGACGCGGGACGGGGTGGCGGCGTGGACGCGGAGTTGGTGGGTGCGTCCGGTGATTGGCGTGAAGGCGATTCGCTGCCCGGACGCTGAGCGTTCGAGAAATTCGTAGTGGGTGACGGCCGAGCGGCCGAGGGCGAAGTCAACGATCTGGTAAGGTCGGCGGTCAACGTCGAGGCGAAGGGGGAGCGTGATGGTGCCCGACAGCGGTAAATCAAGCCCCTCAGTCGCCGGTTCGAGCAAGGCAACATACCGTTTCGCAACCGTCCGCGCTTCAAACTGTGCTGAGAGTTGGCGTTGAGACTCGGGGTCAAGCCCCACGACCAGAAGCCCCGAAGTATCCATATCCAGCCGATGCACCATCATGGGCCCGGTGGCGTTCGGAAACATCGCTTTGATGCGGCTGATCACGCAGTCCTGCTTCTCCGGCCCGATCCCGGGAACCGAGAGAACGCCGGACGGCTTGTCGATGACGACAAAGCGATCGGTCGCAAAGATCACGGGTAGTTCGGCGGTCAAGGGAGAGAGGCTAGGGCGGCAACGACCCCCCAGATCGCGCGGCGGCGGGGTCAACAGCCAAGCCAAACCGCTCTCGCTTCTCCCGCTGTTGCGCACGCCTCGAAAGTGTCATTCCGACCGTTCACGCAACCGGCGGTCTCTGGCCGATACCCTTGCGATGTCAGCCCTCCCCACCTGTCCGAACACCCCCATCGAGATTGATGTGTCACCCCGTCTGACGCTGCTGCGTGATGAGCCACCGCAGCCCTTCCAATTGAAGGGGCGACGCTGCCACTTTGTCGGCATCGGTGGTTGCGGCATGTCTGGGCTGGCCCGCCTCTTTTGCACCCGCAAGGCTCTTGTCGGTGGGTCCGATCGCGAGCAATCAGAAACGACCGACCTCCTCGCCTCTGAAGGGATCGCGGTGGGGTTTGATCAATCCGCCGGATTGCTGCCGGAAGTGTGCGATCTTGTGGTGATCTCTGCCGCGATCCGGCCGGATCATACGGAAGTTCTTTCGGCGGTCCGCCGCGGCATTCCGGTGATGCTTTACGCCGAAGCGTTGGGCAAGTGCATGGAAGGCTTTTCCGGGGTATCGATTGCGGGCACGCACGGCAAAAGCACGACCACGGCCATGCTCGGGTGCGCCCTCACCGACGCCGGCATCGATCCTTCGGTCATCGTTGGTGCAACCTCACGCCAGTTGGGTCGCGGCCCGCTCCACTCCACGCTTGAGGATCCGTCCATCGGATTCCGCTTGGGCGCACCGCAGATTGCCTCGGGCCGCCGCGCGGGTGCGCCCGGCGTGCTGGTCGCCGAGGCGTGCGAATACAACCGGTCGTTCCACAGCCATCGACCGACCATCGGATCCATCTCCTCCGTCGAGGCCGATCACCTCGATTGCTACGGCTCGATCGACGAGATCATCGAGAGTTTCCGCCACTTCGCATCGTTGATCCCGGCGTCCAACGGCAAACTGTTTATCGCGCACGATGGTGCGCACCGCCGCGAGGTGACGGCCGGAATCGATTGCCCGGTCGAGACGATCGGCTTCAACCCCGAGGCGGATTGGGTCGTGGGCTATGAGCCGGGGGACCGCACTGTGACGGTTTCGCATCGGCGTGAGACGGTCGCCTGCTGGCGAAACACGGTTTTTGGTGCTCACAACGCCTCGAACGCGGCGACCGCCCTGGCCATCGGCGTCGAACTCGGTGCAGACCCGGTCGTGCTGGCCGAGAGCCTGTCTCGCTTCAGGGGCGTTGACCGCCGGATGCAGTGGATGGGCGACAAAGCGCTCGGCGATGGACGCAGCGTCCGGGTTTATGACGATTATGGGCATCACCCTACTGAGATCGACGTCACCCTCCGGGCCCTGCGGGACGCCGAACGCCCGCAGGAGCGGGGCGGGCGACTCATCTGCGTCTTCCAGCCGCATCAGCACAGCCGAACCCGCCACCTGCTTGAGGAGTTCGCGGGCAGTTTCTCGCAGGCCGACATCGTCATCGTGCCGGATATCTACTTTGTGCGTGACAGCGAGGCCGAGCGACTGAAGGTGACGGCAGCCGACCTGGTCGACCGCCTCCGCGACAAAGGCGTTCAGGCCATGCACCTTTACCCGTTCGGCGCGATCGTCGAACAACTCAATGACATCTGCCGCGGCGACGACCTGCTCTTGGTCATGGGCGCGGGGCCGGTCTGGCAGATCGGACGCGACTATCTCCGTAGTTAACCCAACGAAGGAACGGGACGTGGCAGTGATGGCCAAGCAACAGCACCGTCTTCTCGAACCCATCGCGGATGCGCCCATTCCCACTTGGTTCCGCATCGGCGGCCGGGCCGATCGCTTGGTCAACGTTCGAACAACCGATGAACTCGCGGCAGCCGTCACTTCAGACCCCGGCTGCCGACTGTTGGGTGACGGGGCGAACCTGCTGGTGGACGATGACGGTGTGGGCGAGTTGGTGGTCGCGACCAAGAGCATGAACCGTGTGGAGGTTGATGCCGCCAGCGGCCGCGTGGTCGCCGATGCCGGTGCCGACCTCGCGAAATTGATCTTGACGACCGTGCGGGCGGGCCTCGGCGGAATCGAAGGCTTGGCCGGCATCCCCGCGACGCTGGGCGGTGCGGTCATTATGAACGCCGGGGGAGCCTTCGGGCAAATCGCGGACGCGGTGCGGGCCATCACCGTGATCGATCGCGGCGGCGGCCTTCGCCGCATCGAGCGGTCCGACATCGGGTTCGGATACCGAAGGTCGGGCCTCGCGCCCGCAATCGTGGTGACCATCGAGTTGCAATTGACCCCCGGTGATGCGGTCGCGCTGCGAGCGGCTCTCAAAGACGTCATGGCGTACAAGAGCAAGAGCCAGCCCATGGCCGCGGATTCGGCCGGATGCTGCTTTAAGAATCCGACGCTGCTCAGCGACTTGGCCGACGAAAAAGGCGACGTTGGCCCGGCTGGCAAGCGTGTTTCGGCGGGGATGTTGATCGATCGTGCAGGGCTGAAAGGCCTCGCCATCGGTGGGGCCTCTGTCAGCCCCATCCACGCCAACTTCCTTGTGACCAAACTCGGCGCGACGGCCCGCGACGTGATCTACCTCATGCGCGAGATCGAGCGACGTGTGCACGATCGCTTTGGTGTGGTGCTGGAGCGCGAGGTGGTCGTTTGGGAAAGAGATCCAGGCCGGGCCGAATCCACCTCCCGACGAGATCTCCACCATGCCGATTGACGTCCTTGTGCTCGGCGGCGGCCCGGATGCCGAACGCGAAGTCAGCCTTGTCAGTTCAAAGGCCGTCGCCGACGGCCTCGCCGCGAGCCCAGAGTTTCGCGTGACCTATGAAGTCATCGGCGAGCCAAGCGCCGCCGAACTCGCGGCGTTGCCGGGCCAGGTCGTCTTTCCGGTGCTGCACGGGCCGTGGGGCGAGGGTGGCCCTCTCCAAGACCTTCTCGAAACCGGCGGTCGGCCGTTCGTGGGGTGCAAAGCCAACGCGGCCCGCACGGCGATGGACAAAATCGCGAGCAAACTCGCCGCGGCTTCTGCATTGGTCTCCACGAAGCCCGCAGCCGTCTTCTCGCCCCGCGATCGGGGATCACCGTTGCCGTTTCCGGTGGTCCTCAAACCAGTCCACGAGGGGTCGAGCGTTGGAGTGCACTTCGCAGCCGATGCTGCGGCGTGGGTCACGGCCCATCGAAAGGTCTGCGACGACCTGCGGGCACATCCGACCCGAATTTATATGGTTGAAGAGGCCGTGGTGGACGGTAGAGAACTTACGGTGGGGATCTTGGATGGCACGCCGCTTGCGCCGATAGAGATTCGGCCCGCGGTTGCGTTCTATGACTACAACGCCAAGTACCACTCCGACGACACCCGGTACGAGGTGGATCCGCCCTTGCCGTTCGGTGTCAAAGAGTCCGTCAAAGCCGCGGCCGTGAACCTCTTTGCGGCACTCGGCTGTCGGCACCTTTCGAGGGTAGATTTTCTCCTGGATTCGGCCGGGAAGCCGTGGTTGCTCGAGATTAACACGATGCCGGGCTTCACGGGTCATTCGCTGCTGCCCATGGCCGCTGCGGACGCTGGAATCCCCTTTGGTGCACTTTGTGCGCGGCTTGTGGAGTGCGCGATCCGGGACGGTCGATCCAAGTAGGGTGGAAGTCGGCCGGATCTCCGGTGGGCCTGTGGCGGCCTGCCCTGATGGGGCCAAGGATCATGGCATGGCACGACGCCAACTCGAAACTAAGAAGACCACTGGAACCCCGGGCGACGGATTTGGCTGGAAGCCATTTCTCGTCTACCTGTCCAGTTTTGTGATTGTCGCCCTCTTCGCGGTGTGCTTGGTAGCAGCCGCGTTCGGCATGCGGCCGCTTAAGCAGCGATCATCGAACTACATCGGCAACGCGCCGATCAAGATTTTGATCGCATGGCCCCGCACGGTCAAACCCACGGGTGAGGTTTCCACAGAGACTTGGCTTCCCAAGGCCGATCAGGAGGAACTGGTAGCACTGGCCTTCGGGGAACTTGGTGAATCGCCCGATCCGTTCTCGAGCGAGCCGCTTGAGCGAATCGGCGACACCATGGAGGCGACCGGCTGGTTCTCCTCACGCCCCACGGTCTTCCGAGCCTCCGGGTCGTCGATCATGGTGCGGGGCGAATGGCGCATCCCGGCCGCGGTGGTGCGGGCCAATGACAAGGACTACTTGATTGCGTGGGACGGCCGGTTGATGCCGCCGATCTACAAGCCCGGTGAGTGCAAACTCCGGGTGATCCTGAACCCTGCCTGCCCTGCTCCGGCCAAGGCCGGGGGAGTGCGGGATTTTGAGAACGCGTGGCCGGGGGAAGACATCGCCGCGAGTTTGGAACTCTTGGCGCTGATCGCTGACAAGAAGTGGGTCAAGAAGATTGCGGGAGTCGATGCGGGCGCCTATTCGGAGCACTCGAGCCTGACGTTGGTGACGCAGGAAGACACCAGGATCATCTGGGGCGGCCGACCGAGCAAGCCCCGGTTGGGTGATGCCAATACGCGTCAAAAACTGGCGAAGATTAACGACATTGCGCGGCAGTTCGGGCGGCCTGATGGCGGGTATCCGCAGGTCGATGTTTCGGGCGTTCACCTGACTTTTGATATTTCGGCGAGCGCGGCTGCCGCGACGACCGCCGCGGCTACGGGGCCGTGAGCGACAGCCAGGGCGAAGCCGGTGAAGGTGCGCGGGCCGAAGATGAGGCGGTCCAGCACCCGGCGGACCAGCGAATTGTTGAAGCGGTATTGGTCCGTGACCCTTGGGCCCATCGAAGGGCGGAGCCGAGGGCGTTTGCGCTCTTCTGGTTGATCTACATGGCCGGATCATTTGCGGTTGCGCTCGGTGGCGCGGGCGGCTTGGGTCTGGTGGCGTTTGATGTGTATCGCCAGGTCGGTCGGACGATGCTGGTTCTCGTTGCAATCGGCATGGGCGCCGTGTGGCCCATGGTTCGGCTGAGCCAAGAGGCGCCGCCCCGGCCCTGGCGCGGCATGATGCAGGACGTCTCCGTAGTTGCCGGACCGGTGATTGTGTTGTGCGCGGCCCAGTCGGCTCCGTGGCTGGCGAATTGGCCTTGGGAGGTTGCACTGGTCGTGGCGTCGACATTGGTGGCATGGGGGCTGGCGGTGGGGGCGTTCGTTGCTTGTGCGCAGGTTCGGGGCTGGGCCGCCTCGGCTGCGATGGCCGGGTGCATCGCGGTGTGCGGGGCGGGCGCAGCCGCGGCGTTGATGGTGGAAGGCTCGGAAGGGACGGGCGTGGACGTGCTGAACCTGCTGTCGGCGGCGACGGCGGTGCTGGAAATGACGGGCGACCGGTCGTGGACGGGCCAGAACGCCTCGGTAGAGGCCGGGCATTGGCTGGCGTTGGTGCCGCCCGGGGTGGTGTTTCTGACGTGTGTGGTGTGGGGTCTGGCAAAGCGACGCCCGGATGGGCGTGAGGGCCGGGCCTAGGTTTCCGGGGCCGAATGTCGGTATGCTTCACCGGGGCCTTTTGATGGGCCCCTTTGTTTTCACTTTGTTTTCCTTCGTGGTGGGTGGCCGCCAGACGGATGGGATGGGCACGATGATGGAACTGATGACTCTGGCGGAAAAGCAGATGGTCGAGACGAGGCTTGCCGAATTGGTCGGCAACCGCCCCGGGCTGGCCCGCCGAATCTCCGAGGCCCGGGATCTGGGCGATCTGAAGGAAAACGGCGACTACCACGCCGCCCGCGAGCAGCAGGGGATGGAAGAGGCCGAGATCCGAAGGCTTCAGGACCGGTTGCTCAACATCAGCCTGATCGATGAGCGCATGAGCAAGGCCGTCGAGGGCGTCGTGTTCATTGGTTCGACGGTGCGGCTGCGTGACACCTCCGACGGCGACGAGGACCTCTTCAAGTTGGTTGGAGAATCTGCGGGGACCGCGCCCGCGGACTATGTGGAAGTGACGGCCACGAGCCCCATGGGTGAGGCCCTCCTCAAGTCCCGCGTGGGCGACATCATCCGGGTGAGTGCGCCGCGCGGCGAAAAGAAGTTCGAGATCATGGAGATCATGTAAGGTGGCGCCCGGCCCGGCCGTCAGGGTGTGCGTGGTCGGGTCTGTCAATATGGATCTGGTGGTGCGCACGGCCCGTTTGCCGCAGGCCGGCGAGACGGTTCTTGGCAGTTCATATCGCACGTTCGCGGGGGGCAAGGGGGCCAATCAGGCGGTCGCGGCTTCTCGCATGGGAGCGGCGGTTTCGTTCGTGGGTGCCATGGGGAATGACGGACACGGCCAGAAAATTCGGGCGGTGCTTGAGGCCGAACGGCTCGACCTGTCTGGGTTGGTGGTGCGCACCGACGAAGCGACCGGGCTGGGGTTGATCACAGTCGCCGAGGGGGGCGAGAACACGATCGTGGTGTCGAGCAACGCCAACGCGACGTTGACGGTGGCCGAGATCGAAGCGGCGCGGGAGTCGATTTCAGGGGCCGATGTGCTGCTGCTGCAATTGGAGATTCCGCTGGCGTGCAACGTGGCGGCGGCCCAGATCGCGAAGGCGGCGGGCCGGAGTGTGATCTTGAACGCCGCGCCGGCCCGGCCGATTCCTGCGGAACTGATGCGGCTGGTCGATGTGCTGGTGGTGAATCGGGGCGAGGCCGCGACGCTGCTGGGGCAGGACACGGGGTTGGACCCAGCGCGACTGGCGCTGCGGTTGCCGGACTTGGGCGTTTCGACGGTGGTGCTGACCATCGGGGCGCAGGGCGCGATTCTTTCGCACAAGGGTCGGCCCCGGCGCATCCCGACACTGACGGTTGATGCGGTGGACGCGGTGGGCGCGGGGGATGCGTTCTGTGGAACCCTGGCAGCGCACTGGCCGCCGGTGGCTCGGGCGATCGTGGCTAAGTCGGCGGACGAGATGCCGCTGCTTGAGGCGGCGGCGCTGCACGCCTGTGTTGCGGGCGCGTTGGCAACGAAGAAGCCGGGCGCGATCTCGTCTTTGCCCACCGGGCATGAAGTTCTCGAAGCGGTCGCCAGGCTTCAAACGGGCTAAAACGGTCAGGCTTCGGGGCCACCTTCGAGCAGGAAACCGGCATCGACGAGGCGGTCGCCCGAGGCATCGGCAACGGCGAACTGAGAAGTGCCGTAGAGCGAAGCCGAGCCAAACAAGCCGTCTTTACGCAGTGCATAGAAGCGGACGTTGAAGTTTGGGAGGCCGCGCTTGTTCTTGAGCCGCTTCTCTTTGGTGTGGTCGACGACCTTCTTGCAGATGTCGAGGCAGGCTTGAGCGGGTTCGATGCCGCGGGACATGAGTTCGACGATGAGGAAGGAAGCGAGGTTGACGATTGCGGCTTCGCCCCGGCCGGTGGAGCCGGCAGCGCCGACGTCGTTATCGCAGTAGTTGCCCGCGCCGATGATGGGGGAATCGCCGACGCGGCCGGGGATCTTCCAGTTGAGGCCGCTGGTGGAGGTGCAACTGGCGAAGTCGCCCGCGGCGGTGAGGGCCGAGAGGTGGACGGTTCCGGTGACGTCGGTGCAGAAGGGTTTGGCGCCGAGGGGCTTGCCGGGGACTTTGAACTCAGGCCCGTCGTTCATGCGGGGGGCCGGGCGACCGGCATCGGCCCCGCCTTCATCCTGCCAAGGCAGCGTGTTCCAAATTTTGCCGAGCGGGGCGTCCTGCTCATCGTTGTTGAGCCAGTCGTCGTCGCGGCTCATGTTCTCTCGCCAGGCCTGCCACTGGCGGCGGGAGTTTTCGGTGAGGAGGTTTTCTTCGCGGAAGCCCATGGACTTGGCGAAGCGGAGGGCGCCCTCGCCGACGAGCAGGCAGTGGTCGGTACGGCGGAGCACCATGAGAGCGACCATGGCGGGGTTCTTGATGTTCTCGAGGCAGGCGACTGCCCCCGACTTGTGGGTGGGACCATGCATGACGGAGGCATCGAGTTGAACGACGCCGTCTGCGTTGGGGAGACCGCCAAGCCCGACCGAATCGTCGTTGGGATCGTTCTCGATGATGCGGACGCCCTGGACGATGGCGTCGGCGGGGTCAAAGCCTTCGTTCAGAAGGGCGATGGCCCGGGCCGCTCCGGGGCGGCCGTTGGCGGACCCGATGACGATCGGCCCTTTGAGTAGCCGGCGCGAGGACGATGCGGCGACGGGGGTTGGGAGGATGGGGAGTGCCGCGGCGACGGCGGCGGCCGCGATGAAGGAACGGCGGGAGTGGTCGATCATGGTGCGTGGTATACCACGATTGAGGCCAAGTTGCCATGTGGCCGAAGCCAAGCCGTGGCACGCTAGGGAAGGCGCTGGCGGATCCGGGACTTGAGTTTCTTCCATGCGAGCCGGGCCAAGGTGGTGCCGCCGAGTTCGTCGGCGAGGGCGATCTTGGCATCGACGGGGATGGGGGATGCGGTGGGCCATGAGGCTGGCCATGAGGAGGGCGCATCCGGTGTTCCGGTTGAACTGATGCGTGCTTCGGCACGGAGGGCGCGGTCGGCTTGGAAGGCCGCGATCCACGAGAGGTGCTCGGCGAAGTGCTTGCCGTGGCGCATGATGAGCGCCTTGAGGTGTTGCGGATGGGCGGGGGCGGGGGCTTCGGGTGCGGTGTCGATGAGGGGGGCGTCGAGCATGACACCGGGGCCTGCGGAAGCGACCGCGTCCCAGACGAGACCGAGCAGACCGAGGCCACCCAGCGATGGATCCAGGACTTCCGCGAGCAGTGTGTTGGGGGCGGTGCGGACGGCGAGACGCGGCAGGCGTTCACCCTTGACGAACGGGTAGAGTTCTGGGGCGAGGTCGATGTCTTCGGCTTCGGGGCGGCCCGCGATGCGTCGCCATGTTCCGGCGAAGCCGATGTCTTCGCGGCGTGCGAGCGGGCGGAGGACCGTTTCGAGCCATATCGGATCGGGGTTGTCGGCGTGGTGCAGGACGACCAGAACGTTGGAAGTCACGGCGTCGGATGGTGCCACAGGCTTGCCGTGTTCGTCGCGGATGTGCCAAGGCTTGCCCAACCACCACAGTGTTTCTTCAAGGCAGGGCGTTTCTTCGTGGCCGGACGTGGCTGGTCGGAGAACAAGGAGTTCGCGGTCAAGGTGCGTTTGGGCGGCCAAGGCCCTGAGGACCGTCGGGGTCGACTCGTCTTGGGCGAGCACCACGACCAAGGGACGTATGGATGGCTGGGCCGGCAGTGCGGGCGGGTGGAGCGAGCGCACGGCGAAGGGGGCTGCGTAGTAATCACCGATGGGGTGTTCTGCGACGGGATACGGCTTCGTGAGGCGCTCGCGCAGCTGCTCGTCTTCGATCATGCGGAGCATCTGGAGGAAAAGCCCGCGGGCGGTGCCTTCATAGACCAAGCAGTTGCGCTCATGGGAGAAAAAGTCGGTGAAGGCGGGGAGGTCGTTGATGATGACCGGCACCCCGGCGTCGTAGACCTCGTGGAGGGCGTAGCAGAAACTCTCGATGCGGTTCGGGAAGACTCCGAACAGCGAGTGTTCAAGGATGTCGGCGATCCCCGCGTGAGAGACTTGGCCTCGGAAGTGGAACCTGGGTAAGAAGGGTTCGGGGATGAGGGTGCGGAGGTACTCGCCGTAGGTGGCGCAGGCGGGGGTTTCGGCCGAGTCGTAGCCGATGAGTTCTATCGAGAAGTCGAGATCGGGCCGGGCTTTCATGAGCATGACGGCGGCGTGAACGAGTTGATCGACGCCTTTGAGGTGGAAGAGTCGGCCGATGAAGACGATGCGGAAAGGCCCATCGGCGGTGGGGCGCGAGGCGACTTGGGCGAAGGGCTGCTTGGGGGGAGACGACACCACGGCCCGCTCGGGCTCGATGCGGTAAAGATCTTTGTAGTAGCGGTCGAAGTACGCTCGCGTGGGCGTGAGGACGGCCTCGCTCAGCCAGAGGGAGTGCTGCTCGAGCGCGAACTGGCGGAACTGGCCCTCGTCGCGGCACAGCCCGGCACCAAAGCGTTCCAGAACTTCGATGGAGCCGTGAAGGCGGGTAAAGAGCACGGGTTCGCCGCGCGGTTCGGGCGTGGCTTGGGCGGGCTCATCGAAGAGCCGGTGGACGAATGCGTAGTAGGCCGGCCCGCAGTATTCAAAGAACTCGACCCCCGTGAAGGACTCCCGCGAGGTGAGTTTGCGGAGCGCGTGCGCAAAGCGTGAGGACTTCCATTGAAAGACGCAGGGGATCTGGGCCTGGGTCCACGGGAAATCGTCACAAAGATCATCGACGCGCCAGGCCTCGAGGCGGTCGGGCGCTGCGAAGCCGAGGCGGTCTGTCTCGATGAACCTGGTGAAGAAGTCCTCGGGGATATCGAGGAGGAGCCCGACGCGGTGACCTTGGGTGAGGAGGACATCGGCCGCGTGATGAAGCAGGACTCCGCACCCGCCCGCGTTGGTGGGGTGGATCTCGTAGGAAACGAAGAGGGTGCGGCTGGTGGTCATGCGTTGGTGGCGTTAGGCGAGCAGTGACGATTCGGCGAGCGTGGCCGGCTGCCATGGGGTGACGCCCCGTTCGAGGGTGCCGCCTTCATCGAGGAACTTCTCGACACTGCGTCTGGCGAGGGCGTTGTAGGCGGGGGCGTAGCGGGCGTATTCGGCGACGATCTCTTCGCGGTCTGCGAAGGCGCGTTCGATGAACTTCGCGATGACGTCGGCGCGATCGGGCTGCGGGACGACGAGGCGGTCGGTGAGAAACTGGTTGTCCTCAAACAGGTGTGAGACCGGCCCGACGAGGCAGGGGACGCCGAGTTGGAGGCTTTCGAGCGGGAGCATGGGGCAGCATTCGCTGAAGGTGACGTAGAGCGAGAGGTGGGTTCGGCGGATGGCGGCGCTGAGGCGGTCGTGCGGCAGCGGGGCGGCGTGGAGTTCGCCCGCGGGGATGCCGAAGGTTTCCACGACTTCGCGGGCACGGGTATCGAGCCCCGCGCCGTGGAGCCACACGTTGCCGGCCATCTTGATGGCGGAGAGCATGGCGTGCGGGATCTTGCGGTAGACCGCGCCGGAGATCCACATGCCTGCGTGGATGTGGCCGTCGTCCTGGAGGACGGGCGGGGCCTGGACGGTGCCGGGGACATAGTTGAGCACGAGGGCCGAGGGGACGCCCAGTGAACGGAAGAGGTCTTCCATGCCTGCCTTGACGGTGCAGATCGAGCGGACAACGCCGGCCTTCACGGCTTCGATCCACATTTTGGCGATGTGCCAGACGTAGTCTTCGGAGAACTGGACGTAGGAACCGTGCCAGAGCATGTCGACGATGGTGGAAGGGCGGAGTTCGCGCAGGCGGCGTGCGATGCGGAGGTGGGATTCATCGCCGCCGGAGAAAACGACGCGGGCGACATTGGCTTCGGCGAGCAGCGAGGCGTGCAGTTCGATGTCGTCGTCGGTGAGGGTGAAGGGGTCTTCGGCGGCGGAGTTGGGAACGGGGTAGCAGTTTTCAAAGAGGATGCGTGTGGAACTGGTGACGCCGAGCCACTTCGGGCAGTGGACCGCGATGGCCTTGCGGTCGGACTTGGCGACGAGCGCCAGGAAATCGCGCTGGGCGGGGGTGAAGCCGGGAGTGGCGCGATTGAGAGTGTGCGAGTGAGCGTCAACGCGGGTGGCGGCCGGCCCGACCTGCGTGGGAAGGAGTTTGACCTCGGTGATGGGCGCGGAAGCCTCGGCAGTGGAGGGGGTCACCATCGGAGTGCGAGCGGGGTAGACCAAGACGTGGCCGCTGGCGGATCCGGAAAGATCGATGATCTCGGTCCGGCCTTTGAACGAGACTTCGACCGTGCCGCTCCAGGCGTGGGACATGAACTTGATGGCGGGGTCTGCCGAGGTGACGACGGAGGCCTCGCCCCGGAGGGTCATGAAGCAGCGGCCGTACGGGCAATCATCGATGGAGCGGGGGTGCCATCCGGGTGCGAAGTCGACAAAGTCCCAGGGTGTGGCGGGTTCGCCCTGCTGGCCGGAAACGGCGAGCAACCAGACTTCGGTGCCTTCCGAGTTCTTGCCGGGCTCGCCGGTGGCGCGGATGCGGACGGTGTTGGGAGTAGCACCTTTGGCCAAGCGCTTCGCGGTCTGAAGGAGCGAGTTGCGGCGGAGGCGCTGCGCGAGTTGGTAGGAGTGGGAGCGCTTGATGTATTCGAGTTCGAACGCCATCTCGGCGACCTGCTGAACAAGACCGGAGTGATCGTGTGGCTCGGCCGTTTGGGTGAGGGCTTTGGGGAGTGCGGTGGGGTAGGTCGCGAAGCGCGAGAAGAGGCCGGACTTGAGGTCCTTGGGATCGTTGCGGGAGAGAACGAAAGCGCCGTAGGGGCGGCCCTGAAAATCCTGGAGCATGGCGTGATTGACGAGCCCGAAAGGCCGGAAGTCTTCAACTTCCCACTGCGAAAGGTGGCGTTCGTAGACGTTTCCGTAGGCTTCGCCCTGTTCAAACTCTTCGCCGATCGGGATATTGACGAGGACATACTCGGACCGATCGAGGCTGATGGAGAGGAGTTCGTGGGCTTTTTCTTTGGTGAAGTGTTCAAGGACGTCGCCGTAGATGGTGACGCTCCATGGCCCCGGGAGCGTGGGGATGATCTGAGCGGCGTCGCCGATGTGGATTTTGTTGTAGAAACTGTGGTGGTAGTCGGTGATGCTGCGGGGGAAGCCTTCGACGCCTTCCAAGTGGACCTGCCATTCATCCTTGAAGATGCGGGAGAACCACACGTCGCAGAACTCGCGCGTGATGATGCCCCACCGACCGAAGCCGACACCGATGTCCAGCACGCGGCTCGGGGCCATTTTCATCAGCGCATCGATGCAGAACGGAATTTGCTGCCAGTTGCTTGTGCCCACAGTACCTTCTCCGGTTCAAGAAATACCCTGCGTCCTTCAGGGCCGGCCCAGGTGGGCCCTTACATGTTCCACAAATGATGCGTAGCGGTCTTTGGCCGCCAGTAGTTCCGTACGGGCCGCCGAACCTTCTTCTCGCAAGCGGTCGATCGCCGTGCTCCAGGCCTTGGCCCGAACCTGGGCGTCGAGCGCACTGGTGGTGCGGTCGTGCTCGCGGGCGGAGGCGAGGGTGCGGAGGTCGGCCTCCAGAGCGTTGATTCGGGCGGCCAATCCCGTGGCCTCGGAGGCGTGCGCGGCGAGGGCCTGTTCGAGTTTCTGGGTGGCCGTGGCTTCGGCTTGTTCCTGGGCGACTTGGTGCGCTTCGAGCATGGCCGCGGCGGCGAGTGCGGCCTCGGAGCTTTCCGCTGCCGCTTGGTCGAGCGCGGACTTCAGTTGGGTGCTGAGTTGGAGTTCGGAAGCGCGGGCGTCGGCGATCGTGTGCTGGGCGGTGCGGAGTGCCTCGCCGTTGATTTGGAGGCCCGAGACGCTGACGCGGAGACATTCGAGTGCCGACTTGAGGTCGGCTTCGAGTTGCTTGGACCGGCTGAGCCAGATCTCGGCCTTCTGTTCGGCATCGCGTTTGGCGTTGTCGGTGACCGAGAAGCCCCGGTCGATGTCGGTCTCCATGCTGCGGTACAACTCGAGCAGCTCGGGCTTCCAGCGGAAGACGGGGGGTGCACCGACGACGGTTCGCCAGGCCGAGTGGGCGGAATAGCCGCGGCCGAGGGATTCACAAGCCCGGCCCAATTTTCGGTAGAGGCTGGGGAGGTCGTGGTTCCAGCAGCCGTGGTGGACGGTGCCGTCGACGGCAAAGTCGGGGCTGGGCTCGATGTGCAGGATGTGGCCGCGGGAGATACGGCAGAGTTCGTTGAGGGTGCTGGAGATGTGTTCCGGCCGGACGTGCACGAGGACTTCGGCGGAGTAGACGAGGTCGAACGAGCCGTCGGCAAAGGGAAGGGGGCCGACGGGTTCGCCGACGGTGACGCGTTCACGAAGAAACTCGGCATCGGCCCAGCGCCTGCACCCCTCGACCATGGCGGCGGATTGATCGAAGCCGTGGACTTCGACATTGGCGAGGCGGTTGAGGTTGCGGAGGTGGCGACCAACGCCGCAGCCGAACTCGAGGACGCGCAGCGGGCGGTCCTGTGCTTCTGCGTGGCGAAGGACGTATTCGGTGAGCATGATCTCCTGGATGTGGTACAGCACCATCCAAGTTTTGCGGCGGGCGTATTCATCGGCCCAGGCTCCGCCGTGGTCGCGCCAATATTGGTAGTTGACATCGACGGATCCATCGGTGGGGACGGCTTCGTGGCCCGCTTCGGAGAGGACTTCCTGCGGGGCATCGAGCGATATCTCGCCGGATGGCTGGGGGCGGGAACTCATGTCAAAGGCTCCCATTCGATGGTGGTTGGGCAGTGGAACTTGTAGTGGACGGGGCGGTCGGAATCGGGCATCACCGCGAAGGCGACGCAACCATCGACTTGGTCGAAGAGCACGACGTCGGAATAGTCGCGTTGCGAGACGCGGGTGACGGCGAGTGAGACGCCGTAGTTGCCGAGGCGGAGGTCGGCGGGGAAGCGGAAGCGGACGCGGAAGCGGCGGCCGGCCTTGACAGCGATCATGACCTTTTCATCGAACGTGGTGGTGCCGGTGAGGTCGATCCCGGTCATATCACGGATAAGGAAACTGACCGAGACGTTGGGTGAATCGACGTGCGGGACGAAGGTGGCTTCGAGGGTGATGTGTTCACCAAATGCGAACGCGCGGCGGGCCTCGCCCGTGTCGTCGCGCAACTCGACCCCTTCGATCTGCACGTGGCCCGTGCCGTAGCGTGCAGCGCCCTTGACGGCGGTGGAGAATGCGACGGGCTTGGCGAGGTCTTTCTGCTCTTCGAGCGCATCTTTGTTGGTTCGCTCGCGGATGTAACTGAGGTAGAGGTTAACGGCCTGATCGGCGGGGCCGAAGTACGCGGGCTGACCGTCGACGAGGAAGAGAGCCCTTTGGCAGAGGCTGCGGACGGCGTCGGGAGAGTGGCTGACGAAGAGCATGGTCAGGCCACGGTCGCGCATCTGACGCAGGCGGGCAACGCACTTGTGCTGGAAGCCGATGTCGCCGACGGCGAGGATCTCATCGACGATGAGAAGATCGGGCTCGACAGAGAAGGAGACCGCGAAGGCGAGGCGGGCGGCCATGCCGCTGGAGTAGGTTTTGAGGGGTTGGTCGATGAAATTGCCGATGTCGGCGAAGGACTCGATGTCCTTGAAGCGGGAATCCATCTCTTTGCGGCCGATGCCGAGGATTGCGCCGCCGAGGTAGACATTCTCGCGGCCGGTGAACTCCGGGTTGAAGCCGCTGCCCAGTTGCAGCATTGCGGCGACGCGGCCCCGGACCTCGACCGAACCTTCGGTGGGGGCCATGGTTCCGGCGATGACCTGCAGGAGGGTGCTTTTACCGGCGCCGTTGCGGCCCAGAATGCCGACGGCCTCACCGGGGTAGATCTCGAAACTGACCTTACGGCAAGCCCAAAACTCTTTGAAGTAGGTTTTGTGCCAGCGGAAGAAGGCCTGCTTCAGACGGTCGGCGGGCTTGGGGTAGACGTGGTAGCACTTGCCGACATCGCGGAGGCGGATGACGGGTTCGCCGCGGACCACGGGCTTTTCACGGGTGGGCGCATGTTCGATCATGGAGGTGGGGAGGTCGAGCGTCTCAGAGGACATCGGCGAACCCCCGTTTGCTCTTCATGAACCAGGCGTAGCCGAGTTGCATGAGCACCAGACCGATGACCATGGAGGCGGACCATGTGCCCCACTGTGGCATCTCGCCCGTGAGGAGGCAGCGGCGGGCATTTTCAACGATTCCGGCGAACGGGTTGAGATCGATGAGCCACGCGAGGTTTGGCATTTTGGAGAGGAGTTCTTCTCTTTTCCAGAAGATGGGTGTCAGGAAGAAAAGGAACTGTGAAACGACGATCACCGCGACGTTGGAAACATCTCGAACGAAGACCGTGAGTGAAGCGAGGAACCAAGAAATGCCCGCGGTGATGGCGAGCAGCGGGAGCAGGACCACGGGCAGCCAAAGGATCTCGGGGTGGATCGCGCTGTAGAAGATCGCGACTCCTGCGATGACGAGGACGATCTCGATGGCGGTGTAGAAAAGGCTTGCGCCGATGTTGGAGACGGGCAAAATCTGGAGTGGGAAGACCACCTTGGTCACATATTGCGGGTTCTCGAGGACGACGCCACAGGCCCGCATGACGCTGGCGGAGAAAAGGCCGTAGACGGCCATTCCGCAGAAGAGCCAGACCGCGTATTGCGGGCGGGTTTCGGTGCCGCTGCGGGCCGAAAAGATGTACGTAAAAATGAACGTGTACACCAGCAGCATCAGCAACGGGAATATCAGGGCCCAGAGAACGCCGAGGTAGGTGCCGCGGAAACGAGTGAGAAAGTATCGGATGGCGAACTGTCGCGTGAGGTCGCGGTGCTGCCAGAGGTCACGCCACATCACCACCGGGTTGAGGAGTGAGGAAACCGACAGGGGGCGGGATGTTCGAAGGGCAACTTCTGGCGTCACGCCGCGGCTCACTAGGGGGTGTGGAATCAATACAACGGGCGCGAAGGAGTCGGGAGTTTGTCCCGAGATCCGACTGGTTGGTACGGAGGAACCGTTCGGCGGGCATGATCGCCGGGGCGACGGAAGGAGCACCGGGGACGACCGGTGGGCCTGCGGACGCCCCGAATAAGGGATACTAGACGCTGGCCCTGCCGCGAGCCAATTGTGGAGTGCTGTGTGCTTTGGACCACTTGACGGCGGCGTAGCCCATGCGGACGGCGGGGCGTCCGTCGGGCTGCGTGAGAACATCGCAAGTGGTTATGGAAACAGTTGTTGCGTCTGGGCGCTCCATAAGCACGCTGATTTCGCGACGGTCGCGCCAGACGTGCTTGTGGAAGGCATCTTGGGCTTCGGGATTCGGGTTCTTTTTGACGAGGTCCGAGAACAATGGCAAACGGGCCTGGACCCGGGAATCACCGAGGCCGGAACTGACGAGGCAGAGCGGCGGCTGGACGGCGGGTTTGACGTCGAGATCCGACCGATCCCAGACGAGTTCGACACAATGGACTTGGCCGCGCTCGAAGGCGGTGGCGAGGATTCGGAAGGGGGCGAAGCGGTCGAGCGGCATGGAGCGAAGGCGTTGGGCGACCGCGGCGAGGGAGGCCGAGTCGATGAGTTTGGGGATGAGTTTGCCGCGGGAAACCAGTGGTCCTGGTGGGGGAATCGCGATCGGGGGCTCTGGGTTGCGGTTGAGGAGGGCGAGGCCGAGGCCGGAGTTGGCGACGGCGACCCAGGTTCCGCCGCCTTCGGGATCGGTCGGCCAGATGCCACGGAGCGTTTCGGAAAGTTCGCGCCAGCGGGGCGGTTTGGCCTCGGACCGGTCGCGGCTTTCGTCGCGGCTGGAGACCATTCGATAGCCGGAAAGGCGATCAAGGGAGAGGGGGATGATCGAGAGAGTGCACATGCGCTTCCTTGCGGAGTGTACGGGCCAGGGCCTTAGCGGCCGGGGGTGCGGTCTTCGTGACGCAGCGTGGAGGGTGCCTTGCCGAAGCCGGGATCGACCGGGAGGCCGAATTCGCGGGCGATGGCGGCGATCATGGCTTGATGGTGAACGGCGTGATGGGTGGCGAACGCAAGTTCTCGTGCGAAGGTGGAGGCGAGTTCGACATGGGTGCCGTCGGCCGCGACCATGACGCGGATTCGGAGTGGCAGGTCGGCGTCGCAGCAGATGGACGAAAGCCGATGGAGCATTGATTCGATGGCGGAAACACAGAGGGCGGGATTGGCCTCCATCGGCACGTCGCGCTCGCGGTGGTCGTAGTCGATGAGGGTGCCGGCTTCGGCGGCGGCGATGATGGCGTGGTAGTGGTCGAGCACGTGGCGGAGGTGCTTGCCGATGGTGCCGCCGGCCATCGCACAGGAGTCGGTTGTGTAGACGCTCGTGGGCAGGGTTGCGGCTACGCGAGCGCACTGACTGAGGAGGTTGGTTGCCGCGGCGATGACGGCCCGCCGGGTGGAGGTGTGGATGGTGACGGTGGCGGCAGGGGTCATTGGGCAGAGATCTTTCGCGGGGAATGATCGGTCAGACTTGTTGGGGGATGGAAGAAGTGGGTTGCGGGGGCGATTGGGCGACGACAGCGACGACGGCGTCGATGACTTCTCGGTGGTTGGCGCAGCGCGGGCACTTGTGCTGGCCGCCCAACTTGCCTTTGGAATCGAGCCAGCGGTGGAAGGTGCCGAGCGGCAGGGGGGTGACGGTGGGGGAATCCATGCCGAGGTTGTCGGTGCGCTTGGTTGTGTAGTCGGCGTTCTGGCGTTTGAGCGATTGATCGAAGGATGAAGCGAAGCGGCGGGCGGCATCGGCGGTTGGGACGGAGGCGAACTCGACGGCGATTTCGAGCCCTGCGCGGCGGTTGTCGCCGGGATAGACCGGAGCGGCGGTGAACTCGCCCAAGATGAGGGAAGCCTCGCGGGCGGCCTCGGCGGCGGCGTTTTCGATGTGTTCGACGATGAGGTTTTCGCCAAACGCGTTGATGAAGTGACGATGGCGACCGACGATTCGGAGGCGGCACGGACCATCGCCACCACCTCCGCCCGCGGAAGGGAGTTTGTCGGGGATGGTGTCGAATTCAACGACGTCGCCCAGGACGTAGCGCCACAGGCCGGCGCAGGTGGACATGACGACGACGTATTTCTGGCCTTTTTCGACGGATTCGCACGTGAACGCGCGGGCCGTGGGGGAGTCGATTTCTTCGAGCGGGACGAACTCGATGAAGTTACCGATGTCGGTGAGCAGCCGGAGGCCGGGATCGTCTTTCGTGTCTTGCAGGGCGATAAAGCCTTCGGACGCGGGGTAGAGCTCTAGGCGTGTGTCGACGCCCGGGCCATCTGGAGAGCCGCTAAAAACGTTGCGGATGCGGGCATCGAAGGGTGAGTATTTGACGCCGCCGTGGACGAAGACGGCGAGGTTGGGCCACACATCGAGGATGGTGTCGGCCTTTTGGCCACGGGCGCGGGCGAGTTCGAGGACTTTTTCGAAGAGGACCAGGCCCCATGAGCACATGCCGCTGACCATGCGGACGTCTTCGTTGATGCAGCGCTCGGCCATGGCTTGGATTTTGGAGGGCCAGTGACTCAGCAGGGCGACTTTGGCACCCGGGAGATAGATGGTGCTGATGGGCCAGCGGATGAGCGGGGTAATGATGCCGGAGAGGTCGCCGGTGCGTACGCCGGCGGGGCTGGTATCGAGTTTGGTGGACCCACCCAAGAAGAGGCTTCGGCCGCCGAGCAGCGTGGGCAAGGAGACACCAAAGCGGTGGAGATTCGCAAAGATATCGAGCGAGGCGAGGAAGTTGGACTTCAGCATGGCCGCGCTGACCGGGATGAACTTGTCGCCGGACGTGGTGCCGCTGGTTTGGGCGAAGTCGCGGACGAGGCCGGGCCAGAGGACGTCGGGTTCGGCGGCTTCTCGCATGCGGGCGATGGCCTCGCGGAAGGCGTACCAATCGGCGATGGGGACGGCGGCGCGATAGGCAGAGAGGAGTTCGGGGTTCGGGAGTTCGAGGAGGCGGGCGAAATCGGCGTTCCGACCGAAAACGGTATTGCGGGCTGTGTGGAGGAGTTGTCGGAGTTGCGACAACTGGATGCCGGCCGAGTTGCGTTGCCAGTGAGGGCGATTGCCGAGGGAGCGAATGCGGCCCGCGAGCCACGCCCGCATCCCGAGGCCCACCAGACTTGTGGCCGAAAACGGCGGTCGCCGCTCAGCGCGCCGGTAACTCACGCACAAACTCCTGGAGGGCGACTGAGAACTCATCGGGGCATTCGATCATCGGGGCGTGCCCGCATCGGTCGAACCAGACGAGTTTGGCGTTCCTGATTTTGCTTTCGAGTTCGAAGGCGGCCTCGGGCGGGGTGACGATGTCTTGACGGCCCCAGATGAGCAAGGTGGGGGCGGTGATGCGGTGGATCTCGCTGCCGAGGTGATTGCGGCGGGCGGAGCGGGAGAGTTTCACCATGCCGCGGGCGTGCCCGCGATGGCTGAGTTCGTTGAAGGCTCGGTCGACATCGGCGGGGTTCATTTTCGAGCGGTCGAAGAAGAGTTCACCGATCTTTTCGACGAGCCACTCGCGGCTGGGGCGGATTTGGACCTCGCGCACCATGCTCCGCTCGATCAGCCCGCTGGCACCCGCCAGCACGAGGCCTCGGACGAGGTCCGGCCGTTCGAGGGCGATCTTGAGGGCGACATGGCCGCCGAAAGAGTTACCCACGAGCACGGCCGGGGTGCGGAGGTGGTCGTCGAGAAAGCGGATGGTGAGTTCGGTGGCACCGTGGATCGAACAGTCATCGCCCTTGAGGCCCAGGAGCGGGAGTTCGAGCAGGGTGGAGCGGAAGACTTGGTCGCCCCGATGGACCACGTGGCTCCAATGGTCGTTGAGGCCAACAAGTCCGTGCAGGAAGACGACACGCGGGCCGACGCCACTCTCGACGGTGTCGGCTTGGACATCCACCTTCTCGAACCCGCAGAGGGTGATCCGATTCGTGCGACGATCGGTCACGTCGGGGTTGGCGTCGATGGTGGGTGTGGGAGCGCTCATGCGGGATCGGAGTAGAGGATAGGGAGAATCCGGGGACCGCGGCGGAAACCAAATTCCATAAACGACAGCCCCCGCCTGAAAGCGGGGGCGACGTCGAAAAGTCTGGAAGTGGGCGCGGAGGGATTCGAACCCCCGTAGAAATTAATCAACAGATTTACAGTCTGCCCCGTTTGACCACTCCGGCACGCGCCCAAGGCTTCGATCGGCGTCGGCCGACCGTGGGGGCAAGGATACGCCGCGGGGCGGGCCGGGGCAATGTTTGAGGGAATGCGGGCTGAACGAAACATCTACTCCGGACCGCACGGTCAGTCGGCGGGGTGTCTGAAGGGGGTTCAACGGCAAATCACGGAGGTCTCACACTCGCCTCATTTTGGGGCCTGAAGGTGTGGACATGGAAAATCAATCGAGCGAGCGAGAGCGTCTGGCAGAACTCATCAAGGACCTTCGTGTGGCTATGTTCACGACGTTTCCGGCGGATGGCGGACCGCCGCACACCCGGCCGATGTACACGCAAAAAGTGGAGCCGGAGTCATTTGATGGAGACCTGTGGTTCATGACCGCCGCGGCTTCGAACAAAGTGCGGGAGATTGACGGAAATGCGGCGGTGATGGTCACGTATTCGGACGCGGGCAAGGAGCGGTACGTCGTTGTCCATGGTGAGGCCTACGCGGAGGTGAACGCGGCGAAGGCGAAGGAATTGTGGAACATCCACGATACTGGCTGGTGGCCGGGTGGCCCGACGGACCCGAACATGCGGCTCATTCGTGTCGCGGTGAGTCGGGCTGAATATTGGGAAGGGCCGTCGCAGGCGTCGTATATGTTGAGTTTGCTGAAGGCGGTGGTGAAGGGTGATCGCATCGAACTGAAGAGCGATCACGGCGTCGTACAGGCGTGACGGCGGCGCGGTTCAGGTCGCCTGGCCTTTGTTCTTGAGTGCCCGGATTTTTTCCGGGAGGCTCAGGAGTTTGATGAACCCGCCGGCGTCCTTCTGGCTGTAGATTTCTTCGCCCTCGAAACTGACCATCTTCTCGGCGTAGAGCGAATGCGGACTGCGGCGCTTGACGGGTGTGGCGTGTCCTTTGAACAGGCGGACGGTCACGTCACCGTCGAGGTGTTCGGCCATTCTCTCGGCGCACGTCCAGAGGGCTTCGCGCAGGGGTGTGAACCAGCGCCCGTCGTAGACGAGTTCGGCGAAGGTGAGGCCCAAGTGTTCGCGGTAGTGGCGGGTTTCGCGGTCGAGTACGAGTTCTTCGAGGGCCCGGAGGGCCTCGACGATGACGGTGCCGCCGGGGGTTTCGTAGAGCCCGCGCGACTTCATGCCGACGCGGCGGTTTTCGACAAGGTCGATGCGGCCAACGCCGTGGGGCGCAGCGATCTCGTTCAGCCGGAGCACGAGGTCGGGGCCTGAAAAGTTGCGGCCGTTAACGGTAACGGGGCGTCCCTTGACGAAGCCGACCGTGACGTCCTTGGCGACGTTGGGGGCGGTGGCGGGGTCGGCGGTAAGCATCCAAGCATCGGCGGGGGGGGCGTTCCAAGGGTCTTCGATCGCGCCACCCTCGTGGCTGATGTGCCAGAGGTTGCGGTCGCGGCTGTAGATTTTGGTGGCGCTGGCGGTGGTCGGGATGTTCCGCTCTTTCAGGTATTCGAGCATTGCCATGCGACCGGAGAGTTTCCACGCGTCCATGCGCCAGGGCGCGATGATCTCCATTTCGGGGGCGAGTGCGGCGTAGGCGGATTCGAACCGGACCTGATCGTTGCCTTTGCCGGTGCACCCGTGGGCAAGGGCGGTGCAGCCGGTTTTCTTTGCGACATTGACCTGGCCGCGGGCAAGGACGGGCCGCGCGATCGCGGTGCCGAGGAGGTAGCGGCCTTCATAGACCGCGCCGGTGATCATGGTGGGGAAGACGAATTCATCGGTGAACTCGTGCTTGAGATCAACAACGTGGCACTCGGCAGCACCGGAGTCTTTGGCCTTCTTCTCGACGCCGGTGAGTTCGTCGGCTCCTTGGCCGACGTCGCCCACCACGCAGATGACCTCGGCGTTGGGGATGTTTTCTCGCAGCCAAGGGACGATGCAGGAGGTGTCGAGGCCGCCGGAGTAGGCGAGGGCGATGCGTTTGGTGGCCATGATCGTCAATTCTCTTTCCTGGAACGTTCTCTTGTTGGGAGCGAGAACGGGGTGTGCGAGTGCCACTTTATGCGAATAGAAGTGAGAGGAGGCCGTTCTGTGCGTGCAGTCTATTTTCGGCTTGGTCGTACACGATGGAGTTCTTGGAATCCATGATGTCGTCGGTGACTTCGACGCCCCGATGGGCGGGCAGGCAGTGCATGAACACGGCATCTTGTCCGGCCTTGGCCATCATGGAGTTGTCGATCTGGTAGTTTTTGAAGTCCTTCATGCGCTTCCCCTGAAGGTCGGCCTGCCCCATGGACACCCAGACGTCGGTATAGACCGCGTTCGAACCATTGATGGAGGCCGGATCGGTTGAGACCGTCACCGAACCGCCGGTGGATGCGGCGATGCTCCGGGACGCCGCGACCTCGGCCTCGTTTGGCCCGTATCCGTCGGGGGTGACGACGACGAGGTGGCTGCCGAGCAGGGCGGCGGCGTGCATCAACGAATTGCAGACGTTGTTTCCGTCACCCACGTAAGCCGTGCGGACGGCGCGGAGGTCGCCGAAGCGGTCGCGCAGGGTGAGGTAGTCCGCGAGAGCCTGGCAGGGGTGGTAGAGGTCGCTGAGGGCGTTGATGACCGGGACCCGCGTCGCGGTGGCCATTTCGTTGAGGATTTGCTGGCTGAAGACGCGGGCGACGATACCGTCGACCCATCGCTCAAGGTTCTTGGCGTAGTCGAAGACGCTCTCTCGCTCGCCCAGTCGCTGCGTGCCGTGATCGAAATAGATGCCGTGCCCTCCGAGCCGGGCGATACCAACTTCGAACGTGATCCGCGTCCGAAGCGAGGGCTTCTCGAACAGCAGGATGATGGTCTTGCCCGAGAGGGGGCGGTGGGAGCCCGGCGGCGCGGCCTTGATGCGCGCGGCTTCATCGAGGATGGCTGCGACCTCGGCGGGCGAAAAATCGGTGAGCGTGAGCACGTCGCTGCCGCGGAGCGCCGAGCCGGGCGATCGGACGGGGGCGGGGAAGGGGCGGAAGTTCGAAGGGGTTTTGTTGTCTTTCACGGACGTCATCGGGCTGCTCCCAAGTGGGCAACGATGCGGGTTCCGACGGCCCGTCCCGCGGCCCAGTCGGCGAGTGACGCCGGATCGTTCCCGGAAAGAATCACGACGGGAACACCGGTTGAAACGGCGGTTTCGGCCGCGGCCCGGGCTTTCACGATCATCCCGCCCGAGATACTGCCCGCGGTGACCATCGTC
>Ga0105044_10002108_pt1 | contig 27010 bp, 22 predicted proteins | sample MAT01_FD_78092 | JGI IMG/M metagenome (GOLD analysis project Ga0105044, IMG submission 78092) | Freshwater microbial communities from Lake Fryxell liftoff mats and glacier meltwater in Antarctica - MAT-01 | ecosystem: Environmental > Aquatic > Freshwater > Ice > Liftoff microbial mat | place... | reverse complement strand
GGCAATCAAAGCTGGACAACCTGAGCGTGACCCTTTGGCAGGATGCCTGCGGAGGAAGCCCGCGTTTCGAGGCCACCTTAACCGACCCGTGCACCGGTCGATCTGGCTTTGACGGGGTGAAATTGCGAATCGGTCTTCGCCAACGCGTTTTCTCGTTTAACGATGCGGACACGGCAGTGACGGCGATATCGGAGCAGGGTAAACTGGAGGCAAGGGCTGTGCGCACTCCAAACCGTGTACGGGTAATTTTTTGACCGCTGTGTCCGGGGAGATAGAATGCAGAGGTCGTGAAACTACCCTCTCATTTGCAGGTGCATGCCCGGCGTCGACCTTCGGCGCGATCGCTAGGGCTGAAACGCCTCCGCCTGCTGGAAAAAGTTCGGAGTCCGGCCTTCAGGCCGTCCGGAAAACGATTGCAATCGCTCCGGACGGACTAAAGTCCGGACTCCAAACTCTACCGTCCGTGCTTCCGCCGGGTCGCAAGACGGTCTCGCGACCGTGGCCCTTCGACGCACTGTATTTTAGCCGTTCCCCGTATATCCCAATACGACGGAGAGCTCCTGGGCGACACTGCGCACTTTCTTTCCCGTCTCGGGGATGCGCGCCTCGGAGAAGCGAAGGGCCGCGGCCGTGATGCCGATCGCGGCGACGACGATGCCGTCCGCTGCGAAAACGGGAGCGGCGAGGCAGCGCACGCCCGGTCGTTTTCTTCCATCCGGACGCTCCAAATTCATATTTATTATTTTTTCGTGGAGCCCCTTCCTGTCGCTTCCGGTAGCCGAACCAGCAAGCGGTTCAGCGTCTTTGCCGCCGCTCGTAACATCCTCGACCAAGAGCAGGTCATTCAGCGTTTTAGCGCCGCCTCCGCGAGCTATTCGCAGGGTTTCCTCCACGAAGTGTTCGGCATCGTCTACAGTCTTGGCATCAAGGGTCGGTTCTAAGTCAGGCGTATCCAGTCGCCGAACGTCGACCGTCCTTGCCACGGTCGACGCTTCGTGCGGAGGTTTCGGTCCTCAGGCGGAAACGCCGGATTTCAACGAGTCGGTTTTCCTTTTGTCATGATCCTCCCCACCACCGGCTTCGCCGAGGCTGTCGAAACGATGTCTACCGAGGCACTCCGCCGCGAGTTCCTCGCGGGCGGGCTCTTTGTTCCCGGGGAGGTCCGCTATCGCTGGTGGGAGGTGGATCGAACTGTGCTGGGAGGGATCGTTCCGACCGACAGACCGCTGGAACTGTTCAATCCCGACGCGCTCCGGTCGGATACATTCCTCGAGCGACGCGAGGTGGGCGTGATCAATGTCGGGGGGCCCGGCTCGATTCGAGCGGACGGCGTCGAATACTCCATGGGGAATTTGGACGGCCTCTACCTCGGGCGAGGCGTCAAGAGCGTGATGCTGACCTCTCGGTCGATCGAGAATCCTGCGAAATTCTGGCTCCTTTCCTATCCGGCGCACGTTTCTTATGTCACCCGCCACATTCTCCACGCCACCGCGGTCGGCGACCGCTTGGGTGCCCGCGAAACCGCCAACGAGCGCACGCTCTATAAATACTTCCACCCGGGTTCTCTGCAAACCTGCCAGTTGGTGATGGGGCTCACCCGGCTTGAGCCCGGGAATGTCTGGAATTCGATGCCGCCGCATACGCACATGCGGCGATCGGAGGTGTATCTTTACTTCAATCTGCAGCCGGGGCACGTGGTGTTTCACTTCATGGGTCAACCCAGGACCACGCGGAACCTGGTGGTGCGCGATCTCGAGGCCGTGCTCTCCCCTCCGTGGTCGATCCATTGCGGAGCGGGAACGTCGCATTATAGTTTTATCTGGGGAATGGGCGGCGAGAATCAGGTCTTCGCCGATATGGATCCCGCTCCGTTGGCGGAATTGCGTTAACCGCCCCATCCACCCCGCCCAACACCCTTCGTCAACGTCAATGCGATCGCTCCGGGATACACGGAAACCGACACCACCGAGCGAATCCGGGCCGACCCCGCGCGCACGCGTGCCATCCTCGAGCGCATTCCGGCGGGACGCTGGGGTAAGCAGGAAGATCTTTAGGGTGCGGTGGTGTATCTCGCCTCGGCGGAATCCGACTATCTGCACGGTTTTACGCTCGCCGTGGATGAAGGCTGGCTCGCTCGTTAGTCCGGTGGGCGTTTTCAGCGGTTGCGAGCTACCCTTTCATAAAAATCGCGCTTGTACCCCTTCTTCGTGAAAGCGGTTACGAACGTCATTCATCTGGACGGGACCCTCGGCTCGGGAATCCGGCAGGTGCTTTACATCCGGGGTTTCGAAGCCGCCGTCATCCACGACATTCGGATCGCCGCTTCAACGTTCGACGGCGTGGTCGAACCCGAGGGTGTGCAGCATGCGGGTTCGATCGGGCTGCACAACGTTACCTTCGACCCCGCAAAAACGGTGCGCGGTGCCAATTCCGTGCCGGCTCACCGTTACCCCATGAGTCCTTCCGTCACCCTTCCCACCCCGTCTTTTCGGACGGCTTCCGCCAAACGCTGGGCGGCGATCGCCCTCGTTTTTGTCGTCACCCTTCCGCTTTCCGCCGCGGTGAAGTGGAATGACATCTCAAAGCAATCTGCCGATTGGTACCGCACGCCGGAAGCGGCCTTGGTGGGAGATGCCGTTTTGAGTTATCAGACGGAATCCGGCGGCTGGCCGAAGAATTGGGAGATGACGCAGCCGATCTCGGAGGCGTTTCGAAAACTCAAGGAGACGGAACGGGCGCCGACCCTAGACAACGGAGCGACCACCACGCAGATTCGCTTTCTGGCGAAGCTGGCCGCCGCACAGCGCGAACCGAGATTTCGGGTCGGGGCAGAACGGGGGATCGATTACCTGTTGAGGGCGCAGTACCCCAACGGCGGATGGCCACAGTTTTTTCCACTACGGAGCGGCTACTACACGCATATCACGTTTAACGACGACGCGATGATTCTGACCTTGGAAGTTTTGAGGGATGCCGCGGCAGGCCAAGAGAATTTTTTCTGGTTGGATAAGGGAAGACAGGCAAACGCACGCGAAGCGGTGGAACGCGGAATTCAATGCATCCTTCGCTGTCAGATCGTGACGGAGGGGGTGAAAACCGCGTGGTGCGCCCAGCACGACGAGACGACGTTGGCGCCGACCTCGGCTCGCAAATTCGAGCCGGCCAGCCTGGCCGGTGGCGAAAGCGTGGGAATACTACGGTTCCTCATTGCGATTCCCGATCCGTCGCCCGAGGTCAAAGCTGCGGTCATCGCCGGAGTGGCTTGGTTCGAGCGCGTCAAACTCACCGGCATTCGCTGGGAGCGGATCGACGCACCCGCTTTGCCCAAGGGGCAGGACATCGTCGTCGTCCGCGATCCGTCCGCTCCGCCGCTGTGGGCGCGGTTTTACGAAATCGGAACCAACCGCCCCATCTTCGTCGGGCGCGACGCCGTCATCCGGTATGACGTTGCGGAAATTGAGCACGAACGCAGAATCGGCTTTTCCTGGTATGTGACGACCGCGCGTACGCTGCTGGAACGCGAGTATCCGCGTTGGGTCAAGAAGTGGAAGGCCGCGTCGAAGTAGCTTGGGCACCGCGTCGAAGCCCGCGGCGATGAAACATTGGCGTCAGGATTGGACCCATGAGGACGCAGATCTCCACGAGTTTCGCGGCGACAAAACGTGGGCGCGATTCGAGCCGTCGGCTTTTCGAGGTATTTTTTGGATACGCCGAGAGTCTGGAGAACGGCAAGGCATTCGACCAGAAGGACGCCGAACGAACCGTGCGTGCGACCATTGACCGTTTCCCGAAAGACCTTCCCGCAGCGGTCCAGTTTGAGCGGGGAGTACGGCCTTACGGCAGTGGAGTTTTTCGCTAGCACCTTCCAAACGCGGGCGTCGCGCAGGCCATCCGTCGATCCGTGCGGTTGCGGGGTTGAGCCCGTACGTCCCAACGTGCGAAGGATTGACCGCAGCGACCTCAGCAGGCAGTCCGAGTCCATGCCTATTCGCGGACTTCGCAGCTCCCACAAGAAGGTGGGTGGCATCGTATTTTTTGGCCGAACGATCGACAAAAGGCGGCTTCCTCACGCAGGTCGACTCCCGGCGGACTACAATGTCGGTACGGCGGATCGCACGTTTTTCGTCGCGCGATGCACGAAATTTTTAGGCGTCGAATACGAGGCGCCAGCGAAGCGGGTTGTGACCGAAGGTGGAACCGACAAGGCGTTGCTCGAGTGGGGCTTTCGACACGGGTGCTGCCCGCGTGGCGAAGCGATCGAGGTGTGGAATGGCTTCAAGACCGAGCGCGGCTGGAACGACGTTGCCTCGTCCGGCCTGGCCGAGTGCAAACGTCGGTGCGACTTTGCCGACCGCGCGGACATTCTGACATGGTTCGATCTTTCGGATGTGGACGAGAACGAGGTGGAGAAAAAGCCAACGGGTCGGTCAAAGGCGAAGCGGAGCTAGAATCGAAGCGGATTTGCATCAATGCCTTTGCGTGCTCTAAGCGTCGCGGTGGTGGGAGCGGGGATAGGAGGACTTGCTGCGGCGCTTTCGTTGCGTCGTGTGGGCATGTACGTGCGGGTCTTCGAACGTGCACCGGAGATAAAGGAGGTGGGTGCCGGACTCGGCGTATGGGCGAACGCGGTGCGTATACTGGATCGTTTGGGTGCAGGTGAAGCAATCCGTGCGGTGGCTCAGCCGATGGAACGCGCGGGAATTTTTTCGAGAAGGGGACGAGCACTGAGCCTGATGGATATGCGCGAGTTCTCACGTGCGCTGGGGGTGTCGAGCTTCGTGATGCATCGCACTGCTTTGCAGAAAGCGCTCCTCAGCTTGTTACCGGCAGAAGTGGTTTCCACGGGATTCCAATGTGTCGGCCTTCACCGTCGGGGTGGGAAAGTAGAACTCCAGTTCAAGGATCGACCGCCGTTCGAAGCGGATTTGGTCGTCGGAGCGGACGGATTTCATTCGGTCATTCGACGGAATCTGTTTGGAGAGACCGCCACGCGGTTTTCCGGACAAACGTGTTATCGGGGAGTCGTGCGAATGACTGTGAAACATCCGGGATTGCTCGCGGAATTTCAGGGCACCGGGCAGCGTTTGGGGCACTGCCCGTTCGCGAAGGATCGCATGTATTGGTTTGCGTGTCACAACGCCGCCCCGAACGAACCCGAGGATACGCGCGGAGCGAAAGTCAAACTCGTCGAAATGTTTGCGGGTTGGCCCTACGCGATGGAGGAGGTAATCGCGGCGACGCCGGATGAGTCGATTATTCGAAGCGACTTGTCCGATCGAGTTCCCCTCAAGACGTGGGGTGCGGACCACGTGACGTTGTTGGGTGACGCGGCTCATCCTATGCTACCGAATCTGGGGCAGGGAGCATGTACGGCGATCGAGGACGGGGCGGTGCTCGCGCAGTGCCTCACGCAGGCTGAGACCGTAGACGCCGCACTTCGGAACTACGAAGCACGAAGGATTCCGCGCACGACGCGGTTGGTGACTCTTTCGTGGCGATTTGGCATCGCGGCGCGTTGGACAAACCCGTTGGCCGTGCGTTGTCGGGAGGCGATTCTGAAGGCCACTCCGGAAAATTTGGCGCGTCAGGAATTAATGCGGCAGGTGGGGTATGACGCTTTTCAGACGCCGTAGCGCCGAACCGATAGCGGTCGGAATGGGGGTGAAAGAGCGCTCCGTAGCCGGAAATGGAGCGGCCGGAGCCGTGCAAGACGCCCGCTCCGTGAACGCCTTGAATCTCCGCGTTTGACTTCGGTTCGACGGCAGGCGAACAAGCGTCAATGAACACGTTGAAAAAATACGCCGAAACCGCGGAAAGAGTCATCGGCAAGCGCACCGACGCCAAGATCGCGTACGATAATGAGGTGCTGCGCTGGATGCACGTCACCAAGGACATCGGTGCCTCGGTCGCAAAGGCGAATTCGAAGCACCCCTCGGAGGCGTTGACCGAGGACAAAGACGAACTGCCCAACATCAAAGCGTACTACGATTATCTCGCCGTGCACGGTGAGATCGTCCGGAAGCTGAAAATGGGCGTGGCGCAGAGGAAATAGGCCTGACTTTTGTTTGACGGCGTCATCATGCCGGAAGACGACGCGGCTCGGCATGGGCCGATGGGACTGGGCCGATCGGCCTCTCGTTCCCCGTCATCTCTGTCCGACTGCGAACAGTCGTTCGCCCCGGAAAATCCCGGCCACGAGGGACCGTGGCCGTCCAAGGGAGGAGCGGGAGCGGCGTGAAGAGGGGATCCGTGGAGGGTCTCGCTCCGTCGAGGCCGGGATCGCGCAACTGCGCGCTGTCAACATCGCCTCCCCCAAACCTGAGGTCTGCTCCCGCTCGTGCCCGACCGAAAGGCCTCAATGGCCGGTGCCCGCTTGGTGCTCTTGAATGTACTCCTGCTTCAGGCCCAGTTTTTCGGGAGCGTGCAGGACGAGCATTTTCATGCGGATGTCGCGTGGCACCTGCGAAGAGGTCGCTTTGGAGACGACGATCATCAGGCCGATCGCCAAGGGAACGGTCCAGATCGCCGGTTGCTCGAAGAGAATGCGGAGGAGCGGGTGCGAGTTCCAAAAGGTCGCCATGTCCACGATCTTCAGGTCGCTTAGATTGATGATCGTCGTGCAGCCGAGGGCCGCAAGGCCTCCGCCGAGCATCCCCGTCGCCGCCCCGGCCATGGTCATGCCTCGCCACCAGACGCTCATGAACAACAGGGGAAAGTAGCTGGCGGCGGCGATCGCGAAGGCTTGGCCGACCATGAAGTTGATTTGGAGCTGCTCCACATAGGAGCCGAGGAGGATGGAAACGGCTCCGATCCCCACGGCCGCGAATTTGAACATCCGCATGCGCTGTTCCGGGGTCGACTTGGGCCGGAGCATGCGTCCGTAGACGTCGTGGGCGAGCGCCCCGGTCATCGAGACCAGCAGACCGCTGAAGGTGCTCATAAAGGCCGCGAAGGCACCCGCGCAGGTGATGCCGCTGAGGATGCTTCCCCAAACGCCGCCGCGTTCGTTGAGGAGGCGGGGCAGTTCGAGAACGATCTTGTCCGTACCCTTGGCTCCGGAGCCGGCGTAAAGCTCGGGAAGCAGATTGCGCCCGATCACGCCGAAGATGGGTGGGAAAACGTAAAAAACGCCGATCAGAATCATCACCCACATCGTGGTGCGTTTGGCCGCGCCGCCATCCGGATTGGTGTAGAATCGGACGAGAATATGGGGGAGGCCGGCGGTTCCGCACACCAGTGCCATGATCAGCGAATAGGTGTACAGGAGCGAATACGGTTTGCTTTCCTCGGCGCTGAGTCCGGCGGCTTTGGCCGCTTTGGTTGTGAGGGGGCCGAACGGGGAGACCCAAGCCGAGTCGGCGGGCGCTTTTTCGACGAGGGGTTTGCGATTGACCTCGGCCGCGGCACTTTCGCTGGCGGCAATTTCTGCGATCGCGGCGGCGGGCGTCGAACCCGGGGTGGATTGGCCATTGGCACCGAGATGGGCTCCATAGAAGCCATACACCGACATGAGCACGAAAACCGGTACGCTGATCGCGAACATCTTGGCCCAATACTGGAAGGCTTGAACGAGCGTGATCCCCTTCATTCCACCGAGTGCGACGTTTAAAGTGATGACCGCGCCGACCAGCACGACCCCGCCCCAGTAGGGCATGCCGGGAAAAATGTAGGCGAGGGTGGTCCCGGCGCCCTTCATTTGAGGCATCGTGTAAAAAAAGCCGATGAAGAGAACGAAGCAGACCGCGATTTTACGGAAGATCGGCGAATCGAAACGTCCTTCGGCGAAATCGGGAATGGTGTAGGCACCGAACCGCCGCAGAGGTCCGGCGATAAACAGGAGAAGGAACAGGTAACCGCAGGCGTAACAGACCGGATACCACAGGGCGTCGTACCCAGAGGACATCACCATGCCCGCGATACCCATGAACGAGGCTGCGGAGAGGTATTCGCCGGAAATGGCGGATGCGTTCCAGCCGACGGAGACGGTGCGTCCCGCTACGAAGAAGTCACTCGCGGTTTTCGAGGACTTCGCCGACCGGAAGCCCATCCAGATCGTCACGACAACGGTGACGAACGAGAACGCGAAAATCCAAGGGTCGACGTTGTTGAGAAAGGCCAGGGGCAACATGGCTGGGTCGAAGGAGGTGAGGGCGGCCATCGTCGGTATCGGTTATCGGCGCGAGGCGATTTTGGCCCGAAGGACTTCCTCCTCCTCCAACCGGATCGTGCGACGGATGAAGATGAAGGCGATGATCCACACAAAGGGAAACACCAGCACTCCGAGCACGAGCCAGCTGAGCGTGAACCCTCCCACCCGGGTAGCCATGAGCGCGGGCGCAAAGTAGTTCGCCAGCGGCAGCCCGATCAAGACGATCAGAAAAGCGGTCGCGCAGGCTACGGAAAGGACCAGTTGGCGGCGCATCAAAGAACGAAGAAAAGATTCGCTGTGCACCAGGTCTTCGGACGACGGGGGCGTGACGTGAGACATGCGCGACGCAGCTTGGGGTGCGCTTCCACGAGTGCAAGGCCGGGAAATGGGGAAGGTGGAGTCGGGGGCTCCGCTTTCCGAGCCGCAGGGGGAACCGCGGAGATGGCGAGGAAAGACCCCGACGATCCCGGTTGTAAAACCGACACCGCGGCGGTGCGGCTGAAAGCTTTCCCCTCGATTGCGGGTGTGCTTGTCTGGAGAGAGTTCATGACGCACACCCAGCTCCAACGCGCGCGCCGGCTCCTTTGCGCGCTTCACGACCATATTCACGAAACGCTGGTGAGCGCGCGCGCCCAGCATGCCTCGTCGTTTCACAAAGTGGTCGGGATCACCTCCGCCGACACGATTTATCATATCGACCGGATTTCCGAGCACGCCATCTGCGCCTGGTTCGCGCGTCACTGGCCACGGGCTTGGCCGGTGGAGCTGGTGATGGAAGGATTGGACGAAAAGGGTGAGGCGACGACCTTTCCCCGCGGGACGCCGGTCGCACGCACGGTGCTCAAGTGCATCCTCGACCCGATCGACGGCACGCGCGGTTTGATGTACGACAAACGAAGCGCGTGGATCCTCACCGGGCTCGCCCCGCAACGCGGAGCGAAAACGCACCTGGGCGACATCGTCGTGGCGGCGATGACGGAGCTGCCGACGAGCAAGCAGGTGCGCTCCGATCAACTTAGCGCGGTTCGCGGGAGAGGCGTGGTCGCGACCAAGCGCGAAAGTGCCGGCAGCGGGAGGGTACGGTTGCGAGTCCAACCGTCGAAGGCGCGGAACTTCGAGCAGGGCTTCGCCTCGTTTTCGCGTTTCTTCCCAGAGGGCAAGGCCCTGCTCGGACAGATTGAGGAAACCCTCTGGCGGCGACTGGGACTGTGGGGCAAGGACGGAGGGGCCAAGGTTTTCGAAGACCAGTACATTTCCACGGGCGGGCAACTCTACGAACTCGCGGTCGGCCACGACCGCATGGTGGGGGATTTACGGCCGAAGGTGTTCGGCAAGATCGGTCTGAAAACGGAGGCGTTGTGCTGCCATCCCTATGACATCTGTACGGCGTTGATCCTCCAGGAACTCGGCGGATTCGTCGAACGGCCCGACGGCCGCCCGTTGCGGGATCCGTTGGACACCACGAGCCCGGTCTCGTGGATGGGATACGCCAATGCTACGCTCGCACGGCAAGTGCGGCCGATTCTACGGCGCATCCTCAAAACGCTCTAGCCCGCGGTCCGGGTCCGCGGCCTGCGGTGCCACGAGGGAGAGACTGTCACGCAACCCGGCGGAAGCTCGGAGTGCGGAGTTTGGAGTCCGGCCTTTTAGGCCGTCCGGAGAGCATGCGATCGGATCTCGGACGGCCTGAAGGCCGGACTCCAAACGTTTTTGCAGCGAGGGGAGTCGGTCTTTGCGTTACGGTGGCAGCCGCTCATGCCTATGAGCAGGCGATTCGCGGTTGCGAAGCGGCGAACGGATCGTTCCTCTTCCGCCTTTCCCATGGCTTATACCCTCGGCATTGACTACGGCACGAATTCGGTGCGCGCGCTCGTGGTGCGTTGCGCGGACGGCGCGGAGCTGGGCACCTGCGTAGTGAACTACCCCAGCGGAAACCAGGGTGTCCTGCTCGACCCGAAGGACCACCACCTCGCCCGCCAGCACCCGGGGGATTATCTGTTCGGATTGGAAAAAAGCGTCCGGGGCGCCTTGGCCCAGGCCAAAAAGACCAAAGGCTTCGACGCGGGGAAGGTGCTGGGAATCGGCGTCGACACCACGGGATCCAGCCCGATCCCGGTCGACGCCCACAACGTGCCCTTGGCGTTGCATAAAAAGTGGGCCGGCAATCTCCATGCGCAGTGCTGGTTGTGGAAAGACCACACCAGCCATCGCGAAGCCGCGGAAATCACGCGTCTCGCCGCCGAGATCCGCCCGCACTACATTTCCAAGTGCGGCAACACCTATTCGTCCGAATGGTTTTGGTCGAAGCTCACCCATTGCCTGCGGGTGGCACCGACCGTTTTTCGCGCCGCTTATTCCTGGGTGGAGCTGGCGGATTGGATTCCCTCGGTCCTCGCCGGCGTCGACGATCCGCGTGGCGTCAAACGCGGAGTCTGCTGCGCGGGACATAAAGCCCTCTACTCCGACGAATGGGGCGGTCTGCCCGACGAGGAATTTCTCGCCCGTCTCGACCCGCAGCTCGCCGCGCTTCGAGCGCGTTTGTACGAGCGCGCCTACGATGCGACGGAGTCGGCCGGGGTTCTCTGCGCGGCGTGGGCGAAAAAGTTGGGTCTTCCGGCCGATATCCCCATCGCGATCGGCGAAATGGACGTGCACTACGGGGCGATCGGCAGCGGCGTCGCCGAAGGTACGCTGGTCAAAGTGATCGGTACGTCGGCTTGCGATTGCGGGGTGGTCTCCGCCGAAAAGGCGATTCCCGATATCCCGGGAATCTGCGGCATCGTCAAAGGCGCCATTCTGCCGGGCTACTACGGGATCGAAGCGGGTCAGTCTGCAGTGGGCGATATTTTCAAATGGTTCGTCGAAGGGGTGCTCGGCGACGCGGAGCTCCATGCGAGCCTGACCGCCGACGCGGCCAAACTAAAGCCGGGTCAAAGCGGGCTGCTTGCGCTCGATTGGAACAACGGCAACCGTACGGTCCTGGTCGACCAGCTGCTCACGGGCCTGCTCGTCGGGCAGACGCTCTACAGCACGAAGGCGGAGATTTATCGCGCTTTGATCGAGGCGACCGCCTTCGGGGCGCGCGTCATCGTCGAGCGCCTCCGCGACTACGGCGTGCCGATCGACCGGGTGGTCTGTGCCGGCGGGATCGCCGAAAAGAATCCGCTGCTGATGCAGATCTATGCGGACGTCACCGGATGCACGATGCGCATTGCCGGCTCGAGCCAGGCCTGCGCGCTCGGAGCGGCGATCTCGGCTGCGGTCTTGGCCGGGGCGCACCCGGACTTTCCCACCGCACAGCGCCGGATGACCTCCCTAAAGGCGATCGTCTACAAGCCGAAGGCGTCGTCGCGTCGTGTCTACGATCGGCTTTACGCGGTGTATCGGCAGCTTCACGACAGCTTCGGAGGCGTCTCCAAGACGGTGGATCTTTCGCGGGTGATGAAAGACCTTCTCGCGATCAAGGAAGCGCAGCGCTGATTTCTCATGCACGCACTCGTCTCCCCAAAAATCTGGTTCGTCTGCGGCTCTCAACATCTCTACGGGCCCGGACCGTTGCAGGAAGTGGCCGGGAACGCCCAAGCCGTGGTGGACGGGCTCGTGGCGTCCAAGCGACTTCCGCTGCAGATCGAGTTGAAGGCGCTGCTGACCACCGCGGACGAAATCGCCCGGCTGTGTATCGAGGCGAATGCGTCCGCCGAGTGTGCGGGCCTGATTGTCTGGATGCACACCTTCTCGCCCTCTAAAATGTGGATACGCGGGTTGGGCCTGCTCAAACAGCCGTTTCTCCATCTCCATACACAGTTTAACCGCGACCTTCCCTGGGGGACGATCGACATGGATTTTATGAACCTCAATCAGGCGGCCCATGGGGACCGCGAGGCCGGGTTCATCCACACGCGCATGCGGCTGGCGCGGAAGGTGGTCGTGGGACACTGGAGCGATCCGGAGGTGCACGCCCGCATTGCGGCCTGGTTGCGTGCCGCCCACGCCTGGCACGATTGGCAGGGGGCGCGGTTTGTCCGTTTCGGCGACAATATGCGTCAGGTGGCGGTGACCGACGGGGACAAGGTTTCGGCGGAAATGCGCTTCGGATTCTCCGTCAACACGCACGGGGTCGGAGATCTGGCGGAAAAGGTAGACGCGGCGAAAGACTCCGACGTCGCGTCGTTGTGTGCGGAGTACGAGCGCGCGTACAAAGTGGCTGCGCCGTTGAAAAAGGGTGGGGCCCGCCACGACTCCCTGCGTTACGGGGCACGGCTCGAGCTGGGATTGCAGGCGTTTCTCGAGGAGGGCGGATGCAAGGGATTCACGACGACCTTCGAAGACCTTCACGGGCTTCGTCAGCTTCCGGGCCTCGCACCGCAACGCCTGATGGCCGATGGATATGGGTTCGCAGGGGAAGGGGATTGGAAGACGGCGGCGCTGCTCCGCGCCATGAAGGTGATGGCCCATGGGTTGCCGGGTGGGACCTCCTTCATGGAGGACTACACCTATCACCTGTCGCCGAAGGGGCATCGGGTTCTGGGGGCGCACATGCTCGAAATCTGCAGCTCGATCGCCGTGTCGAAACCGACACTGGAAATTCATCCTTTGGGAATCGGTGGGAAAGAAGATCCGGTGAGGTTGGTTTTCAATGCGGCTTCGGGCCCGGCGCTGAACGCCTCGCTGATCGATCTCGGGAATCGTTTCCGGCTGATCGTCAATGAGGTCACCGCGGTGACGCCGCCCAAGCTGCCGAAATTGCCGGTGGCGCGGGCGGTGTGGACGTGTCAGCCGGATTTCAAGACGGCCTGCGGCGCGTGGATTCTCGCCGGCGGTGCGCATCATACCGGTTACAGCACGAGCGTGACTGCGGAGATGCTGGAGGATTTTGCCACGATCGCGGGGATTGAGCTGGTGACGATCGACGCGCAGACGCGCCTGAGCGAGTTCAAGCAGACGCTGCGTAACAATGAAGTGTATTATCACCTCGCCCAAGGAGTACGCGGTTAACGGACCCGAGCTTCATTCGGCAGCCGAAATTTTACCATGAAGGCACAAAGGCACAAAGTTCGGAGGAAGAAGGGACCGTCCCCGATCGGATCCGAATCCGACCTTCGTGTCTTTGTGCCTTCGTGCTAAAACCGCTTTGCGGTAATGCCGGTCGTTTCCGACCTCCGCGCCCTCTGCGTTCTTCCGTTAAGCGGGATCGGGTCCGACGCTTGGTATCGACGCGTCGACGTTCTTTGGAATCGCCCGGCGCTACTCCTTCGGTAGAACTAGTTCGCACCGCCCATGCTTGAAGACCTAAAACAGGAGGCGTTCGAAGCCAATCGAGAGTTACCGAAGCACGGTTTGATCAACCTGACATTCGGCAATGCCAGTGCGATCGATCGTGGCCGCGGGATGTTTGCGATCAAGCCGAGCGGTATCGCCTACGAGGCCTTGCGTGCGGACGACATGGTGGTGGTCGACCTCGAGGGACAGATCGTCGAGGGAAAGCTCCGCCCGTCGTCGGATACACCCACCCACCGTCGGCTGTATTTGGGGTCCCCCACGATCGGGGGGGTGGTCCATACCCACTCATCGCACGCGACAGCATTTGCGCAGGCCGGTCGGCCGATTCCGGTCCTTGGAACCACCCATGCGGATTATTTCTGGGGTGACGTGCCGGTGACGCGGTCGATGACGCCGGCGGAGATTGCCGGAGCGTACGAGTGGGACACGGGCGCCGTGATTCTGGAGTGTTTTGCGCGGCTCGGGATGGACCCGTTGGACTGTCCCGCCGTGCTGGTCAACCGACATGGGCCGTTTACGTGGGGTGAGACCCTGGCAAAGGCTGTCGAAGCGGCCGTGGCACTTGAATGCGTGGCCCATTTGGCGTTGATGAGCTTGCAGCTCACGCCGGGCTTAAAAACGATCGAAACCGAACTCCTGCAGAAGCATTTCAAACGCAAACACGGCTCAGGCGCCTATTACGGACAGGCGGATACGAGGGCAAGAAAAGCGGGGGAGTAGCGACGGTTTCTCCGGCGGCCGACCCGCGAGGTAAGACGAGCATCCTCCTGGTCGTTCGGTCGCAACCGAGCGTTGCACCCGCTCGGTTGCCTCATTCCATTCGACAGACCGTTAAGGCTTTGTCTGCTCCACCGACGTCACCCGACCGTTGGTGATTTCGACCCGGATACGTTCGTCGACCCGCTCGCGGTAGATGTCGGTTCGGACCGGCTCGTAGTAAACGATGTAGCGCTTCAGGCCGGGATCGTAGATCACGATGCGGCGATATCCGGATTGCACGGTGCCGGCGTACTCCTGCCAGTAGACGTTATAGACCCACGTCATCTTTTCGCCGGCTCCAGTGGTCGACGAGGTGCGTTGGTCAGGGTTGCCTAAGGCGATGTAGACCAGGTCGGCGGTATCGCCGATGGCCAGATCGCCCTTCTTCAGCCGCTGCTGGGTGGTGGTGTCGAGCGAATTGAAGACCGCCGCTTTTTCCTTGGAGCGGCTGTCGAAAGAGCTGCAGCCCGCAACCAGCGTCAGCAACGCCGTCGCCGCGATTAGGGGAGTGAACAAAGTGCGCATAGATAAGGTGAGACCGTCAACCTCCGTGCATGTTCGCTTCCCCGAGGAAGGACCGGACTTTAATCCGAAGAGCGATCTCGAATTCCTGCCGTTCGTCAGGGCATTCGCTCTTTATATTAAAAACCTGTTTATCAATGTTTTAGATCGAAAAAGATGAAAGCGTGCGGAGACGGAATCGTCCGCGGACGAGGCAAAAAATTTCCCCGACGGCCGAGCTCGGAGTCCGGCCTTCAGGCCGCTCCGATTCCCCGCCGACGCGTAGCGCACGCGCAAGCCGTCGACTTTTCTTGCCCACTCACGTCTTGGAAACTGAACTCCGCCGATGAATCGATCCAAACCGGCTCGTGGAGCCGAAGGCTCTAAGCTTCCACCCGTTACCGACTGGCGCACGACGGATGCCGACGAAGTGTTCAAGCGCCAGCTGCGCGCCCGCGCGTGGCGAATCTTTCACCGGAGCATCCCGTCTTTTCCGAATTCGAAGTGCAATCGTCCAGCGGGCTCAGCTATCGCGTCGAGATCCGCGATCTGGCTCTTCGCCAGTTCGCCTGCACATGCACCGATTTTCGCATCAACGGGCTCGGCACCTGCAAACATTGCGAAGCGACGCTGCTCAATCTGAAGAGCCGGCAACGCCCAGCCTTCACGGCGGCAATGAAGGGCTCATCGTCCTTGCGCATCGACCTCGTGCCCGACCTCGCCGCCGGCCGGCTCCGCATTGAGCGCAATCTGACGCGGCTCCCAGCACGCCTGCGCGCCCGCTTCGATTCCGACGGACTCCAGCGGCTCGACGTCGACCCGGCCGATCTTTTTGCCGACCTGGTCGCGGCGCGCCTGCCCGACCTGCGGGTGTCGCTCGAAACCAAGGCATGGCTGGCCGCGCGCGATCTCGCACGGGACCGCCTTTTGAGCCGACGTGAGTACGAGGCGGGTGTGGCCGCCGGACGGCAGCCGCAGCACGAGACGCTGGCTCCGCTCTTTCCCTATCAGCGGGAAGGCATGCTGCACCTGGCGTTCACCGAGCGCGCTCTGCTTGCCGACAAGATGGGGCTCGGCAAGACGATTCAGGCCATTGCCGCCTGCGCGCTTCTACACCGCCTCGGGAAAGCGCAACGCGTCCTCGTGGTCACCCCAGCCTCCCTCAAGGGCGAATGGGAGGAACAGATCCGGCGCTTCACGACGCTGGCGTTGCGTCTCGTCTTCGGGTCGCGCGCCGTCCGCTCCGGGGTCTACCGCGAAGCGGCCCCGCCCTTTTTCACCATCGCCAACTACGAGCAGATCGTGGCCGACAGCCTGGAGATCAATGCGCACCTTCGTCCCGACATCGTGGTGCTCGACGAGGCCCAGCGCATTAAGAACTGGTCCACCAAGACGGCGCAGGCGGTCAAGCGGCTCCAGAGCCGGTACGCGTTCGTGCTCACCGGCACGCCCGTGGAGAATCGCATCGACGATTTGCGCTCGATCGTCGACTTCCTCGACCCCGCGCTGCTGGGGCCGCTGTTCCGTTTCAATCGCGACTATTATCTTTTCGACGAGAAAGGCCGGCCCGCGGGTTACCAGAATCTTGCGCGCCTGCGGGATCGGGTGCGGCCGATCCTGCTGAGGCGTCGCAAGGTCGATGTCGAAAAGGAACTGCCCAGCCGCACGGACCGGAATCTGTTCGTGAAACTCACACCCGCGATGCGCCAACAGTACGCGGACTACGAGAAGCAGGTGGCTGACTTGGTCGGCAAATCCAAACGTCGTCCGCTTACGCCCAAGGAACAGGATCTCCTGATGATCATGATGAATATCATGCGGATGATCTGTGACAGCCCAGGCATCGTCAAAAACAATAACAGCCGAGACTGCCCCAAGCTCGACGAACTCGCCCGGGTCCTCGAGGAGTGCCTAGCGGATCGCGACGTCAAAGCGATCGTTTTTTCGGAGTGGGAAGGGATGCTGACGCGAGTCCGCCACTGGGCCGATGAACACGACATCGCGTACGCCTGGCACACCGGGTCCGTGCCACAGAATCGTCGGAGGGCTGAGATCACGATGTTTCGGGAGGATCCTGACTGCCGCCTCTTCCTCAGCACCGATTCCGGCGGCGTGGGGCTCAATCTCCAGTGCGCAAGCGTGGTGATCAACTGCGACCTGCCTTGGAATCCCGCGAAGCTGGAGCAGCGGATCGCACGCGCATGGAGGAAGAACCAACTCAAGCCAGTGACCGTCGTGAATCTCGTGGCGGAAGACACGATCGAGCACGGCATGCTGGCCACGCTGGCCGATAAGCAGGACCTGGCCCTGGGGGTGGTCGACGGCGTGGGCGATCTGAGCCAGATTAAACTCAGGCGTGGACGTCAGGATCTGCTCAAGCGACTCGAACAAATCATGATGCCGGTGACAAACGCAACGCCACCGCTTCCGGCTCCGCCGACAGATCCGGCCGCCGCCTTCGCCGGGCGACTGCGCGAGCGGTTCGAGTCCCGAGTGGTGCGCTGTGGCGAGTCCTGGTTGCCCGGCGCGGAAACGCCGATCCTCGTGGCGGTGGTGCAAGGTGCGGCGGCCGAGTTGCGGCCTCATCTGGAGTCACTGCTGAACGACACGCCCTGGCGCGGGCCGCGCCCTCCGCTACAGGTGATCGATGCCGCGACGTGGGACGCCTTGGGGCAAATGGCGGCCGCCGGACTTGTCACACTGCATGCACGCGTCACGCGCCCATTGCTCGACGGCCAAGGCCAGGGAGCCTCGCCAGCGCTGAGCGCTGAGCAGCAGGCCCGGTGCGATGGGTTGCATCTCCAATCCCAGCGCAAGGCGCGCGCGGCCCGCGCATTGGCTGCCGAGGATCTGACCGAGGACGCGGACCAGACGCTGCGCGCGGCCGCCTTGGCCTGGGCGCAGGCCAAAGCGATCGTCCACAGCTGGCCCGTCCCTGAAAACCTCGCGGACGCCCTCCGCCTGCCGAACGACTCACTCTGGTCCGACCGCATCCGGCCAACGATTCAACTGCTCAGTTCCGGCAGTTCGCCGACCCCCGACGCCAGAGAGAGCTTAACCTCAGAAATGCTCGGCGGAGCGAAACGGTAGCCGGTTCCGATTCACCCGCCCGAGTTCGGAGTCCGGCCTTCAGGCCGTCCGAATCGGCTCGCCGACTGCGGCATTTTGATTGGGGCATCTAATCGTCCCTTTGACGCTCAGGACGTGACGGTCTTAACATCGCAGAGCATCCCCGCTAGGTCCTTCACCTTGGCCAGGGTTGCGCCGGCGTGACCCAGCTCCTCGTTCACCCGTTGCTTGATGGCGTTCGCCGAACGACCTTCCGATGGCCACGTGCTGTGTCCATCCTGAGCGATCGTGACAATGTAACCCTTGGCCAGCGCGTCTTTGGCGGTATTGGACACGCAATACTCGCTCTGAAGGCCACAGAGGATCAGTTCGCGGGCCTCCAGTCCCTCGAGAATGCGCGTGAGATCCGTGCCTTCGAACGCGCTCGACGTGTGTTTGCGGAGCACGCTCTCGCCCGGCTGCGGTGCCAAGGCGTCGTGCAGTTCCCCGTGGACCGAACCTTCCTCGAAGACGTCGCCCTTGGCGTCACAATGCTGAACAAAGACGACGGGCGTCGCGCTCTTCCGTGCGGCCGCCAACAGAAGCCGGGCGTTATCGACCAATTTCTCCGGCTCGTCGATGGGGCTGCAGCGCACACCGTCGAAAGCGCCGCGTTGAAGGTCGATGACGAGAAGGGCTTTCCGTGGCATGTCTTCGGCTGAGGAATCTCGAAGCGCGGAGCAGCCGGGCTGTGGCTACCTCGAGGATTCTTGGAACGACAATATAAAATACTCTTTTTCCCTCGCGCTATCAAGGGGACCGCTCAAAGCATTTCCTACTTCCTCGGTCTCGTCACCCTCCATCTTCTCCTTCCTTTCGAAGATTTGCGGCCAATGCCCTTAAACGCTGGTACGCTCGGGCTAAGCTCGGAGCAGTGAGGACGGCCACTTTGGGAGACCTCGTGTCTGAAATAAAAGTGGTGAGCAAAGTATTGTACTCCGGGTCAATCGTTGCGCTTCCCACCGGAGTTAATCCGGTTCGAATTGCGCGCGGTGCGTACTTGGCCAGTCGAATCAATTCCGCTTTGGGATCGTCCAATTGCTCAGGTTGAATCGGCACGCTGCTCAAAGAGAACTTGAGAAACGCCGCGATCGCCGGACGATCGGCAAGTAACCATGCTTCTACCTCCCGCACACAAACGCGAAAAAGAAAACCGGAGGACGGGGCCCCCAGCCGGTCCGCAATCAAAGCCGGCGGACACGGAGAGCGATCAAGGTCTGTGATCATCAACACAGGCATGCCATGCAGGCCCATTTGCCGGTAGTTTGGCGACTTGGCCTTGAGTCTTCCGTAGCCGCGGCCATTTTCCTCCCGATAAACAAAGAACGGGGAACGTCAGCGACCAATTTGCGGCCAACTGCCCAAGTCGGCTCGTCTTCTCCCACCAAGTAGATAGACGTCAGCATCACGCCAAACTCAGTTTCGACCGTTCCACGTTGTTCGCATGAACCAATATATAACCACCGTCACCGGGGATATCCTTGCTTCCGAGTTGGGAGAAACGCTGGCGCATGAGCATCTCTATTGCGACGTTTCAATGCATTCCGGTCGGGCGGACAATGTCGTCCAAGATGTAGATTTGATTACGAGGGAGATGACCCACTTCCGGGCGGCGGGGGGAAGCTCCATTGTGGAACTGACGCCGATAGGCATCGGTCGCGACGTGGTAAAACTGCGTGAGATCAGCCTCGCCTCGGGCGTGCAGATTGTCAGCGGCATCGCCTTCTACGATCAAAGCACCTATCCCGCATGGATCGCTTCGGCTTCGGTGGATCAGATCGCAGATTGTTTTGTCCGTGAGTTGGAGGAAGGAACGCGGGGGGCTCGTGCGGGATTGATCGGAGAGTTGACAAGCCACAACGAGCCGACTCCGAATCAGGAGCATTATCGCTTGGCCGAGCGGGAACATAAGGTGTTTGTGGCCGCCGCACGGGCACAAAAGAGGACCGGGGTGGCGATTTCCACGCATGCATCCCTAGGTCGCGGTGGGCATGCCCAGCTCAATGTTCTGGAGACGGCAGGGGCGGATCTCACGCGGGTCGTCATTGGGCATTGCGATGCACATTGGCACGCGGATATCGAGCGGGATCTTGCGTATTATCTCCCGATCGTGAAACGCGGCGCTTGCTGTGAGTTCGACATGATCGGATGGGAAAGTTTGGCACCGGATGAAATACGGGCCGAACGTATCGCTGCGCTCGTCGAACTGGGCTACGCGGCTCAACTGACCTTGGCGACGGACACTTGCCGGCTCTCGCAAATGAGCGCTAATGGGGGCCGCGGTTATGACTACCTCTGGAACTCATTTCTGCCTCGATTACGACGTTTGGGTGTACAACAGGACCACATACGAATGATGTTGGTCGATGCGCCTCGCAGAGTGTTGGCCAGGGCGCGATGACGTGCAAGCAGGAGCATTCGATCACCACAAATATTAACTACTAAAATTGCGAATCATGGCACAAACGGCTCCCTGTACTTATATTGAAACATTCGATCGACACACTGGCGGCTGGTGGGGTTTCGGTGGCAATCACGTCGGGCTTAAGCCGCTATTTTGGCAGAGTGGGGTGGTCACCACGCGAAGTCCCTGGTGGATTGACTACAACCACGCCCCTCCCGGTGCGGGCTACCTTCACATGCTGTTCAGCTTGAACCTGCGCGGACCGTATTCCGATTTTCACAAGGAGGTCGCGGGACCGAATCGATTTTCAGACCAGCTCTTTCCGCTGAATTTAACTAACGCCGGGATCAAGGTACGCATAAAAGGCGAGCTGGAACTGAAGGGAGCCCAGTTGGTGTTGCTCATACAAGGAAAGGTGGGCGAGACCACGGCCGGCTGGCTATTGACCGGCCAACCGATCGAAGTCGAGAAAGAGTGGACGGAGAGGACGATCGCTGCCGTTCCGGACCCAGCTCAATGGACCTGCATTAAATCGCGTCACGACCGGCAGGATTATTATGGTTTTCACCCACTCCAAACGATCCTCTCCAACGTCAATGTAAACATCATGTTCGTCCTTTTTCCGCTCGATATTCAGCCGATGGGGGAGATTCCCGGCGATCCGGATTATTTGCGCGCCGGTAAAGATTACCCGGTGTGGACATCGCGCTTACCCGAGGGATACGTCGACTTGGATAGCGTGCAGATCGATTTTCCGGGAAGCTGATCCTTTAACCGACCACACGCTCGGTTCGCGACTCGTTGGGGACACGACTGATAACCAACGATAGAGCAATTGCCTGCGCAGTGCGCCTGCAGCCTTCAGACTCCAATCATTCTATGAAAATTCAATCCCGGTTTTCGGTCCCCGGTTGTCCGGGAGACCTTGCTTCGGAAGCACATTTGCGGAGCCAAAATCATCCCGCCGCTTTTGCTAGATTTCTCCGCGCCCTATGCAGGGTCAGTACCGGCGCGATGATCGTTGGTTCACTGGGGATGCGGGCTCACGCGACTTTGGACGTCGGTTCGCGGCGCGAGCTCTTCGTGGACGACTATCTCATCGAGCGGATCTCCGGTGAAGCCAAATTACAGATCCATCACCCGGTGCCGCGTGAGATTGTTCTTACACACAATGCCCCGTGGGAAGGCAGCGGCAGCGGTTACCATAGCGTTTTCAAAGACGGCGATCTCTATCGGATGTACTACAAAGCGTGGACCGTGCAGTTGAAGGATGGAAAATACACGGAAACCAACCCGCTCTACACTTGTTATGCCGAAAGCGGCGATGGCGTCCACTGGCGAAAACCGGAACTGGGCATCCACGACTTTAAGGGTTCGAAGGCCAACAATATTGTGATGACCACCGGCAAGATTGGCCAGGTGCATGTCGATGCCGGCCATGTCGCCGTGTTCAAGGATACGAATCCCGCCGCGTCTCCCGATGCGAGATACAAGGCGATATTTCGCTCGAATGCACGGTGGGGAAAGCCTGAGGAAATCCCCAAGGGGCTGCTGCCGTTCAAATCGGGAGATGGATTGCATTGGTTGCCCATGAGCGATGCGCCGGTGATAACGGATGGCGCGTTCGATTCGCAAAACCTCGCATTCTGGGATTCAGAACGGGGCGTGTACCGCGCTTACTGGCGTTATTTTGAGGAAGGAACAGGCATTGAGCCACCCGGAATTCGGGGTGTGCGCACCGCGACTTCGAAGGATTTTGTGAAATGGGGTAATCAGGAGGATCTCAGCTATGTGGATTCACCGCCGGAACAACTCTACACGAACCAGATCAACGCCTACTACCGGGCGCCCCAAATTCTAATCGGATTTCCCGCGCGCTATGTTGACCGCGGTTGGTCGGATTCCATGCGGGCTTTGCCTGAGCCGGCGCATCGCGAAGCGGTGGACAAGGAAGTTCGTCGTTATGGCACGGCGATTACCGAAGGTCTCCTGATGGCCAGTCGCGATGGGGTGAGATTCAAGCGTTGGAACGAAGCGTTTTTGCGGCCGGGCATCGAACGCGAGGGCACTTGGAACTACGGGCAACAGTTTATCGCGTGGCATGTGGTCGAAACCAAATCGGCACTCAAGGGTGCGCCCAACGAACTCTCATTGTACGCCAGCGAAAGCTATTGCACTCCCCCGAGCGTAAGCACGGATCTGCGGCGCTACACATTGCGCCTCGACGGCTTCGTTTCGGTTCAAGCGTCGATGAAGGGGGGGGAACTGCTCACCAAACCCCTGCGCTTCGAAGGCAAGCGGCTCGTACTTAATTTCTCCAGCTCGGCGGCAGGCGATGTGCGGGTCGAGCTATTGGACGAGAAAGGCTCGCCGATTCCGGGGTATAGCCTAGAGGAGTGCTTGCCCGTCTTTGGCGATGCGATCGAGCGGCCGGTGATGTGGCGGCGCGGCAGCGATCTGGCTCACTTGGCCGGTAAGACATTGAAGATTCGTTTCGTTCTCCGGGACTCCGACGTCTATGCGTTTCAATTTCAGCCGTAACCTGGGTTGAACGCTGCCGTTCGGTTTTGTGCCTGTCGGCGATGCACAACCGTCCGTGAACTGTCTGCCCTGCTTCTCTGGCATCAAGGTAGCCGCTGGGTCGTTTACGCTATGCCTTCTCGTATCTATCTTCTCTCAGGAGGATCGGTTCTCGGGCATCTAGTCCCTCGAGAATGCGCGTGAGATCCGTGCCTTCGAACGCGCTCGACGCGGATTTGCGAAGCACGCTCTCGCCCGGCTGCGGTGCCAAGGCGTCATGCAGTTCCCCGTGGACCGAAGCTTCCTCGAAGACGTCGCCCTTGAGGTCGCAGTGTCGAACGAAGACGACGGGCGTCTCGCTCTTCCGTGCGGCGGCCGGCAGAAGCCGGGCGTTATAGACCAATTTCTCCGGTTCGTCGATGGGACTGCAGCGCACGCCGTCGAAGGCGTCGCGTTGAAGGTCGATGACGAGAAGGGCTTTCCGTGGCATGTCTTCGGCTGAGGAAACTCGAAGCGAGGAGCAGCCGGGCTGTGGCTACCTCAAGGATTCTTGGAACGACGATATAAAATACCCTCTTTCCCTCGCGCTATCAGGGGGACTGCTCAATGCATTTCCTACTTCTTCGGTCTCGTCACCCTTCATCTTCTCCGTCCATTCGAAGATTTGCGTAGGAAAAATCACGGGCACCCCGGCTACTCGAAGCGAAGGGAATAGAGATCCGCTTCCTTCATGAGCACGCGCAATCGTACCGGCCGACCCGCGAGCGCGCTCAGATCCCCCGAACTCTTCCATCGGACCCGCTTTTCGATGTCGTTTCCCAGTACTTCGACCGTGTCTTTGAGGGAAAAACCGGGCAGAGCCCGGCCTGCTGCGTCCTGGATTTCCACGCGAATCCAGCCCGCGACCGAAGCCGACATATTCAGCACCAAGGTGCGGCCGGAGAACGTCAGCGGATGGGTAAGGAATTCGCCGCCGGCAAACGGCGCCGAGACCGACGCGAGGCGATCTGTCTCCAAGGTGTAGCGTTCCAACCGGCAATTCGATTGCCCGTACGCCTGCTGCACATAGATCGACATCTCTTTCGGTCCCGTCGGAACGATGTTCAGCGCCGGGTAGTTATTTCGAGACGTCCAATACTCGGGACCGACACCGTTCCGAATCCACGCTTCCATGAACGTTCTATCGTAGCGCAATCCGCCGCGCGTCGTGAGCAGCACGGGTTCCGAGGCGTCGCGGCCATAGCGGGGATCGACTCCAATCAGGGCGATCTCTTCCGGGGAGAGAAAGGGTTTGTTGAAAACGATGCGCGGCGCGAGACCGATCGAGAGATGCGGGGCCCGGAAATAAGGACTGGTGGTGCTACTGTAAAGCTGTTCGTCCACCACGCCGTTGCCGAATTCCATCGGCTCCACCGGGCTCCATCGCAAGAAATCCGCCGACGTGGTCCTTCCGATCCAACGCACGTTGCCTCCCCAGCCCTCCCTGGTGGAATGACCGTCGTTCTTCCAGGTTCGAATATACGCCACGTAGCGATTCTCGCTCTCCGACCAGAACGCCGGCGACATCGCCGCATCGTTGTAGCGAACCGGATAGTGCTCGCGCGCGATCACGGCCGTTTCGCTTAGCCGCTTCCAACGTATTCCATCTTCCGATACCAAAGCGACGAGCCCTCCGCTGGAGCGATGTCCCTCCATGTCGAAGAGACCTCCCAGTGCCTTGAAGCGCTCGGTCTTCGGCACGCCGGGACGCGTATCGAGGAAGGGAGTGAAATTGTGAGGCACCGGCCCCGCGGTGGCGTCGAGGATCGCATTATTCCGACGACTACCGTCCACCTCGATCAGACCCAGGTTGGGCTTTGTCCAACGAATGCCATCGGTCGACTCCGCGTAACAGGTGCGTTCGTCCTCCGCCCCGTCCTTCGAAGCACTGGGTTTTCCCCGGTAGTACATGCGATAGAGCGAGCCGTCCTTCAAAACGGTGACATAGTTCGAGAACTTCCCGTCCCAGGGCGAATCGAACGTCAGCACCGGACCCTTTCCCACGGGGCGATTCAGCCGCAGGTCGACGCCGTCCATGCGGTCGATCAGGTAACGATCGACCATGAGCTCGAGACGGTTCCCGATCGCGCGCACCGGTTCGTTCGGCCAGGCCGAGTCGGTTGTGGCGGTCGCAGAAGGCGAAATCCACCGATCGGTGCGAAAAGGTCCCGCGGGCAGTCCCGCGGCGTTGACCAACGTGCAGTCCGGCAAATCCGCCCAGCCATACCGCACCGCTGCGGGATCGGGTACCGCTTCGCTCCAAACCACGACGGACGAGCCCTGTAGCTCCGCGTGCGCAGGGAGAAACGTGCGCTCCGCTCCCGCCACCGCGAAGCCGCGCACGGGGAGCCCGTCCGCGGTCGCCAATTTCGTCCCGGCCCCGCGGAACGAGATATAAACGCGATCGCCTTTCACCCGAAAATCGTCGTAGACCGGACCGCCGGAAACGAAGCGATGCCCGTAGACGTCCGTCAGCGCCAAACCCGCGAGCCGCTCCCCTACGGGCCGTTTGTTGCGGGGATGAATATGGGTTTCTCCCACGTCGACGGTCACGGCGAGCGCGGTGCCGCGCACGCGCTTGCTTACCCGAAGCTGCGCGTCGCGCAGTTCTGCCCAACGCGAATCGCGATAGACCTCGGGAGCGCTTCCCGGACTGCCGAGGGAGGGAAGCTGCACGATGAGGAAGGGCAGGTCATGGCGCCCCCATCCCCGGCGCCAGTCTCCAATGAGATCCGGCAGGAGTTTTTCGTACAGGCGCGCTTGGGCCGCATTTGCCTCGCCTTGGTACCACAACACACCCTTCACCGGGTAGCCGAACAACGGAACGACGCGGGCCCGATACAAGCCTGCCGGAGTATTGCGATGCCCCGCATGCCAATACGGAGGGATCGGCTTGGTGACGGGATCGGCCCCGTGCTCCTGCCACGTACGCAACTCCTCCTGGTATCGTTGCTTTTCGACCGGAGCGCGTTCCAGTCCCTCGCGCGCCCACGCGAGGTGCGGAGCGTACTCGGGATCCGCAGCCAGCGCCTCCGGACTCATCCACGACTGGGCGTACGTGCCTCCCCATGAATTGTCGATCAGCCCGACCGGTCGATTCAACGTCCGATGGAGGCGTTGGGCGAAGTAATAGCCCACCCCGGAGAAATCTCCGGCTGTCGTCGGGGAGCAGATCTTCCATTCTCCGTGCGCTTCCTCGAGCGGAACCGAGGACGACGCATTCTTTTCCCGCGAAACGATAAAGTATCTAATTTCCGGATAATTCGCCTGTGCGATCTCGCGTTCGTAGTCGAGCACACCGCGGTCGTCCTTGCTCCGATAGTCCATGGTCATGGCCATGTTGGATTGACCTGCACAAAGCCAGGTTTCGCCGCAGAGGATATTGCGAATCGCGCGGGTATTTTGTCCTCGGATCGTCAGACGATGGGGTCCGGCGTCGGAGGGCGGCTCGAGTTGCACCCGCCAGCGACCGTCCGCCGAGGTGCGGACCGATACGGGCGTCGGGCTCCAGCTCGCTAAGACCTCGATTTCTTCTCCTGCCTCCGCCCAGCCCCACACCGGAGTCGGCACGCCCGCCTGAATGACCATATTGTCGCTCAGCAGCGACGGGAGGCGGACGTCCGCACGCAGATTCGAGACGGAAACGATCGTCGCGACCGCCAGGAGCCAAGAGGGAGCCCAACGCGGCGTGGCGCGCACCGATTTTTCGGATCGGGTATTCCATCGCGGAGACCGACGCCAACTCGCTCGAGCGTAAAAGATCACTTGGAAAAATAGAGAGCGTAGACGCGGGCTCCGCTCCCGGTGGGAAACGAGACTTTGACCGAGACGGGGCGGTTGGCAGGCAGGGTTCTCTCGCGGACCCGAGGCCACTCGACGTCGATTCCCGTACCATTAGCCGATACCGTGGCCGCATTTTCGCCGGAGTAATCCCGCATCGCTCGGTCCCGATCGTCCAGCAATTCGACTTTCAAGGGCATCGCCGCATTCACCCCCTCGACGTTGATTCGCAGACGGGTGCCTCGTGTGAGTGTAGTCGTCGCCGTGACAAAGTGGCTGTCATTGTCGTCCTCTTTTGCGGAAAGATATCCGAAACCGTCACGCCGGAGGGTCGCTAGACCGATCTCCATCGACCGCAGTTTTCCGTCGGTATCCCAGTGCGAATACCAGATGAGCGTTTTGTCGCCGTCGTTGACGAAGGCGTGGCCCTGAAGCAACGCGATGTCGTCCCACTCGCCCGCGTTGCCTCG
>Ga0105044_10002107_pt1 | contig 27013 bp, 21 predicted proteins | sample MAT01_FD_78092 | JGI IMG/M metagenome (GOLD analysis project Ga0105044, IMG submission 78092) | Freshwater microbial communities from Lake Fryxell liftoff mats and glacier meltwater in Antarctica - MAT-01 | ecosystem: Environmental > Aquatic > Freshwater > Ice > Liftoff microbial mat | place... | reverse complement strand
TCACTGGCTTCTTTGCGCGTAGCACCAGTACGCACGCGGCGAGCCCGGTGCCATAGAACAGGTTCGGCGCAAGACCGATCACGGCTTCGATGAGGTCGTGCTCGAGCAGATACTTGCGAATCTGCCCTTCGATGCCGCCGCGAAAGAGCGCGCCCTGCGGCAGTACCACTGCCATGCGTCCCGTGTGCGCGGCCATGGATTTCACCATGTGTGGCACCCACGCCATGTCGGCGTTGCTGTCGGTGGGCACGCCGGCAAAGGCGCGTCCCCACGGATCGTTCTCCCACAGCTCGCGTCCCCACTGCGCCAGCGAGAACGGCGGGTTGGCGATCACCACATCGAACGTGGCAAGACCGCCCGTACTCGGATCGGTAAACACCGGATTGCGCAGCGTGTCACCGCGCTCGATCACGAAGTCCTCGATGCCGTGCAGAAACAGGTTCATGCGCGCCACGGCGGCCGTGGTCAGGTTCTTCTCCTGGCCGTGCAGTTTGCCGAAGAACGTGCGCGGATCACCGCCCTGCTCCCGGCAGTGCGCCACTGCGGCTAGGAGCATACCGCCGGTGCCGCACGCCGGGTCGTAGATGGTCTCGCCTTCACTCGGATCGAGAATGTCGACCATCAACCGCACAACGCTGCGCGGCGTATAGAACTCGCCCGCCTTCTTGTTGGTGGCGTCGGCGAACTGCTTGATGAGGTACTCGTACGCGTCGCCCATCACATCCGACGCGACGCGCTCGTTGCCGAGTGCCAGCGCGGAGAAGTGCTCGATCAGGTCCTTCAGCAGCTCGTCGGGTAGGCGGTCCTTGTTGGTCTACTGCGCATCGCCGAACACGCCGTACAAGTGCTTCTGGTTGGCCGCTTCGATGCCGCGCATGGCGTTGGCGAGCGCCGTGCCGACGTTCTTGGGTGCGGCACGCACGGCACTTTAATGGAAGCCCTCAGGAACCTGGAAGCGATGCTCGTCGGCGAAGTCTTCCCCGTATTCCAATAGCATCGTAACGTGTTCCTCGTCCCACGCATCACAGACGCGCTTGAAGAAGAGCAACGGGAGGATGTACGACTTCCAGTCGGCGCGATCGACCGGACTGCCACGGAGAATGTTCGCGGCTTCCCAGAGGTGCGACTCGAGCTCGGCGAGGGAGATCGGAGAATTTGGCGACACAGAACTGCGCATTGGACGGCTGCGGGAGTAATCGAGTTCGGACGGCTGATGCTAATCTCCGCAACAGACCTTGCACGGAGCGCCACTCGATCCGTCAGCGGCCGTCCAACTTGTGCGTGCCGCTGTCGACGCACGAGCCATGACGGCGCACCCGAATTGACAACGCGCTCCATCGAGTGAAGCCGACCACCGCGTTGGTCGCGTCATCGATGATGCCAAACGGAACCTCACCGCCCTCCGCGCTCGAACGCGATCGCGAGACGTACCGCGGAATGTGCAGCGGCACTTTTCACGCTGCGTACGCCGCGCTGGCGACATCCCAATTGAGTGCCGCAAGCACAGCATCGAGATAGTCCGCGCGACGGTTCTGATACTTGAGGTAGTACGCATGCTCCCACACATCGACGCCCAGCACGGGCCATGCACCGTCGGAGATTGGCGTGTCCTGATTGGGCATGCCCTTCACGGTGAGTTTGCCCGCGCCGTCGCGTACGAGCCAGCTCCACCCGGAGCCAAACTGACCAAGGCCGGCGGCTTTCACAGCCGCAACGCACGCGGCAAGCGAACCGAAGTCGCGCGTGATCGCGGCCGCGAGGGCACCAGTGGGCGCCTTCGCACCGCCGGGTGCAAGCAGTGGCCAGAACATGGAGTGATTGGCGTGACCGCCGCCGTTGTTACGGACCGCATTGCGCACACCATCAGGCAGCGACGAGACACTCGACAGCAGCTCGCGCAGGGTCTTCCCCTGCAGCGCGGGCTGCGTCTCGAGCGCTTTGTTGAGATTCGTCACGTACGCGGCATGATGCTTGTCGTGATGAATGCCCATCGTGGCCGAGTCGACCGCGGGCTCGACTGCGTCATTGGCGTAGCCGAGTGGCGGGAGCGTGAACGGATACTTTTGCGCGAGGACGTCAGCGGCGAGGCGCCAATGAATCGTGGCAGCGTTCGCTATGTCGGTGGTGCCGAGGAGGCCGAGTCCAACGGCGGCGCCAGCGGAGGTGCGAACGAAGGAGCGGCGATCCATGTGAGTTCCGGAGTGGTGGGAGGCGTTGCGTTTGAAAACTGACATTGGTGTTCAACGACAAGTGGCGAGTGGTGAGTTCAAGTAACCAGTTGCCAGTGGGACAACTCACAACCCGAAACTCAGACGGCAAACTCACAACTAGCTGTTGGAGCGTGGAAAGCTGACTATGCCGAGTTCGAGTTTTGAGTCAATATTTGGTCAGGTACCGCTCCAACTCCCAAGCCGAAACCTGCCCGTTGTACTCCCGCCACTCACTACGCTTCGCCGCCAGGAACTGCTGCGTTACATGCTCACCAAGCGCGGCGGTGATCACTTCGTTCTTCTCGAGTTCGTCGCAGGCTTCGTTGAGATCGTGCGGTAAATCGTCCACGCGCAAACGGCGGCGTTCGCGGAATGACATCTCCCAGATATTCGTGTTCACCGGTTCGCGCCAATCGGCTTCGGTGGCGAGTCCGTCGAGCCCGGCGGCCAGCATGACCGTGAGCGCGAGATAGGGGTTCGCACTCGGGTCGGGCGTGCGCAGTTCGAGTCGTGTTCCGGAACCCCGTCGTTCTGGTACCCGGATCATCGGCGAACGATTGCGCATGCTCCACGCAACATTCACCGGCGCTTCAAAGCCCGGCACCAGTCGCTTGTATGAATTCACCAGCGGGTTGGTCACCGCTGTCAGCGCACGCGCATGCTTGAGCAGGCCGCCGATGTAGTGCAGCGCCGTCTGCGAAAGCTCCCACTCACGCTGCGGATCCCAGAACGCGTTCTGCCCCTGCTTGAACAGCGACTGGTGCGTGTGCATGCCACTGCCATTCTGCCCGAACACCGGCTTGGGCATGAACGACGCAATCAGCCCGAACTGACGCGCCACCTGCTTCACGACAAAGCGGAACGTCGCAATGTTGTCGGCCGTGTGCAGCGCATCTGCATAGCGAAAATCGATTTCGTGCTGACCGTGCGCCACTTCGTGGTGCGCTGCCTCCACTTCAAATCCCATCTGCTCGAGCACGTCCACAATGGCACGACGCGCGTCTTCGCCCAGATCCATCGGCGCGAGATCGAAGTAGCCGCCCACATCATGCGTGTCGGTTGCTGGACGTCCGTCTGCGGCAGCCTTGAACAGAAAAAATTCCGCTTCCATCCCCGCGTTCATCACGAACCCTTGGTTCGCGGCGAGCGCGAGTTGCCGCTTCAGCACACCGCGCGGGTCTCCCGAAAACGGGGTGCCGTCGGGCATCGACACATCGCAGATCACGCGTCCAACGCGCGCCGACGGATCACCCCACGGAAAGATCTGAAACGTGGACAGATCGGGCACGAGCAGCATGTCCGACTCTTCGACCCGCACAAACCCTTCAATGCTCGATCCGTCGAACATGATGTCGCCGTGCAGCGCCTTCCTGAACTGCGACGACGGAATCTCGACGTTCTTGATGACGCCAAGGATATCAGTGAACTGCAGGCGGAGAAATCGCACCTGCTGCGCTTCGGCGAGGTCGAGAATGTCGCTCGCGGTCGCGCCGCTGAGGTCGGCAGGGACGATGGATCGGCTGGGATGGGGCACGCTTAAACGTGACCGAGAAACCCGTGCGCGTCGAGGGCGAACCTCACCCCGCCGCCGGCACTCGGCGACTCTTTCACCCGAATGTTATGAGCCGAGTGCGCGCTCGATGGCGTTGGTGAGGGAGGTATCGCCGGGCGCGATGGGGCCGATTTTTCGCCATCGCAGAATCCCGGTCTTGTCGATCAGATAGGTGGCCGGCACGCCGACCGTGCGAAACAGCGCGGTGGTGCGTTCGTCAGGATCGCGCCAGATAGGGAATGTCATCTTGAAGTCGGCCACAAAGGTGCGGATGGCGTCGTCGGTGCCGTCGGTGTCGACACTCACACCGATCGTTTCCAGACCCTGGTCGTGATAGCGCGCGTGCACTGCCACAAGCTCGGGAAGTTCGGTGCGACATGGGTGACACCACGTGGCCCAGATGTTCATCAGCACGACCTTGCCGCGGTTTTTCGCGAGCGATACGGAATCACCGTCGAGTGAAACGGTGGCGAACTGCGGGGCAGGGGCGCCGATCTCCACGCGGCCGTCGCTTACGACCTGCGCACCATTTTCGCCGGCGTTTGCACTCCGATCCGCCTTGGCACACGCACAGATCACGAGCGCCGCGCCGACGGTCAGCGAACGCGCAACCGCGCGAGTCAGCCGGCCCCGAACGCTCACGCTCACCTGAACTCCCCCAACGACGCCCGCGCCACCCGCACCATCGACGGCTTACCCACCACGGTCCACGCAAACATCACGTTCGCGCCCGTGACCACCGCCTTCGGAAAGCCACTCGCGCGCGCGGCACGCGACGCCGCGATTGTCACCGGCGTTCCCGCTTTGCCATCGCGCGTCACGCGTTGTGTGCGCACCGCTGCGCCATCGCCACCCGTGCGCTCGACCCACGTCACCAGTGCGCCGCCATCCGCGAGCAACGCGACGTCCACCCGCCCCGCGGGCGAGCCATCATCAATGCGCGTCGGCGCACCAAACGTCGCGCCCGCATCGTCGGAAAACGCGACATTCACGCGGCCGCTGTCATTCGGTGCGGTGAACCACGCCAGTACAACGCGCTTCCCACTGGCTGCCACCGCCGGGCCATTCACCGGGCAGGCGGCGATCTTCCACCCATCGTCGTGCACGGCCACACCCGCCACCCATTTCCCCGCGACACGACGCGTGATGTAGATGTCGCGAATCTCTTCCGGCGACCGATTGCGGTAGATCACAATCGGACCGGCACTCGTCACCGCCGCAGCATTCTGACAGCAGTCGCAAGTGCGGTCGTCGAGCAGCACTTCAGCGCCACGCGTTCCATTCGCCGAGACCGTTGTCGTCATCAGCGTCATCTGGTTCGACGCGTCGTGACCGCCTTTGGTGAACCTGCGTCCATCCAGCCACGCCGCGCCGAGTGTCGTGCCTTCATGCCACATGGCCACGAAGCCGTGTTCGCTTTCCGTGGAATCGCGGTGCGGCGTGAGGGGCGTGCTCCACGTCGCGCCGCCGTCGTTGGACTGCGCGATCCGCACGCTGTAGGCGTAGGTGGTTTTGCCGTTGCGCTGCAGCCAGTGCGCCGCCAACCGGTTCTTCCCCAGCACTTCGATGGAAGGGAAATCGGCCCAGTTCACAAAAAAATCCTTCCCTTGGACGATCGTGCGCGCGTCCGACCACATGGAGCCATCGTGCACCGCAAAGCGCAGTGCCGTCCCGCCCGAGTCAGTCGCCTGCAACCAGCTCATATACACTCGGCCGTCCGGCGCGACCGTGAGGTTGGGCTCCGCGCTTCCGGGGCCGGCAGGGCTCGCGACGCTGTCGATCGCAAAGGGAATGAGCGGCGCGGCCAAACGGTCTGGTGTCGCGTATCCCGCGCCAAGCGCAGTGACGCTGGCTGCGGCAGCGGTGACGAACAGCGCGAATTTCATAAGCGGTAGTCGGTTGGCGTTAGTCGGTATTCGGCACCCGGTCGTCTGCAGCCCAGCACGCAGGAGACCCTCCTTGGCCGCCGCCCACGCCGTTGAACTCAACACTCAAAACCACAAACCAACCACTCACCACTAGCAGTTAAGCACCATAACCAGCCCCCCGCACTGAAATCCGGGTACCCCTATGCCCCCCCAGCCCGGTACCTTACTGCTGCCATGACTCCTCCTTCCAATTCCGGGGCCAACACCCCTTCCGCTGCGCCCAATCAAAGCGCCGGTTTCTGCGCTGCCTGCGGCTCGGCTCTCGCCGTCGGTGCACGCTTCTGCCATCGCTGTGGCACTCCCTTCGGGCAAGGCGTGCCGCTGGCCCGTGCCGGCGGCGCGGGCAACAATGTCGCGTCCATCCTTCCGTGGGGCGTCGCCTTTGTCGCGCTGCTGGCTTTGGTTGCCAACTTCGCCGGCAAGAACTTCGGCAGCGCCAAAGGCTCCTCGGTCGACGGGTCGTCCAACGCACTCCCAACCAGCGCCATCGATGGCGGCGGCGGGGGCGGCGGCGCACCAGCCCCGGCAGCGGGCGGTGGTGGTGGTGGCGGTGGTGGTGGCGGTGGTGGGATGGCCGCGCCCAACATTGCCAATCTCTCGCCTAGCGAACGCGCCGTCCGGCTGTACAACCGGATCATGGAGTACTCGGAGGCGGGCAAAACCGATTCGGTCGGCTTCTTTGCCCCGATGGCCATGGCCTCTCACGAGATGTTGACTACGCCCACCATCGACGAGCGTTATCACTTTGGCCGCATCGCCGAAGTGACCAACAACGCAGCCATCGCCAAGGCGCAAGCCGACACGATGCTCGCTGAGAATCAGTCCAACCTGCTCGGGCTTCTGTTGGGCGCCCGCGCGGCGCGGCTCTCAAAGGACGTCAACGCAGAGCGTACCTACAGCAAGTTGCTCCTCAAGGTCGCGGACAAGGAACTGGCGACGAAGAACACTGACTACGAGCTGCACCGTGCCGAGATAGATCGCGCCATCGCTGAGGCGAAGAAGTTGAACTGATCACCAGGACGAGAGGGCAAGGCACGTCGCGATGATGACATCTGACACACGCCGCACCGACGCGCCCCTTCTCGATCGGCCAGCTCGCGCGATCGGCGCGCCGGCCGTGCTCACCCAGTTTGTCCGTGACCTGGCGAGCAGCACGCTGACGGTGCGCGCGCTCCTCGCCCGTCTGGCCGACACCGCCAACGACCTCGTGTCCGCCGAAAGCACCTGCGTGCTCGAGTTGAAGGGCGACACATTCGTTGTGGTCGCGCCGAGTGGCAGCACGCGAGCCTTTGAGGGACGTGAGTTCCGCGTCAAAGATGACCCGTCGCTCTTCCGTGAATCGCTGACGACGCGTCTGCCGATCCTGACCAACGACGCCCAGTCCGACCAGCGGGTCAATAGTGCCTTTCGCACGGCCCTGAGCGCGCGACAGATCGCCGTTGTGCCCATCATCGTTGAGGACGCCGTTTCGGGCCTGCTCGTCTGCGTCAACTCTGCACACGGCGCGTTCTCCACTGGCGACGTCGACCTCCTCGGCCACCTCGCCGATCACAGCGCGCTGGTGTTGCGCAGTCAGCGACTGGTGCAACGCGCAGAACTTGCGGCGATCGACGCGCGACATCGCGCCGAAGACGCAGCAACGGCGGCGCGGCGCAACGCCGTGCTGGCGCGCATCGCGCGCGTACTTGCCGACTCGATCACCCGCACGGGCGTGTATGAAGGACTCGCTCGCGTGCTCAGCGAGGAGTTGAAGGCCAGTGGCTTTGCCGTGTACGAGGCCAATCCCAATCTGCGCACGGCGCGACTGGAGTATCAGTGGGGAGCCGGACGTGTGGACGGCGACACGATCGCTGCGGATTTCTGGAGTTCCCCGCTTGGGAGTGTCGTCGACAACGGGCGCGCGGATTTCATCGAAAGTCTTGCTGACGCGACCGTTCCGGACGAACTCGACACATCGACGCCGCTGGACGCGCCGCTGGACGCGTCGGGGTTGAATGCGGTGGCCCTGCTGCCCTTGATGCTCGAGGAGCGCCCACAGGGACTGTTGTCGGTGCGCTATTGTGGCACCCATCGCTTCGACGACGACGAACGACAGCTGCTGCGGGATATCGCCACACAGGTGGTCCTCGCGTTGCGCAACGCCGTCAATCTCGCGGAGCTCGAGCGACGCGCGCAGCGCCTGACCGCACTGGCGCGCGCGCAACATCAACTCACGCACGTCGTCGGTGAAGACACGCTGCCTCAGACCATCGCCGATGCGGTGCGGGGCGTGATCCCGAGTGCGATCTGCGACATTTTTGCGTCGACGAACACCGGACTTACACGGGTGCTGACCACGCGCGAGGGTCTCCCCACACCACATGGGCCGGTCAGCGACGTCGAGCTCGCACTCGCGAACGAAGCGTTTGCGACTGGTGTCTCCCGTCTCGCGGTGCACACGGACGACACGCGCTACTGGTCGCGTGGTTCGTCGGAGCTATGTGCCACGGTTCGATTCGGCACCCGGAGCACCGGTGTGTTGCGTCTGCTTTCGCCTCAGCCCGACGCGTTCGATCTGCAGGATCTCGACCTGCTGACGATTCTCGCGCGTCAGGCCGGCACCGCCGTCGAGACATCGCGCCTGTTTACGCTGTCCGACTTCCAGCGCCAGCGTGCTGAGGGCGCGGCCGAACTTGCACGCGTCACACTGCAGGCCAGCTCCCTCGCTGATGGGGCAAACGAACTACTGCATGTACTCGACCGGTTTGTCCCGTCCATCGGCAAAGCGATCGGCGTGGCGCGTGCGCGTGATGGTCTCATCGAATACGTCGCGGCCAGCGGCACACTCGATGTGCTCAAGGGACACCGCCCCGGCGGCAGCAAGAGCGTTTCCTCCATCGCTCCCGACGGTCGCCCGCGCGAACTCGCATCGTTGCGCGACGTTGCGCCGGCTGCGCTCGCCAAGACCGTTCCGGACGAGTGGGGCTTTGTCGTGCCGCTCGCCGCGCGCGATCGCACACTCGGCGTATTGGTCGTGTCATCGCCGCGCAAAGCGCCGTTGTTGCGACGTGATCGCGTCACGCTGGAGCGGTTGTCCACGTCGCTCGCCCTCGCACTCGACGCGCTCCTGCTCGACGAAGAAGAGCGCTTGTCGCGCGAACGCGAACATCTGTTGGCGACGGCGCTCACGACCATCGATCACCCGATCTTCATTCTGGATCGCGTTGGTGTGCGGTATGCCAATCCCGCAGCCGCACGTGAGTACGGCTGGTCGCAAGTCGAGCTGATGGAGATGCGCTTCGAGCAGTTGGTACTGAAAGTGCATCCCATCGGATCGCAGCAGGACCCGCCGTTGCTCGAGGACGGCGTCAGTGTCGCCGAGCAGGTGCACCGTCGTCGCGATGAGACGGAATTTCCTGCTGCGGTTACGATCAGTCCGCTCATCTCGCAGGACGGCGAACAGCTGGGGCATGTCGTCAGCGTTCGGAACGTCAGCGCCGATCGTCGCATGGCAGAACAGCTGCGGCATACTGAAAAGATGGTCGCGCTTGGTGAACTCGTGGCCGGCGTCGCGCATGAGATCAACAACCCGCTCACCGGGATCTCCGCGTTCGCCCAGCTGCTGCTCGAAGAGCCGCTCGACGACGATCAGCGCGAGTCGGTGCAACTCATCAAGCAGGAGAGCGATCGCGCAAAGACCGTCATTCGCGATCTGCTGATCTTTGCGCGCAAAACGGAGTCCGTCACCGCGCCGTTCGATCTCAACGATCTGATCGAACAGACGTTGCGCCTCCGCGCTTATCCACTGCGCAGCGCCGGCGTCCGCGTTGAACTCCAGCTCGACTCGGCATTGCCTCGCGTGCCCGGCGACCCGCAGCAGCTGCAACAGGTGCTGCTCAACATCATCGCCAACGCCGAGTTCGCGATTGAAGGGCGCGAGACGCGCGAGCTGACGGTGGCCACGCGAGTGGACGGCGCGCATGCCGTCGTCACCGCGACTGATACCGGGCGAGGAATGCCGGCTGAAGTCCGTCACCGGATTTTTGAGCCGTTTTTTACGACCAAGGCCGAAGGATTGGGAACCGGGCTTGGTTTGAGCGTCAGCTATGGCATCATTCAGGCGCATCGTGGGACGATCGATGTAGAGTCGGTGGTAGGGGTTGGGACGACTGTGACGATCTCGCTCCCGATCTCGCTCCCGATCTCGCTCCCGATCACCGGCGCTGAGGCACTCGTGGCCGGGGATGCACCCGTCCAGCTGTTTGCGGACGTTCGAGCCACTCCTTGAATAGTGCGGGTATGAATTCGCTCACCGTGTCCGACCCATTCATTGCCATCGACGCTGCAGCGGCGGCCATTGCAGACGATTCGCTCCGTCGGATTCTCGTCGTCGATGACGAGTCCACGATCCGGCTCGCACTGAGCCGCTTTCTCCGGACGCGGGGTTTTGAGGTGCACGTTGCCGATTCCGGGGGTGCGGCGCTCGAGCAGTTGGCGACCAACAAATTCGCCCTCATGATTTGCGATCTGCGGATGCCGGGAATGAGCGGACTCCAAACGGTGCCGCGTGCACTTGAAATTGACGCCGATCTGGGCGTCATCATGCTCACGGCGGTGAATGACGCCGCGAGTGCGAATGAAGCGCACTCCTCCGGTGCCTTTGCCTATCTGCTCAAGCCGGTCGAGCTCTCCGATCTGCAAGTGGCGGTTGAACGTGCCATGCGTCGGCGCAGTCGTGCGATCGAACGTCGCGCGACCGATCGCCTGATTCGTGAGGAAGTCGCCTTGCGGACGTCGGAGCTTGAGCGGGAAAAGGGTGCGCTTCGCGAGCTCACAGTCAGCATCGCCCAAACGCTGATCAACGCGATGGAAGCGAAGGATGTCTATCTCCGGGGCCATTCACACCGTGTCGCTGAACTGGGCGCGCATATCGCTGTGGAGTTGGGACTCGACCCCGCATATGTCGACCGGATCCGGCTCGCCGGCCGCCTCCACGATGTGGGCAAGATCGGTATCCGGGAAGAGGTGTTGAACAAGGCCGGCCCGCTCACCGAAGCCGAATTCGCGCACGTCAAGGACCATGTCCGGTTTGGCGTCGACATCCTGCGCCCGCTCCAGCATCTGGGCGAAACGCTCGACTACGTGCAGGACCACCACGAGCACTGGGATGGCAGCGGCTACCCCCGGGGGCTCGCGGGCCAGGACATCGCCCTCGGCGGGCGCATCCTGACCGCCGCCGATGCGTTTGACGCGCTGACCTCGCAGCGTGCCTACCGGGACCCGATGCCGCCCACGACGACGCTCGATTATCTCCGCACGCAGGCCGGCCGACTCATCGAGCCCAGAATTTACGAGGCGCTGACGGTGGTGGTGATGCGGGGCGCGGTGCCGGGGATACCGCGGGTCTGAGCTGACGGGAGGTGGGCGGCGTCCGGGTTTGAACCACTCAGTCGGCAGTGGTGAGTTCGAGTGTGGAGTTGCCAGTTGAAGCGACTCGACACCGAGAACTCGAACTGCCAACCGGACACTGGCCGTTGAGTGGGAAGTGGGAAGTTCTGGGCTTGAGTTCTGAGTTTGAACCGCCGCCGCCACGAACTGCACCCTGTTTCGCTCCCCCCGCTTGACGTAGCGCCGCCGTCTTTGTACTAGGGTGTGTGCAGAACGCGCGACACGATCGCAGTCATCATGTGCGAGGCACATGCGGGAGCTCGTGCGCCGCGATTTTTGGTTCGCAGCAGCTCCCGGATACCTTGAGTTTCGACTATTTCGAAGGAGGAGGCGGTCATGCCGCGTGGTGACGAGATGTCTGAAGAGTTGCAGTTCATCGATCGCGACGAATTGCAGGATATGGGTGGATACGGCGGCTCCTCCTACGACGAAGACGAGGAAGAGGATGGATACGGCGTCCCTTCCGACGACGGCGACAGTCTGTGGGATAGCGCGGACGACGATGATGACGACGATGATGACGAGGACGAGGACGGATTTGAGGAGGAATCGGTCGACGAGGAAGACGACGAAGACGATCTCTTCGGCCGTCCGATCGTGCGCCGTGGCCCCGGTCGTCCGCCCAAGAACCCGGGCGCACCGCGCCCTGCGCCAAAGGCCAAGCCGGCACCACCGGTAGCCGCGGCAGAGCCAGAAGCTGCTGCCGTGGCTGAACCGGCTCGCGCCGCTGCGCCCAAGACTGAATCGGCTCCAAAAGCCCCCAAGGCACCGAAGGCTGCAAAGGAACCGGCCGCTCCGGCCCCCGCCGCGGCACCAGTCGACGCGGCGCCCAAGCCGGCGGCCGCCTATCCCCCAGCCTCCAAGAAGGCCGCACCAGCGAAGCCCGCCGCAGAAGCCAAGGCCGAACCGGCCAAGGCCCCACCGGCCAAGGCCCCACCGGCCAAGGCCCCACCGGTGAAGCCAGCACCCGTCACCAAGAAGGCCGCTCCGGCAGCTCCGGCCAAGAAGGCGGCCCCGCCGGCGAAGAAGGCAGCACCCGCCAAAAAAGCGGCGCCCGTGAAGAAGGCGGCGGCCAAGAAGCCGGCCGGCAAGAAGGCCACGCCCTCAAAGGCCGCGCCCAAGAAGCCCGCTCCCCAAAAGGCTCCCGCCAAAAAGGCGACGCCCAAGAAGGCCGCACCAAAGAAGCCCGCTCCCCAAAAGGCTCCCGCCAAAAAAGCGGCGCCCAAAAAGGCCGTACCAAAGAAAGGCGGACGTCGCCGGTAGGTTTCGACCGCGCACTCCGTCCGATCATCTGACAGATCGCCGCTAGCACAGGGGCGCGGGCAACCGCGCCCCTGTTCGCGTCTCGACCGGTCTTTAACTTCCTCCCGTGACCTTCTCCCCGACCGAAAGCAGCGCCGTGCAACGGTTCGATCAATCGCCGTTTGCCCGACGCATCCTCGACGCGCTGCCGCTCACCGTCTGGTCCGTAGACCTGGACGGGCGCATCACAGCGGCCAACAGCTCATGGTCCCGCTTTGCGTGCGACAACGGCGCCCCCGCGCTCTCGATCGAAGCCGACGTCTGCGGACGCTCGATCTTCAGCAACATGGCCGATGACGCATCACGCGATCAGATCGAACGCGCAATGAGTCTCCTCCGCGAACGGGTGGTGCCCGTCGTACGCTGGGAATTTCCCTGCAGTTCGCCGGACGAAGAACGCGTCTTCCTGATGCATGTCACGGCCCTCGAAGACCAGGGCGTCATCACCGGCTTTGTCTTCTCCACCGTCGATATCACCCCCAGTCACCGTTCGCGCGAAGCGCTCATCAACACCGGCATCGCACTCGCCGAAGCGATTGCGCTCGATCAGGTCTACGCCGAAGTTGCGCACCAACTGCAACGCGCTGTGCCATCCACCGGCTTCGTCATCGCACTCGCCGACGACGACACCGCGGAAATTCACATCGCGCACCGGCAAGGCTACGAAGACGGCCCCGATCACGCGTCAGAAAAGCTCGAACAGCGACTGCTCCGCACTTGGCTCGACGCGCTCGCGAAGGGGAACGTCGTGCGCGAGCACTCCAGCGCCGGTCTCGAAATCACCGCACCGCTGGTCAGCGCTGAAGGCGTACTCGGCGCCATAACCATCCGCGCCGAACGCATCGAGTCGGAGCAGACCCTCGAAGAGGCGGAACGGGTGCTGGCCGTTGTGGCCGCCCAAACCTCGGTCGCCATTGAACGCGCCTGGCTTGTGCAACGCGTTGAACAGAAACGTCGGCTTGAAGCGATCGGTGAAGTCGCCGCCGGTGTTGCCCATGAGTTGCGCAATCCGCTCTTCGGTATTTCATCCGCCGCACAGCTGCTGCAGATTCGCTCCCGCGAAGATCCGGTCGTCGAGAAAAATGTCGGTCGCATCCTGCGCGAAGTCGAACGACTCAATCGGATGGTGACGTCGCTGCTGGAGTTCGGTCGTCCGAATGCCGCACACCCGATACCGGCCGATCCGGATACGGTGTGGGATGACATCCTCGAGGGCGAACGCGGTCGCCTTGAAGGCAAACAGATCACCTTGAAACGCACGCGCGCTGACTCGCCGCTGCGCGCCGTGCTCGACATCGAACAGTTCGGTCAAGTGTGTCGCAATGTCCTCGTGAACGCCTGCGACGCGGCGCCCGAAGGAAGCGAGATCACACTGGTCTCGCTTCCTTCACCGATGGGCGGATGGCGCTGCCGGCTGACGAACGGCGGTCCCACAATCCCCGCTGACGTTTTGCCACACGTCTTCGAGTTTTTCTACTCGACAAAAACCGGAGGCACCGGAATCGGACTCGCGCTCTGTCAGCGTATCATGGACGAACATCGCGGCACCATCATGATCGACAGTACGCCTGAAAGCGGAACGACCGTCACCATTACACTCCCCCCCACGGCAGCCAAGTGACGCTGTCGTTGCTGGTCGTCGACGACGATGAATCCATCCGCTCGACGCTGATCGAATTCTTCGAGACGTTCGGGTACACCGCGCGCGGCGCTGGGACTGCAACAGAAGCGCGCCGACTCGCGGCCGAAGATGCGCCCGATGTGGTGCTGCTCGATCTCCGTCTCCCCGACGCCGACGGTGTGCTCACCCTCGACGCCCTCCGCGCCGACGATCCGGCGGTCGGGGTCATTCTGCTCACCGGGTACGCCGATGTGCGCACCGCCGTGAAAGCGATGCAGCATGGCGCGTCCGATGTGCTCGAGAAACCGGTGGATCTGGAGGTGCTTGCGGCCGCCGTGTTGCGTGCCGCCGAACGCGGACGCATGCGACAGGAGCTGGCCGTGCTGCGCGCACGCGCGCGCGCCGCCAACATCGATACCACCGCGAGCGATGCCCCAGTCCTGGCGCCGACACTCGCCCAGCTCGTTGATCTCGCCGCCCGCAACGCCGACGCGCCCATCCTGCTGCAGGGCGAAACCGGAACGGGCAAAGGCTACGTCGCGCGGCAGATTCACGAACGATCCACACGCGCAGACGCCCCGTTCGTCGAGATCAACTGCGCGTCTTTGTCTGCCACTTTCTTTGAAAGCGAGCTCTTTGGGCACGAACGCGGCGCCTTCACCGACGCCCGCCAGGCCAAGCGCGGCCTGCTGGAAGTCGCCGGTGCCGGGACGATCTTCCTCGACGAAGTCGCTGACATGTCGATCGATGTCCAACCCAAACTGCTCAAAGTCATTGAAGAGAAGTCCTTTCGACGACTCGGCGGCACGGCCACCCTGCGTTCTGACGCACGCGTCATCGTCGCCACGCACCAACCACTGGCCGACGCCGTCGCCGAACGGCGCTTCCGCGCAGACCTCTACTACCGCCTCCAGGTCCTGACGCTGACGCTCCCGCCCCTCCGCGAACGCCCGGACGAAATTCTGCCGCTCGCCGAATCGGCGTTGCCACGCGGGGCAACCCTGAGTGCGGACGCGCGACGCACCCTCGTTGCCTACGCCTGGCCCGGCAACATCCGCGAACTCAAAAACACGATCTGGCGCGCCGCGATCCTCGCCGATGGCCGCCCCATCCAACCCGCACACCTCGGCGTTTCCACCTCTGCGAACGCCACATCAGTGAACGCCACGCCGTCGGACGCGCCAGCGCTGAACACATCGCGCAGCGCTGCGGACACCGCGCCCCGCTCCCTCGAAGCCGCTGAGCGTGAGGCAATCGCCCACGCCCTGCGAGCCGCTGACGGCAATCGCACCCGCGCGGCCCAACTCCTCGGTGTGGCCCGCTCCACGCTCCTCGAGAAACTCAAGAAGTACGGATCCACCGACTCATAGTCGTCGACCGAAAACGAGACAGCCGAACACGATAACGACTGAATTTCGGGCACCTGATCCAAGCATCATTGTGATCCCACCGCGTCGTAATCGTATACGTCACAATGCATTGAGCCGGAACGGCTGCGGATGGCGCGGTTCTCGCCTCCAGTACGGTCATGATCTCCCCATCGTTCGCAAAGTCGGTCCTCGTCGTCGAAGACGAACAGTCCATCCGGGACGTCCTCGTCGAGCTCTTCGATGTCGATGGCAACGTCGTCGTCGGTGCCGAAATGCTCCCTGACGCCCTCGAGCGTCTTCGTGCACAGCGCTTCGATCTCATCGTCACCGACCTGCGACTGGGCGGCAGGCGCGATGGCGGTTTGCAGGTCATGGCGCTCGCGGGAATGCTTTCTCCCGATGCCACCGTCCTCGTACTTACAGCCTATCCCGACGACTCAAACCGGCAGGCATCGATCCGGCTGGGCGCACTGCACTTCCTCCAGAAGCCCGTCGATCTGGCCATCATCGCGCAGCACGCTGCAGCGGCAGGCGTTCGAACAGCCTTCGCCGCGGTCCTTCAATAGGCCAGTACCAGCGGGACAAGTAGGGGAACATTTGCGGCACGAGCAGTAGCGACACAAATCGTCAGGACGTCCGTGGGTGGTGGGGTGATGCTGGGGAGTGTCACTTGGGCGGCCTGGCGAGTCGGTACAGCAAACGTGCGCAATTGTGGAGCAGGGGCTATCGTGGCGGGTATGGTGAATGGCCAACCACCTGCCCTCTCCACCCCGCACCTAGTGACGGAACTCGCTAACCCGCTCGGCGGCTCGCGCAATCACTACTCATGGCGCGGGCATGACATCGCCTATTCCCAGCGTGGCGACGGCCCCCCCATGCTGCTCGTGCACTCCGCGCACGCCTGTGCGTGGTCGATGGAATGGCGCAACATCGTCCCGGCGCTCTCGACACAATTCACCACGTACAGCATAGATCTGCTGGGATTCGGCGCGTCCGCACATCCGCTAATCCATTACACGGGGCAGCTCTACGTCGATTTGATCCGGGATTTCCTCGCTGACGTCATCCGCACGCCCGCGATCCTCGTCGGTTCATCACTCGGCGGCACGTATGCCGTAGCCGTCGCAGCGAAAAACCCGTCGCTCGTTCGCGCTGTCTCGGCGATCGGCCCTGCTGGTGTCTCCCGGCTGTACAACCCGGGCGGCACCGTGAACGCCGCCGTGGAATCGCTCTTCCGCACACCGCGCTTTGGAAAGGCGCTCTTCTCGGCACTCGTTTCCAAGCCGAGTATCCGGTTTTTCCTCAAGGGGATTTACCACGACCACAAGCACATGTTGACCGCCGATGTTGTCAACCTTTTCTGGACCAGCGCGCAGCAGCACAACGCACGTTTAGCCCCGGCCGCGTTTGTCGGCATGAAGCTGAACTACGATATCCGTCACGCGCTCGGCACGATGCCCGTCCCGTTCATGCTCGCGTGGGGTCAGTTTGCGTCACAAACACCTTTTCGTGAAGCCAAGACCGTTCAGGCGGTGCGCCCGGAGGCGCAGTTCTCAGTATTCCCTTGCGGCGACCTTCCGCACGAAGAAGAGCCCGACGCCTTTTTAGCGGCATTGCTGCAATTCGTCGGGACGCTCGACTAGCGAGCGCCACCACCCCTTCTGTCGCCGTTCTTCGGCCAGCTCGTATATTCCGCGTTCCATGGCCGAGTCCCCAGTTCCGCTGCTCCGCGCGCACGCGCGCCACGCTCCATTCAATGCTCGAGGACTCGCCGCACACGCGGCGTCACTCGTCGACGCCGCAGGCATGAAACCGACCAATGCATCGGCCCGTGCGATGCCAAGTGCGCGAGCGGTACGCTTCTACGTCGCGAATGGTCTCCTCGATCGCCCCGAGGGCGCCGGCACCGCTGCCACTTACGGCTATCGTCATTTGCTGCAGCTGCTCGCGATCAAGATCCGTCAACGTGAAGGTCAGACGCTTGACTCGATCAAGAAGGAGATGCGCGAGGTCACCGGCGACGCACTCGAACGGCGCGTTGCCGCCTCGCTCGCTCCCGCGCTCACGCTGCAGCTCGATCCGATCGTGTCCCGCGATGCCGGCAGCACCGCGTCCTGGCGACGCGTCGCCATTGCCGACGGAGTGGAGCTGCACGTCCGCGACGACTCGCCGGCCGCTCGTGACGATCTGATCGTCACCATGCGCGAGACGCTCCGTGGTACCCTTGGGCGCAATGAATTCGGGAGCTGAACCCATCCTCGGGTGAGGCGGTTTCGCTCTTAAACACGCGCTGCACGGTGCCGAACAAGCTCGTAGGCGAGTATCCATTGAAGGTGCATCTCCATCGCCCGGAAACTCTTGCGCCATCATCCCTCAGAATGTCTGTATGACGTATCGCGTACTTGTAACCGACGACGTTGATCCCGAAGGCGTCGCACTGCTCGTCGCCGAGCCCGAACTCATCGTCGATGAAGTGCCGACTCTACCCAAGGACGAGCTGTTGCGGCGCATCCCCGACTACGACGCAATCGTCGGTCGGAGCGCGACGCGCATCTCCGCCGAACTGTTACAGCAGGCGAAGAAGCTTCGGGTCGTTGGCCGCGCCGGTGTCGGTGTCGACAATATCGCCCTCGACGTCGCAACGTCGCTTGGCGTCGCAGTGATCAATGCGCCAGCCGGCAATACCACTGCCGTGGCGGAACTGTTTTTCGGCGCGGTCATCGGAATGCTCCGGCAGTTGCCGCAGGCATCGCAGAGCATGACCGAAGGCCGCTGGGACCGCGCCCTCTTTCTTGGTCGTGAACTCAAGGGCAAGACGCTTGGCATTGTCGGACTTGGTCGCATCGGCAGCGAAGTGGCCACGCGGGCACACGCCTTCGGCATGCAGGTGGTGGCGTACGATCCCTACATCGCCGATGAGCGGTTCACTGCGCTGCGTGTGCGCCGTGCCGCCACACTCGATGCAATCATCGCCGAAGCGAATATTCTGACCATTCACACGCCGCTCACCGACGAAACGCGTGGCATGATCGGCAAGCGTGAGCTCGGCCGATTGCCGGCGCGGTCGGTGGTGGTGAACATGGCGCGTGGCGGCATCATCGACGAAGCGGCGTTGCTTGCCGCGCTCGAAGCCGATCAGTTGCGCGGTGCGGTGATCGACGCGTTCTCCGCTGAGCCGCTTGCAGCGGACAGTCCGTTGCGCAAAGTGCCAAATCTTCTGCTCACACCACACCTTGGTGCCAGCACGGTCGAAGCGCAACGTAACGTCGCGCGTGATGTGTGCATCGCCGTTCGCGATGCGCTGCTACACAAGGATCTTTCACGGTCCATCAACGTGGCGGCCGGCAGCGAAGGTTGGGCAGACCTGCAGACGGCCCTTCTTGTTACGCGTCGCGCCGCTGCCGTTGCTCGCGCGGTGCTCGCCGATCAGGGAATGCGCGCGGTGCGTCGGCTTGCATTGCGTGTCGGTCCCGAGCTCGCGCACGGTTCGCAGGCGTTGCTCGCCGCAGCCGCAACCGGTGTGCTGGAAGGCGTGATCGAAAGTGATCGGCTGAATCTCATCAACGCCCGCAGTCTAGCTGAAGCGCGGGGCATCGAGCTCACCGTTGGCGAATCGAGTGAACTCGGCAACGCTCGCGCCGTGGAGGTCGCACTCTCGGGCGGTATGCAGCAACTGGCCGTCACCGGCGTCGCCGCCGAGGGCAGCACGCCGCGCCTCACGCGCATTGGGTCGTTCCATGTCGACGTGAATCCGAAGGAGACGCTGCTCATTCTCACCAACAAAGACGTCCCCGGCGTCATCGGACGCGTTGGTACGCTGCTCGGCGAACGCCACGTGAACATCGCTGAGTATCACCAGGCCCGGTTGGCACAGGGTGGCGATGCGTTGGCTGCGGTTTCGGTTGACGGAACGGTGGATGAAGCGACACGTCGTGCACTGCTCGAGCTGCCGGATGTCGTGTCGGCAAGCATCGTGCACTTCCGCACCGACTGATTCGTATGAACGACACGCTTGTGATCGACGGGAACACGATGCTGCGCGGGGACGTCATATGCGATCTCGACGTTCGTCGCGCGTATGCGCGCGATGCATCGGGATTGGAGCTCGTCCCCGAAGGCGTCGTCCGTCCGTCGTCGATCGAAGAAACCGTTGAGCTACTGCGCGAAGCGAATTCCGATCGCACCGCGGTCACCGCGGCCGGAATGCAGTCCAGCACGACCGGTGCGTCAATCACGGATGTCGGCGTGGTGTTGTCGCTGCGAGCGCTGAACATCATTCACGATGTCGACACTCGCGCGCGATCGGTGCGCGTTGGCGCCGGTGCGGTCGTTGCCGATGTGCGTCGTGCAGCCGAAGCGGCGGGGCTGTTGTTCACCCCCGATCCAACCAGCGAAGAAGAGAGCACCATCGGCGGTGCAATTGCCTGCAATGCGTCGGGCGCACGCTCACTGCGTTACGGTGCAACCGGTCCGCATGTGCGCGCACTCAAGGTGCTGCTCGCCAACGGTGACCTGCTCGAACTACGACGTCCCGCACTCGAAAAGAACACGGTCGGCTATCCAATAGCGCACGATCCCGTCGAGTGGTTCATCGGCAGCGAAGGGACACTCGGCGTCGTAGTCGAGGCAGAACTCGGATTGCTGCCGTTGCCGGCGCAGGTGCTTGGTCTCGCCGTTCCGTTCTTGACCGAAGCCGATGCGCTGGCGTTCGTGGTCGCGGCACGTCGATCGCCCGATGTGTTTCCGCGTTGTCTCGAGTTCTTTGACGTCCGCGCGCTGACCATCGCGCGCAACGCCCAGGGCACCGCCGCTTGGGCGAGTGATGCACAGGCCATGGTGTATGTCGAAGAGACGGGCGCGGTCGAAGGCACCGCCGAGGATGAGTTGCCGCTCGACGCATGGCTCGCACTCGCGGAAGCGCATCGCGCACTGGCGAGTGACATCCGCGTGTACGATGCGCCGGCTCCTCTGCGTGAAGCCCGTCGCATGCGTCACGCCGTACCCGCAACCATGAACGAACGTGGTGCTGCCTTTCGGTCTGCAGGTGGACGCAAAGTGTCTACCGACTGGGCCGTGCCGTACCCGCGGTTGGCGGAGGCATTGCGCACCGCGCGCGCCCTCGCCGATGCTGCGGGCATTGAGCAGGCGGTGGCATATGGTCACGCCGGCAACGGGCATCCGCATCAGAACTTCATCGCACGTGATGCGGCGGAGTTGCAGCGCATCGAAGCCGTTGTTGCCGCGACATTGCGCGAAGTCGTGGGCATGGGCGGCACCGTTGCTGCGGAACATGGGATCGGCAAGATCAAGCGCAAATGGCTGCCGTTGCAGGCGAGTGATGCGCAGCAGCGCGTGATGCGCGCGCTCAAACGCGAGTTTGATCCGTTCGGAATTCTTGCACCGGGAAACGTGCTGTGACGCTGACTAAATCACCGGCGCGGTTTGCCTCCGTCGTGCTCGACGTCGATTCGACACTCACCGCGCTCGAAGGGATTGATTGGCTCGCGTCGCTGCGCGGTGAGGAGGTCGCGCGCGAGATCGCGGCGCTCACCGGTCGCGCGATGGCCGGCGAAGTGTCGCTCGAGTCGGTGTACGCCGAGCGTTTGTCGATCATTCGTCCGACACGTGACGAGATTGCGTTGCTCGCGCGCGCCTACGTGCGCGAAGTCCAACCGGGCGCACGCGCGCTCTGCGCCGTCCTGGCGGCGTCAGGCAGTGAAGTCACGTTGCTCAGCGGCGGACTGCGCGATGCGATCATTCCGTTCGCCGAGTATCTCGATATCCCTGCGTCTCGCGTGCACGCCGTGTCGGTGCAGTACGACGGCGACGGTCGCTACGCGTCGCTCGACGGCGTGCAGCCGCTCGCGACCCAACGCGGCAAGCCGGCGACCCTCTACGCACTCGGCCTCGCCCGGCCGCTGGTGATGGTGGGCGACGGTTCAACCGACGCCGCCGTGCGCGGCATCTCCGACACTTTCATCGCGTATACCGGTGTTGCTCGTCGCGAAAACGTGGTGGCTGTTGCCGACGCCGAAGCGCGCGATTACTCCGAACTGCACGATTTGCTGCTCAAGGGCGATGAATGAACGTGCACGTCATGAATTCCAACGCGCCGGCGCCATTCGGCACGTTCTTTCTGCCGGGGCCCACCGAGGTTCGTCGCGAAGTACTCGAGACCATGCTCGCACCCATGCTGCCGCACCGTGGCGCAGAGTTCGAGACGATGTTTGCCCGCATTGTTGAATCGCTCAAGCCGATCTTTCGCACCACGCGTCCTGTGTATGTGAGCACCTCATCGGCCACGGGCTTCATGGAGATGGCGGTGCGTTGTTCGCCGCCCGGCGCCATTCTGTCGCTGGTGAATGGGGCGTTCTCCGAGCGCTTCGCCGATATCGCCAAGTCGTGCGATCGCGAGGTGACGGTGCTGCAGGCGCCGTGGGGAAACGTCGTCTCGTTGGAACAGGTGGAAGCGGCACTGCGCACAAAGCGATATGTCGCGCTCACGGTGGTGCATTCGGAGACGAGCACCGGAGCGCTCACGTCGCTCGAACCGCTGGCCAAACTCGCGCGGGCGCACGACGTGCTCATTCTCGTGGACAGCGTGACGGGCATTGCCGGCGCACCGGTTGAGACGGACGCATGGGATCTCGATGTCGTGCTCACGGGCTCGCAGAAGTCGCTGGCCCTGCCCCCCGGGCTTGCTTTTGCCGCCGTGAGTGAGCGGTTTCTGGAGCGCGCTTCGCACGCCACCGCGCGCGGTCGCTACTTCGACGTGCTCGAGTTCGAGCAGTACGCCAAGAAGAATCAGACGCCCAACACGCCCGCCGTGTCGTTGCTGTACGCCACACTGTTTCAGTGTGAAGCCATCGCGCGCGACGGAATCGAAGGGCGTTGGGCGCGCCACGAGGCCATGCGCGTTACGACGCAGTCGTGGGTGGTGCGCACGCGCGAGCGGCTTGACATCCCGTTGTGTATCACGGCGTTCGAGGAGATGCGTTCGCCGACGGTCACTGCGGTTGCGCTGCCGCCAGCCATCGGCGGGGAGGCACTGGTCAAAGCGGTCGCTGGGCGCGGCTTCGTGATTGGCGGTGGCTACGGCAAAGCCAAGGCGACGTCGTTCCGCATCGGCCACATGGGTGACCACACGGTTGGTGGCCTTACGCACTGCCTCGACGCGGTCGCTGACGCGCTGGAGTCGCTCAAACCGTAGCCGTTTCTACTAGCGCCATCGCCGCAGCCGAGACACCTTCCACCCTTGATGACACTCGCTGCACGAAGGCGACCCGCCGTTCGCGGGGTGATTCTCGATCGTGCCCTCGAGGAATTGCCCCTGTTCCGCCTGAGCGATTCGGCGGACGATACGGCCGTTTCGTTTATTGCGGACAACGGCGGGCGGTGGCGCGTCATCCCCACCGCCGACGATCGCTTACCCGGCACGTTCGACCAAGACGTCTACGTCGAAATTCTGCACCGCTACTGCGAGATGGGGTCGCCGGCAGATGGCGCGGTCACCTTCACGCTGCACGCGTTCCTGCGTTCCATGGGACGCCGCGCCGACGGTCGCACATACGAGCAGCTGCGCGCCGCGCTCACGCGCCTCGAGCGCACGACCCTCGAATCGGTTGGCGCCTATTGGTCGGCGACCACCGAGTACGCCGACGTGAGCTTCACCATACTCACGGCCGTCGCGGTGCAACGTCGGCGCGTTGCTGACCGCGAACAGCTGACCCTCTTCGGCAATCTCGCCGCCGGCGAACCGGGCGATGCCAGGGTCATCATTTCGCCAACTATCCGGGCCAACCTGGTCGCCCGCCACACCATTACGCTCTCGACCGCGCGCTACCACGCACTTTCATCCCCGGTCGCGCGCCGCCTGTACCGCATGCTCGAGGTTGCCCGGGCCGCCGGACGGGTTTCCTGGCGAGTTCCGCTGGAACGACTGGCCGAACAACTGCCACTGACGCAACGTTATCCATCACACCTCCAACGCGTCCTACAACCAGCACATGAGATGTTGCTCAGCGCTGGGCTGGTGCGCGATATCGGGATCCGGCAATATGATCGGGTCTGGCAGGTGGACTACGTACTCGGTCCTCGCCCCCGCGAAGAGCCCTGACCGTAGCCTTGTTTTTCACCGAAGTGGAACGTCGCTCGGTGCCGCGCGTACGAAGTCGTACGGTTTCCTGATACACCTCCTTTGCGAGCTGACGAATGACACGTACCCGTAAGGCCGCCTTGGCCAGTCTTCTCCTCGTTCCGGTTCTCGCGGGCGGGTTCGCGCTGCAGGCGCGATCCACGAGAGGTGGCGCTCAGCTTCTCGATCAGGTTCTTACTTTCGTTGCCCTGCGCTACGTCGACACGGTCGATGCCCAAGCGCTGTACGAAAAGGCGGCCCGCGGTCTCGTGAAGGAGCTCAACGACCCGTATACCGAGCTCTTCTCACCCAAACAGCTCGAAGAATTCGCGCGCACGACCAGCGGTCGCTACGCGGGTCTTGGGATGGAAATCTCGAAGGTAGGCGAATGGGTGACGATCAACAAAGTCTTCCCCAACTCCCCGGCTGAATCTCGCGGCGTGCAGGAAGGCGACCGCATTTTTGCCGTCGACACCTTCTCCGCGCGCGGCTGGAACACCCAGCAGGCGCAGAACAAGTTGCTCGGCCCTGTCGGCAGCGCCGTCACCGTGCAGTTCGCGCGCCCGGGTGTTGGGCAGCCGATCAAGCTCGACTTCAAGCGCGCCGAGATTCACGTCCCGGCGGTGCCGTACTCGATGATGATCGACCCCGCGGTCGGCTACATCCCGCTCACGCGCTTCAGCGAACAAACCACGCAGGACGTCGCCGAGTCGGTCGTGTCGCTCCGAAAGAAAGGGGCGAAGGGCATTGTCATCGACGTGCGCGGCAATCCCGGCGGCATTCTCGATGAAGCGTTCAACATGTCCAACCTCTTCCTGCCCAAGGGCAAGGAGCTGTTGAGCGTACGCGGACGTGGGGAGTTCCAGAAGTTCGTCGCCAACAACGAGCCGCTCGCGTCTGACATTCCGCTCGTCGTACTCGTGGACGGCTACTCAGCGTCTGCCTCCGAAATCGTCGCCGGCGCACTTCAGGACTACGATCGCGCGCTCGTCCTCGGCACAACATCGTTCGGCAAAGGGCTCGTACAGAGCGTCTACAATCTCGATGGCGGCTACGCCCTCAAGATCACGACCGGCAAGTGGTATACCCCGTCAGGTCGCTCCATTCAGAAGGAACGCAAGTTCAACGACAACGGGCAGTTTGTCGAAGTGACGCCAGACTCGGTCGAAACGGACTCGGCGCGCAAGGCCAAGCCGCTCTACAAGTCGTTGAACACCGGCCGCACGCTGTACGGCGGCGGCGCCATCACACCGGACGTCTACGTCTCAGCCGACACCATCAGCAGCCAGGAACAGAAGCTCGCCCGCGAGATCATCCCGAAGTCGAACGAGTTCTTCACGACCATCAGTGAGTTCGCACTCGAGCAGAAGGGGAAGGTCAAGTCCGACTTCACGTACGAGCCCGCGTGGCGCGACGAGATTTACAAGCGTCTCACCGACAAAGGTGTCAAGGTCGATCGTGCGACTTATGACGCCGGCGTTACCTACGTCGATCGGCAGGTCGAGATGCGCATCGCCCGCGTCGCCTTTGGCGATACGACCATGAAGCGGCATGAACTCCGCGACGACAACCAGCTGCGCAAGGCCATCGAACTGCTCCGCAAGAGCACGACGCAGAAGGACGTCTTCGCTGCCGCGGCACTGATGCCGAGCACCACCAAGCCGTCGTTGGCCGGCCGAGGCGCTTCGAGCAGCAAGTAAGCGGGGCTCGACACAAGACAGTTGAACGGCGCCCGGATCGCGAATCAGCGACTCCGGGCGTTTTGTTTTGGAGACAAATGCCATTTGCGACGACTGCGTAATCGTCCGGATTGCCGAGTTGGGCAGGGGTCTCTACGGTTAGTCCCATGCGTACACATCCTTCCTTTGTCGTCTCCGCGCGCGCGCCTGTGGTTGGTGCCGCGCTGGTGGTTGCCGCTTTTGCCGCTGCCTGCAGCCGAGCCCCAAACGCCTCTGTTGGCGCCTCCCCAGGCGTGACTCAGAGCATCCCGCTCACCATGGTGGCCCCTGAGGCAGGTGAGACCCATTTCGCGAACATCCGCCAGCTGACCGACGGCGGCGAGAACGCGGAGGCCTATTTCAGCGCTGACGGACAGTGGATCACCTTTCAGTCCACCCGCGACGGCCGAACGTGCGATCAGCAGTATGTGATGCGTCCGGATGGATCGGGCGTTACCAAGGTCTCCGTCGGCGGCAAGACCACGTGCGGTTGGTTCCTTCCGGGCGGCAAGCGACTGTTCTTTGGCTCGACGCACGCGGCCGATTCGACCTGCCCGGTCAGGCCGGATCCGTCGAAGGGGTACGTGTGGGGCATCGATCCGTTCGACATTTACACCGTGGGTCGCGACGGCAAGGATCTCCGCCGCCTGACGAATTACGGTGTGTACACGGCCGAAGGGGTGCTCTCCCCAGACGGCAAGCGGATTGTCTTTACGTCGCTCAAGGGCGGCGACCTCGACATCTACACGATGAATGTCGACGGCTCCGACGTGAAGCAGCTGACGACGGCCGTGGGCTATGATGGTGGCCCGTGGTGGTCGCCGGATGGCAAGAAGATTGTCTATCGCGCCTGGCATCCGACCAATGCTGATTCGATCAAGGCATATCAGGATCTGCTCAAACAGCGCATGATCCGCCCGAATCGCATGGAGCTGTTTGTCATGAACGCCGACGGTTCCGATCAGAAGCAGATCACCAGCCTCGGCGGTGCGAACTTCGGCCCCTCGTGGACGCCCGATGGGCAACGCATCATCTTTTCATCGAACCACAAGAACCCGAGAAATCGCAATTTCGATCTGTACATTGTGAAGCTCGACGGGACAGGGCTTGAGCAGGTGACAAGTAATCCCGAGTTCGACGGCTTCCCGATGTTCAGTCCCGACGGCAAGAAGATCATCTGGGCTTCCAATCGCCACGACGCGAAGGCTGGCGAAACCAACCTGTTCATCGCCGACTGGAGACCCTGAGCCGCCACCCCTCTGCACTCCTGCCCCATGATCGCGCTCGCCATTGCTGTTGCAGTTGCGCTGGTACTCATTCTTGTCGCGAGCTCGGTCAAAATCATCGGGCAGGCTGAAGTCATGGTGGTGGAGCGACTCGGTCGCTTCGATCGCATTGCACGATCGGGATTGAATCTGCTGGTCCCTTTCGTCGAGCGGCCCCGCACGATCGATGTGCGCTACCTCGAGTCGGATGTGGCCGGCGTGCGGAAACTGGTGGCCGGCTCCACGTCGCGCATCGATCTGCGTGAGCAGGTGCTCAATTTCCCGAGCCAGCCGGTGATCACGAAAGACAACGTGACCATCGATATCGACGCAGTGCTCTACTATCGCATCGCCGATCCGCAGAAGGCGACGTATTCGGTGACCAATCTGCCGTACGCGCTCGAAACACTGACGCGCACGACGCTCCGCAATATTGTCGGTGACATGGAGCTCGACGCGACGCTGACCAGTCGCGATGTCATCAAC